>Ga0209536_100004817_pt1 | contig 21224 bp, 21 predicted proteins | sample DeeMarSeWOR28_12_FD_187461 | JGI IMG/M metagenome (GOLD analysis project Ga0209536, IMG submission 187461) | Marine sediment microbial communities from White Oak River estuary, North Carolina - WOR-2-8_12 (SPAdes) (version 2) | ecosystem: Environmental > Aquatic > Marine > Intertidal zone >... | reverse complement strand
CCCCTATGTTCCCTCCGCACTCGCACACCCAGACGCCGATCCTAAGGTCCTCGCTCATTGAGTCTCACTCGTCAAAGCATCTTCAGCTGATGTTCAAGGGTCCTCTTCCCCCTGTACTCGGGGAGAAGCATTGGAGCCTTCCTGTCCGTCTCGACCCCCGCATCGGAAAGCATCTTCTCGTAGACATCCAGGTGGTCCAGGGTTAGATTGCCAAGGGTCGCCGTCTTGGCCCGCTCCGCAGCGAACCTGCCCGCCCTACGTCCGAAGACGTAGAGGTCCAGCTGGCTGTTGCCCATGAGCCTGTTTTTGCCGTGGACTCCTCCGCAGACCTCACCTGCCGCGTAGAGCCCGGGGACGCTGGTCTCGCACTGGACGTTGATCTCGACTCCGCCGTTCTGGTAGTGGAGCGTCGGGTAGACGAGCATGGGCTCCTTGCGGATGTCGATGCCGAACTTGTTGAACGTGCGGTACATAGCCGCGAACTCCCTCTCGATGGTCCCCTCGCCGTTGATTACGTCGATGAGGGGCGTGTCGAGCCAGACCCCCCGCATCCCGGTGGGGGTGACGATCCCCTTCTCCCTCCCGTAGCACTCCCTGATGAGGGCGGAGGCCTCGACGTCCCTCGTCTCCAAGGGGTAGACGAAAAGCTCCCCCTCCTTGTTCAGGGGCTGAGCGCCGCGGGCCCGGAGCTTCTCGGTGCAGAGCTGCCCTACGATCTGCTCGGGGTACGCCGCTCCTGTAGGGTGAAACTGGGTAGAGTCAAGGTCCCTGAGCTTCGCCCCGACGTGATAGGCCATGACCACTCCGTCATTGGTCGCGCCGTAGTGGTTGGTGGTCTCGAAGCCCTGTATGTGGAGCCTCCCGAAGCCCCCCGTTGCGAGAATCGTCGACTTGGCCCTTGCGACCTTGTAGTCGTCGTGGTCCATGTCCCAGAGCACCGCCCCGGCGACCTGCCCCCTGTCGTCCATGACGAGGTCCACGGCGGAGGTGAGCTCCACGTAGGAGATCTCCTTGTTGATGAACTCGTCGACGAGCACCCTAGTGATCTCGAGGCCGGTGTAGTCCTTGCAGCTGTGCATCCTCTTCCTGCTCGTCCCCCCTCCGGGGGCCAGCTGCATGGTCCCGTCCTCCAGCTTGTCGTAGGTGACGCCCAGCTCCTCATGCCATTTGATGACTCCGGGCCCCTCCTTGACCATCGCCTCCACGAGGTCGGGCTTGTTAGCGTAGTGACCCCCTCCGATCACGTCGAGGTAGTGGATTGTGGGATTGTCATCTGGAGCGTCGGCCGCCTGTATGCCCCCCTGGCTCATCTTGGAGTTCGCGTCCCCCAGCCTGAGCTTCTGGACCATCAGGACCTTGTCTGGGGAGACGCCGTGCTCGATGGCGGTGAGGGAGGCACTGAGCCCAGCTCCACCTGCTCCTATCACCAGTACATCCACGTCGTAAGCGACGTTAGAGAGGTCGATGTCTCCGGGCTTTATGATGGGGTGGGCTTCGAGGGTGTCAGCCACCTCGTGGGGCATAAGCTCCCCGGTGCTGGAGCCTATCATTAGCTTCCGCTTCTGGTCCATCTTGTAGTCGGGGTGCCAGTCCCGGAGGATCTGCTGCTTCTCCTCGGCGTTCATCGCCCTTAGGGCCTTGCCGACCCGGTCTGGCCTGGTCTTCTCCACGAGCTTGAGGGAGGCCTGCATGTACTCGGGGTATCCGCTCACAGCTTCACCTCCCTGTTCTCGTATCTATCCTGAAGCGTCTTCTTATCTGAGGCCTTGAGCTCGTCGATGTCAGCGTCGAACTCCCCCGCCTCCACCTCCTCCACCCGTTTGAGGACGTGCTCCGTCGGGCCCATCACGTACCGGCTGTTCAGCCTCCTAGCTAGTTGCCCCACGTTATATGGTACGATCTCTGCGGGACATCTCACCGCGCATAGACCGCAGCTGATGCAGTCGAAGCTGAGCTTTGCGGCCTCTTCTACGTCCCCCCTGAGGGATGCCTGGACATAGTCCATGACCTGGATGTCCTGGGGGCAGGCCTTGGTGCACGTGTTGCAGCTGAGGCACCTCGAGATCTCGGGGTAGTACTCAAGGAAGGTGTTAGCGTCGGGCCTCAGCTCGGAGAGGTCGTAGGTAATCTTCTCGGCCGGGCTGAAGGGTATCTGGGCGATGTACATGCCGTCCTCGACTATCTTCTGGCAGGCCAGCGCCCCCTGGAGCTTGTAGCTCCCCTTGACCCTGTACATTGCGGCGCAGGCGCCGCAGTATCCACCCCTGCAGCCGGCGCCCCTTCGGAACTGGTGTCCGGCGTACTCCATCGCCTTCATGATGGTGAGGTCGGCGGGCACTTCGTGCTTCTTCCCCATCACGTGGATCGTTACCATCTCTGACTCGTTCTTTCCCATCTCCATTCCTCCTAAAGTAGACCCTTCTCCTCCAGAACCCGAACAGGGTCCGGTACGTTCTGCTCGAAGCCCGTCCCCTCCTTGCCGAAGGCTAGGGCCATTAGTTGAGTGTAGTAGACCACGGGTATCCCCTCGAACTCCCTCTGATGCTTCTTGATCTCATCTTGGCGGTCCCCCAGGTTGAACTGGCATAGGGGGCAAGCAGTGACGATCAATTCCGCACCTGCTTCCTGCGCCTGCCTCAATATCCTGTGGGACAGGTCCGCAGCCACCTCCTTCATATGGACCGCGTGGTAGGCCCCACAGCACTTGGCCTTGTACGGATTGTCGACGACCTCGGCTCCCAAGGCCTCTATCAGATCCTCCATGACCGTGGGGTGGTCGGGATCGTCGATGCCGTACTCCCTGGGGCGGAGGAGGAGGCATCCGTAGTACGGGGAGACCTTGAGACCGTCGAGGGGTTTCACCACCTTCGACTTGAACTCGTCCCAGCCAAGCCCCTTGATCAGCTCAAGCATGTGGACGACGCTGACGCTCCCCTGATAGTTGGGCTCCTTCTCCATGATGTCCCTGATCTTCCCCATCTTGTCGGGGTCGGCCTTGGCGGCCAAGTTGGCCCTCTTGAGGGTGTTATAGCACATGGCGCACTGGGTCACGACCCTCTTGTCGTCGACTAGCTCTTCCTCGTTCATCTGCTCCACCCTGATGAGGTTCCTGATTGGCGCGAGATAGTTCATGACGTTGTCCTTCGCGAGGGCGTGGACTGTCCCGCAGCAGTTCCACCTCGTCGGCTCGATGAGCTCGATGCCCAGCGCCTCAGCAGAGGAGTAGGTGGACTCGTCGAAGTTCTTTGCGTCCGTCTTCATCGTGCATCCGGGGTAGTATGCGAGTTTCATCTTTCCACCTCAGGCGGTGAGCTTCCTCTGGTTACTGATGATGGCTATCTGGGGGAGCTCCCTCAGCTCCTCCGGCGTGAGCTCGTCCAGCGTGAACTTGTCGTACTTGGTCCTAAGCACCATCTCCCGGATGGCCTCCATCACGTTGGCTATGTCTATCCCCCGGGGGCATCGGATCTCGCAGTTGAAGCAGGTTATGCATATCCAGGGCGTCTTCGACTCCAGTACCTCTGCCAATCCGAGCTGGGCGTAGCGGATGACCGTTGAGGGCAGGAGGTCCATCTCACCGGTGAGGGGGCAACTCGAGCTGCAAGCGCCACACTGGAAGCAGAGGTCTATGTTCTCCCCACTCAGCTCCTCTACCTTGGCTTTGAAGGCGGCGTTCTCCGGTTTGAACGTGAAGTAGAGCCCAGACGCACCTGTTGACATCTCATAGGGGTAGTAGAGGTAGATTTTATAATTTATCTAAAAGCGGTGCCCCCCTTGCCCTGAAATTACTTAAATTGGTTCATGGTGAGTCTTTAGGATAAGATATGGATTACCATCTCAAGACCCCGGTGCCCGAGGACGAGATCCGCAAGCTCAGGATGGGAGACCTCGTCTACATAACCGGCACTGTCATCACGGCCAGGGACGAGGCCCACCTCAAGGCCCTGGAGCTCCATGAGAAGGGGGAGAAGCCCCCAGTCGACTTCAAGGGCGTCGGTGTTTTCCACTGTGGCCCCATCATGAAGAAGGTGGAAGGAGAGTGGACCGTCGTCGCCGCCGGCCCCACCACGTCGGCCAGGATGGAGATCTTCCAGGACGACTTCATCGAGACCTTCCGACCCGCATTGATCATCGGGAAGGGAGGCATGGGGGACAGGACCTCCAAGGCCTGCCAGAGGTACGGATGCGTATACGGGGCCTTCACCGGAGGGGCCGCCCTCCTCGCCGCCCGGGATATCAAGAAGGTCAGGGAGGTCCATTGGCTCGAGGAGCTGGGGATGCCCGAGTGCCTCTGGGTCTACGATGTCGAGGACTTCGGCCCTATGATCGTCACAATTGACACCCACGGGAAGAACATGACCCAGGACGTAAAGGATCAGGTCACGGCCAGGATGGAGAAGATCATGGCCGAGATGGAGGGATGAAGATGACGGAGATAGCCAAGATTGTGGAGGACACAGCCGTCGAGCTCCTCAGGATAGCCGTCACGGAGCTCCCGACGGAGTACGTAAAAGTCATGGGAGAGGCGATGGAGGGTACTGAGGGAGCTGTGGGCAAGGCTCAGCTCACCAACATCCTTGAGAACGTCGACATCGCGAGGGAGGGCTCCAAGCCCATGTGCCAGGACACGGGCATCGTCGCCTTCATGGCGAAGGTGGGGGATGGGTTCCCCCTCAGATCCGAGGTCAAGGAGATACTCGTCAAGGCCACGAGGCGGGCGACTGAGGAGGTGCCCCTCAGGCCCAACGCCGTCGACATGTTCAAGGGGAACACCAGGGACAACGTCGGTCTCAACGGCCACGTCCCCATAATCTACTTCGACCTCGTCGAGGGAGACGACCTGGAGCTCATCGCCATGCCCAAGGGCGGGGGGAGCACCAACATCGCCGCCCACAGGATGCTCAAGCCAGGCCTGGGCATGAAGGGGGTGAAGCAGTTCGTCATAGAAGCCCTCAGCAACGCCGGCTCCCTGGGATGCCCGCCCTACTTCGTGGGGGTGGGAATCGGGGGCGGCGAGGACCTCTGCATGAAACTGGCCAAGGAGGCGCTGCTGAAGCCGTTCAGGGTCAGAAGCGAGGACCCTAAGGTGGCGGCGATCGAGTCTGAGCTGCTCGAGAAGGTTAACGAGCTAGGCATAGGGGCCATGGGGCTCGGGGAGGGCCCCACCGCACTGGACCTCCACGTCGAAATGGCGGCAAGGCATCCGGCATCTCTCCCAGTCGGCGTCGTCATCAGCTGCTGGGCGCTTAGGCATGCGAAGGCGGTCATCTCCTCAGACGGTGACGTGGAGATCGACAAGAGCGCCTGAAGGACCTCGATGAGAACATCTCCCTACTCCACCATCTAACAGCCGCCCCCCACGGGGGGCAGGATGGCGAAGACATCGCCGTCTCGAAGAGGTGTGCTCAGCCCCTTGAGGCTGTAGATGTTGAGACCATTCAGCATGAACGAGAGGTAGTCCCGGACAATTCTCTCCTCGTCGTAGATAAAATTAGAGAGGCCTTCCTTGTACATCCCGACGAGAAGGCTCAGTAAGTCGTCCACTGAGGAGCCCTCGGGGACCTCAAGTGTCTCCACCCGCCTCCCCGTCGCCTCCCTGATCATGGCGTAGTACTTGACCTCGACCCTCATCAGGCTCAAATCTACTCCCCGATGCAGGGGATTTATAGGTTGCGAAGGGGAGGAGAGGAGACTGAGCATGACTTCGATACGGGTCACCGTGAGGATGATGGGCCCCCTGAAGGAGGCCTCTGGCAGCGAGGAGAAGGAGCTCACACTCAGCAAGGACGCGAGAGTCTCTGACGCAATACTCAGAATCCTTGAAGCCTATGGGGGAGCCCTTGACGGTGCACTCCTCGACCCGTACACCCTCAGCCCGGTCACCAATACCCTCATCCTGCTGAACGGGGTGGAGGTCGGCAACCTGCAAGGCCTGGAGACGCCCCTGAGGGACGGAGACAGCCTGGTCCTACTGTCCGTAACCCACGGCGGATGAGCATCCGGGTAGGACTTATATCAGGCTCCGCCAGAGTTCCATCGACAGACTTGACCCAGACACCACCTCGATGCACTAAATGTTCCGACCGCGACTCCATCTACTTCCGGCCCTACAGCGGGGAGAGGCTCTGCCCCACCTGCTTCAAGAGGTCCCTCAAGGAGAGGGTTGAGAGGACCATCGCAAAATACGAGATGCTGGAGCACGACAGCAGGATCGCAGTGGGGGTCTCGGGGGGCAAGGACAGCCTCGGCATCCTCCACATATTGGCGGAGATCGAGGGAGCCTACCCGAGAGCCGAGATCATAGCGGTCTCGATAGACGAGGGTGTGCAGGGATACAGGGACGAGGCGATCTCCATAGCCACGGAGGCATGCGGAGCACTCGGCGTGGAGCACCTCGTCATCTCGTTCAGGGAGCTCTTCGGGGTGACCATGGACGAGATAGCGACCAGCGCCAGGGAGCTCGGGGCCTGCACCTACTGCGGTGTCCTCAGGAGACGGGCGTTGAACGAGGCTGCGATGAGGGTGGAGGCGGACAGGCTCTCCACGGGCCACACCCTTGACGACATGGCCCAGACGGCCCTCCTCAACGTGTTGCGGGGAGACGTGAACAGCCTCTCCATGATCAACCCCGGGGGGAGCGACCTCCCGGGTTTCGTGAGGAGGATAAAGCCCTACTGCGAGGTCCCCGAGAGGGAGTCCGCCCTCTACGCTTACCTGGAGGGCTTCAGGTTCCAGGAGCTACCCTGCCCCTACGCGGGGGAGGCGATGCGGAACGACGTCAGGGGGTTCCTCAACAGGATGGAAATGCAGCGTCCGGGCACAATGTTCACTGTCTACAGGACCGCCCTTAAGCTAGCACCCGAGAGGGATAAGACAACGACGAGGGGAACCTGCATAAAATGCGGGCAGACCACTACGGGTAAAACCTGCAGGGCCTGCCAGCTGATAGACGGTCTAGGGGAGCAAGGACCAGAGAACCCGTGATATAGATTCCGCCTAGATAGTATAGATTCAAAATTCTATAATAATTCATTTAAAAATAGCTTAGATTCCGTGAGTCTTCGACTAGATATTAGGTTTCGGGGAACGCATGGGCCGAAAGACGCTATTCAGATCTCCTGAGATGAGAAGCTTGAAGTTGGGTATCGTAGACAGCGGGGTCCCCGAGGCTCAGTCACTCGCTGATGCGCGCGCGCATCGAGAAGGGCACACAGAATATTGAGAGGAGATACAGGGAGTTCTTCAACTCGGTCAGGGACGGTCTGTTCCAGATCGACCTCAAGGGCAATTTCATAATATTCAACCCGGCCTTCACCGAGATACTGGGACTGGACCCCCGTGAACTCCTCGAAGGCGGTGTGCAGCTCCTCCAAGACGGTGTAAGAAACCAGGACATAACCGCCGTCCTTGCGGAAGTCATGGATAAGGGCGAGCTACGGGACAAGCTGGTGATGTTCAGGAAACCGGACGGTTCAGAGTGCTGGATTGTCGCGTCTCTTGGCACCTTCAGGGACAATATAGGCAGGACCCGAGGCTATGAAGGCATCATCAGGGATGCCACTGAACAGATAACCTATGAGAGACGACTCGAAGCCCTCCACAGACACGCCCATGGGCTCGTGTTCGTCCACTCTCTACACGAGATCGCTGACACAACGCTGAAGATCACCGGAGAGGTCCTGGGCTTCCCGAGAGGGGATTTCAGCATCATCGAAGACGGAATCATCCGGCCTATATCAATAAAGGGGATCAACATCGACAACAACATGGACGTACCCGTCGAAGGCCCAGGCGTGACCGCCAGAGCATATCGGACAGGAGAGCCCCAGCTCGTAAGGGACACCCGGAATGATAGTGATTACCTTCCAGCATACATCGACGGAGAGGTGACTAGCCTCTCAGAGCTTGTAGTACCCATAATCATCGACGGAGAAGTTGAGGCGATAATCAACCTAGAGAGCGAGGAGTTTGACGCCTTCACACAACAGGACATGAGGCTTCTGGAAATCTTCGCCGACCACGTAGCTTCAGCTATGAGCCGCCTCAAGGAGGTGGAGAAGCTTCGTGGGTCAGAGGAGAAGTTCAGGACCCTCCTGGAAGAGTCCATGGACGCGGTGACAGTCATCGTAGGTACCAAAATAGTCTATGCGAACCGACAGATGGCGGAGCTGCACGGGATCAGGGACCCTTCCGAGATGATCGGAAGAGAGGCCATGGAGTTCATCGCCCCAGAGGACAGAGCCATGATCGAAGAGAGAGCACTAAGGAGGCAGAGAGGGGAAGACGTCGACAGGCGCTATGAGTTCAAGATCCTCAGGCATGACGGCTCCACCCTCGATGTAGAGACCTTCGTGTCCCTCATAGAGTACGAGGGGCTACCCGCTTCGCTGTCCTTCGTCAGGAGCATGGCTGAGCGGAAACGGATGGAGAAGGAGCTGAGGGAACATTCAGAACGACTGGAGTACCTTGTCGAAAAGAGGACAAAAGAGCTCCAGGATGCCGAGAGGATGGCAGCTATCGGAGAGCTGGCGGCTATGGTAGGCCACGATTTAAGGAACCCCCTCACCGGTATCATGGGTGCGGCCTACTTCCTGAAGAAAAAGTACACCTCGACAAGCGACTTAGACACCGACAAGATGCTTGAAATCATAGAGAGGAACGTCGAGTACTCCAACAAGATAGTAAACGACCTCCTCGACTACTCCAAGAAGATTCAGCCGGAACTCTACAGAATGGACCTCGTGGGGGTCGTGGGTGATGCCCTGGAGTCCGTTGAGATACCTGATAACATCACAGTCGACCAAAAAAAACTCGGGAGGGTACAAGCGGATGTCGACCCCCAGATGATGAAACGAGTCCTCATTAACATGTTGAGCAACGCAGTGGACGCCATGCCAGACGGTGGTGATATTCGCATCGAGAGTCGTAAGCAAGGGGATAGGCTGGAGCTATTACTGACAGACACGGGAACGGGTATCCCAAAAGATGTGCTACAATATATCTGGAAGCCCCTTTTCACGACGAAGGCGAAGGGGATGGGCTTCGGGCTCTCCATCTGCAAGAGGCTGGTTGAATGCCAAGGCGGCTCGATTAAAGTGGAGAGCGCTGAGGGAAAAGGTACAACCTTCACGATCAGCCTCCGCAGGTGACGGAGACCCCCGAATTTTTTTGGTACAAAAGGTCCTCTACACTTAATTCTATTATATATCAACGGACAATCATGAAGACCGGGTATCTGTGATGGGAGACATCCTGATCAAAGATGGTTTCATAGCGACGATGGACAGGGACCGCACGGTCTACAAATCGGGGAGCCTATACATCGATGACGGTAGGATCGTCAGCTTGGGAAAAGATGTCGAGGCCCCCGGGAGCCCCGAGTACACCGTTGACGCCAGGAACAAGGTCGTGATGCCCGGGTTCGTCAACGTCCACACCCACCTGCAGCAGTACTTCCGTGGGGTCTATGAGCTCATCGGGGATTTCTACAACGTCAACCTCCCCCTGGAGGGCTACCGCCGACCCGAGGACATGGAGTGGCTAGGACTCGCCTCCTGTGCGGAGTTCATCCACGGGGGCTCCACGACGGCGATGCTGATATACACCTATCCAGACGGTTTCGCGAAGGCCGTGGAGGAGGTGGGGAACAGGATGATCATGGGTGCGGACATCGAGGAGGTAGACCTGAACAGGCTCAAGGGTGGGGCCTACGAGTACCTCCCCGAGAAGGGGGAGGTGGCCTACAAGAGGGCCGTCGACCTCCACAGGAAGTGGCACGGGAAGGGGCTGATATCCACCATCATGGCCCCCAAGGCCGCGGACCTAGCCGTGCCTGAGACCTACTTGAAGTGCAAGGAGTACGCGGAGGAGCACGGGCTCAACGTGACGACCCACCTCTCCCAGAGCTGGAGGGAGGTCCAGCAGGTGGAGCGATTATACGGGAAGACGCCCCCCCAGCACCTCCAAGACCTCGGTATCCTCGACGAGAAGCTCACGGGGGCCCACTGCACCTACGCCACTGAGAGGGACACGCAGATGATAGTGGAATCGGGGATGGGGATCCTCCACTGCCGATCCGTCAGGAACCCCCTCACGCGCTGGATGGACCTCGGCATCCCCGTCGGCCTCGGGACCGACGACTACTTCCACGACATGCTCCAGCTCATAAGGGAGAACATAACCGGACAGGGAGCCAGGGCGAGAGCGGTAGGAGGCTCACTGGGAATGCTGGCAGGGAACAGGTTGACGAGGAGGCCTAGCTTCTACGAGCTCCTGGAACTCGCTACGAGGAGGGGAGCGGAGGTCCTGGGCATCGACGATAAAGTCGGATCCCTAGAGGAGGGGAAGCGCGCGGACCTCATCATGTTCGACATGTTGAACCCGTTCCTGACGCCGACCAAGGATCCCCTGACGAGCATCGTCCTCTACGGCACTTCCAGTGACATAGACACGGTCATCGTCGACGGCAGAACACTGAAGCGGGATGGTGTACTGACAACCATAGACACTGCAGAAGCGGTCATTAAGGGTCAGGAGAGGGTCGAGGAGATCATCGAGCGATTCTTCGAGGAGAACCCCGAGCAGAGAAAGAATTGGCACAAGATGGTTCCCTACATGGAGTGACCTCAACGCTCACTTCACAATAGACCTCAGCGACCGACCCACGGTCGCCGACAGGTTCAGAAGGGCGTCCCCCAGCTCGGGAAGTATCCACTCATTTATCATGAGCACGAGCACCGCCACGCCTATCACGCCGTACAGGAAGCTTATGGGATAATGGTAGGTCTCCACGGTTGGGTTAGTGAAGAACCACGAGAAGGGCGGGACGTTGAAGCCCGTCAGGAGGACTGTCAGCATTATCCTCGACACATTGAGGGTGAACAGGAATATCCCCGAGAATCCGAGGCTGTAGATCTTCCTCTGGATGCCCCCCTTCCTCAGGGGGATGACCAGGCTGGACACTACCCCGAAGACGTTGAGGGCCGTGCACTCACGGATTATGGTCACGGTCACCGGGCCAGCCTCCCCGATGAGGGTCAGGAAAGCATCTCCACCGCCCATACCCCACTCAGAGAGGAATCCCAGAAACGAAAGAGTGTTCGAGCACGCTAAAGCCGTTAACCGCTCAAGCCATCCAGAAGGGACAAACGTGAAGCCCCACGCTATGGCTGCATAACCGATGACATAGAGAGCGATGTCTCTGGCTGACATCGGGTTTGAGTTACCTCCCTCCATCACTTCCTGATGAGGGAGCACCGAATTTAAAGGGGTTACTGCCTTCTACGGCTCTCCACCTGAGGCAGTTTTAATTATGTGCGTGTACCCTTTCTGAGCGTTCAACGAAGGGATCAAAGTGGGGAAGATACGCGTCGCCATAGCAGGATTGGGAAGCTGTGCATCAGCCCTCATCCAGGGCGTGGAGTACTACCGCGACCAGATGGAGGGCGAGATACCCGGCCTCATGCACATAGACTTCGGAGGATACTTCATCAGGGACATCGAGTTCGTGGCAGCCTTCGACGTAAACGACCGGAAAATAGGGAAGGACATCTCGGAGGCTATCTTCGAGGCGCCGAACCTCTGCGCCAAGTACGCCGACGTCCCCTCGACGGGGGTCAAGGTGCTACCGGGGCCCATCTCGGACGGAGTGGCGCCCCACATGTACGACGCATTCCACGTGAACAAGGACCTGGAACCCGTGGACGTCGCCGAGGTCCTGAGGGAGAGCGAGGCCGAGATCCTCATCAACTACCTCCCCGTGGGGAGCGCTGAGGGCACCAAGCTCTACGCCCAGGCCTCACTGGACGCCGGCTGCGCCTTCGTCAACTGCATCCCCGAGTTCATCGCCTCTGTTCCCAACGAGGCCTCAAAGTTCGTCGAGGCAGGCCTCCCCGTCGCCGGAGACGACATCAAGAGCCAGGTCGGAGCCACGATACTCCACAGGGCCATGGCAGAGCTCTTCTATGAGAGGGGCGTCCACATCGACTCTACGTACCAGCTGAACATAGGGGGCAATACCGACTTCCTCAACATGACTGTCGAGAACAGGCTGCAGACGAAGCGGGTGAGCAAGACCGAAGCTGTCACCAGCTTAATTCCCTACGATGTGCCCACGCGCATCGGCCCCTCCGACTACGTCCCCTTCCTGGAGGACCACAAGACCTGCTACATCCGGGTCAACGGCCACGGCTTCGGGAACCTCCCCGTTACCCTTGACGTAAAGCTCGTTGTGAACGACTCCCCTAACAGTGGTGGTGTCGTCATCGACGTCATCCGGGCAGTGAAGCTGGCCCTTGACAGGGAGATCTCTGGTCCCCTGACGAGCATCTCATCCTACGCATTCAAGCATCCTCCGACCCAGATCAGCGACGACATCGCTCACAGCTGGGTGGAGGACTTCATCGAGGGTAAGAGGGAGAGATAGACAGCTCTAATATCTCCTTATCTTCATAGAGAAAAGTTAGAGAAAAGCGGGGTATAATAGGGGTTTAAGCTCGCTAACTTTCACATGTCGAGCTCTATGTTGAGCTTCTGCGTCAGCTCCTTGTACCTGTTCCTGATCGTGACCTCGGTGACGTGGGCGCCCTTGGCGATCTCGCCCTGGGTCCTCCTCTCGTCGGTGAGGAGACTCGCGATGTAGGTAGCAGCGGCGGCGATTCCGGCGGGACCCCTCCCACTCGTCAACCTCAGCTCCATGGCCTGGCCAAGGATCTGCATGGCGATGCTCTCGGTCTCACCGGAGAGGGTCAGCTGGTTTACGAACTTGGAGATGTAGCTCGTGGGGTCGACGGGGGGCACACGGGTCTCGAGCTTCCGGAGGAGGAAACGGTAGTTCCTGCCCCCCTCCTTCTTGGAGATGTGTGCGGCGGCCGCGACCTCCTCAAGTGTTCGGATGATGTTGCACTGACGGCACGCCATATATATGGAGGCAGCCGCAACGCCCTGGATCGACCGGCCTCTGATGAGGCGCTTCCGGACGACCTTCCTGTAGATGACGGAGGACGTCTCGAGAACGTTCTTCGGGAGGTTGAGCTTGTAGGCGACCTTGGTGAGTTCGGAGAGCGCGAAGGCAAGGTTCCTCTCCGTGGCGCCTGAGACCTTGGACCTGCGGTGCCACTTCCTCAGCCTGTATACCCGGGCCTTCTGGTCCGGCTTGAGCTTCCGGCCGTAGACGTCCCTGTCGTGCCAGTCGATTATCGTCGACAGGCCTTTGTCGTGGATGGTCCACGTCAGGGGCGCCCCGACCCTCGTTCGCTTCTCCCTCTGCTCCTCGTCGAAGGCCCTCCATTCGGGCCCATGATCGAAGAGGGTGGACGAGATGACCATGCCGCAGCCCTCGCAGACGAGTTCTCCGGCTTCGTAGTCCCGGATGAGGTCAACGTTACCGCACTCGGGACACTTAGTGACCTTTTCACTTTTCATCAAGTTACGTACCCTTCCTTCTCCTATTCCTGACGTACAGGGCTTTTCCGAGAAGCCTCTCGGGGGTCGCTATGCTGGGTTTAATTGCGATATATGGGCTGGCAGTAGGGCCGAAGACATCGAAAACAATTCCAATCTTCTTACCCTTGGCGTCGTGTACCGTCTCGCCGATTCGTGCTAAACCAGAGGAGTCAAGTATCAGATTGGAGCTGCTTCGAGAGATGTGAAGAGCTGTCCCCAACCTTTTTCTTGATTCCATAGAACCCCCTTGATAAACTAAGTATTGGAAAGAAATCCCCCTTATAACTCTTTGTGGGTTTTATTCGGTGACAGGTCATTTCCGGGATCTATTCGACCTGATCCTCTGAGCAGTCTCTTTCAGTAGCTCAGTTTTCGTCCCCGACTTGTCCACGAGAACCAGACCTGTCCTCAACCAAGGTCTCTTGGGATGAGCGGCTCCGGGCTCCAGGAGGGGGCTGAGGTCAAGATCTTCGGCAGCCCTGAGGACCTCGTCGGCTTTCACCCCTCTCAGTGCGAATTTCTTTGGGACACGTCGTCCCTCGCCCCATGAGAACTCCGAGTCGAAGTATGCAGGCCAGAAGACTAGTTTACCCTTCTTCCTCATGTGGATTCCCACCTTCCAGTAGGAGAAACAGCGCTGATATAATATATCCTGTTGCTCGCTCAGTCGCTCTCGTAGACGACAGCGTTAAGGACGCCGTGCTGCCCAGGTCTGGATACGATCTTTGCGAGGCCCTTCTCGGTCCTGATGATGACGCCCTTTGTGATGACGCCTCTCCTGTTGTAGTCGACGTTCGCGGGGTTGCTCACCACGTCCAGCACCTCAAGACGCTCTGTCATTCCCGTCGAGGGATCGGATACGTTCACGTAGTTCGTTGCTACGAGCTTGGTCTTCTCGAGGCCGCTTCGCCCTGACTCGATCTTCCTCTCCGTCTCACCGAGCATCGTCTGAACTGGGTGGGTCCCCATCTCGTGGAGCCTCTTCACCCTGTAGGCCCACTTCCTTCCCCCAGTTTTCTTCTTCTTCATCATGTTGCTGTGCCAAGCCATGGTATCACCCTATTTTCTGCGTTTTTCTCCTACTTTCTGTAGCCTTTAGACAGATAGAGAAATAAAAAAGTATGGTATCAACGGAAGAAGCAATCGGAAAATGGGAGGGGAAGTATTAATTTCCTACATGAAGCCGTCCAACGAGCCAGATAGGGGGGTGTCGGAGAAGGCGTCCGAGAGGACGTCTGACGTCGCCTCCTCCTCGTTCCCGTTGTCCAGCTTGTCTATCTTCAACTCGTCGAACATCTGCCTCAGTTGTATCTTGGACTTCATGGGGTCGTGTCCGAAGCCGAAGTACTCTGAGAAGTATGGGGTCGTCTCTATCACGTAGCCCCTGCCGTTGAGCCTCTCCCTGGTGATGAGGCCCATCTCCTCCATCCGTCTCAGGTGGCTGTAGACGTGGCTCCCCCTGTCCTCGACGACCTTGACCTGCTCCACAGGCTGATGATAGGCGATGTATGACAGGGTCCTCAGGGGGCCTGAGGTCAGCAGAGGCCTGTTGGTGAACCTCTTCACCGTGGAGTCGAACTCGGGCTTGAGACGCATCACCGCACGGTTACCCGGCAGAGCCCGGACCTCCAGGGCGCTGCGCCTCGTCTTGTACCGCACGTCCAGCTCCCTGATCATGCTCAGCATCACCTTGTCGGACTTCGTCCGGACAACGGCCTTCAGGTTCTCTATGTCGACGGGTCTCCCCGCTGAGTATAGGGCTGCCTCTAGCATGGATAGACGTTCTAATAATCTGGGGTCACTCATCTTCTTCATTCTCCCTTATCTTGACTATGATATCGGTCTCCTCCTCGTCCTGTTGGAGCTCAACTCTCCTCCTCTGGCCCAGGAACAGGAGCATCATGAACACCCTGACGACCTCGAGGAAGCTCCTCTCCCCCAAGAGGTCGAAGAAGCTCACGGGTCCGCCGCCCATGCCCATGATCCTGTCGTATAGGGTCTCCGAGCGCTCCTCGATCTCCAGGAGGTACTCCTCCATGTCGAGGAAATCGGGGATAGGCGTCGGGAGTATAGGTAGCTTGGGGGCGAGGTTGCGCCTCTCCTCCGTGAGGGCCTTCTCAAGGGCCGTTATTAGGTCGGTGACCGAGGTGGTCGTGAACTCGAAGCGGAAGGGCAGGTTCAGGGGAGGAGGCACGTAGACGTCGAGCTTGTCTGCCGGTGGCTTAGGGGGCTCATCCATCTTGAGGAGTAGCTCCGCCTTCTTCTGGTAGATCAACACCGATGAATTGATCGCCGTACCCGCTATCCTGAAGTCGATCCCGACGCGGTTCATCTCCTCCAGGAGGGTCGTGAGGAGGTAGACCAGGTCGATGCTCCAGGGGGAGGTCTTGTCTATCTTGGTGTCCTTGAAAAGGATGCTCCACGGATCCCTAAGGTAGTAGGGCTTCTCCTTGGGCACTAGACGGCTACCTCCACTTTCATCGGTAGGGCTAGGACTTTGCTGCGTCCGTTCTGGGCGAAGACGCCGTAGATCTTGTCAGCGTTGTGGACCATGACGTCCTTCAGGCTCACCATGAGGAACTGGGCGTCCAGGGCAGTCTCCTTCAGGACGTCCGCGAGCCTAGCGGTGTTGAGGTCGTCTAGGTGGGCGTCTATCTCGTCGAAGAGGTAGAATGGGGCCCTGAGGAACCTCTGGATGGCGAGGAGGTAGGAGATTGCTGAAACGGAGCGCTCCCCTCCGCTGGCCCCGCTGACGAGCCTCATGGGCTTCCCCGGGAACTGGACGTAGAGGTCCACGCCGCCAGAGAACGGACTCTCCGGCCTCTGCAGCTCCAGGCGACCGTCGCCTCCGCCGGTTATCTTGGAGAAGAGTGCGGAGAAGTTCTCGCAGACCTCGTTGAAGGCTTTCATGAAGTGCTCGGTCTTCTCCTGCTCCACCTCGTCGATGAACTTGAGGATGGACGCCCTCTCCTCCTCGAGACCGTTGATCCTCACGCTGAGGTACTTGTAGTTGACGACCACGGACTCGTAGTGCTCTATTGCGAGCTGGTTGATTGCCCCCAGGGAGGACTTCTCCCGCCTTATCCTCTGGAGCAGGTACTCCACCTTGGTGACGTCGATCTCCTCGGTGGGGGTCATCTCCCCGAAGCCCAGCCGGGCAAGTTCCTCGAACCTCTGCTGGGCCTGGAGCCTGAGCTTCTCGACCTCAAGGTTGAGCTCCATGTTCCTCCTGTCGAAGGCAACCTGCCTACGGTCAAGCCGCTCGATCTGCTGCTCGTACCTCCGCACGGAGCCACGGTGAGTCTCGAGCACCCGGCTCGTCGCCTCGACCTCGGAGACGACGCTGTCGAGGACCTTCTGGAGCTCCTCAACCGCCTTCTGCTCTGCCTCATGCTGCTTCTGGGTCTCGACGCGCTCCTTCTCGAGGGACATTATATCCTCCTTCCATCTCGCTATCTGGTCCTTCGTGTCCGAGGTCCTCATCTCCAGCACCTTTTCGATGAGGCTCGTCTGGACCTGGATATCAGACTGCAGCTGAGCCTTCTGCTCTCGTAGGTCGGCTATCTCGCTCTCGATCGTGTTGCGTGTGACCTCCAGACCTGAGATGTCCGAGGGGGAGAGCGCCTTGAGGTCGGCTATCTCCTTCTTGGCCCTCTCAATCTCCTCGAGGGTTCTATCCTTCCTCTCCTGGAGTGTGGCGGAGAGGGCCAGCTCCCGCTCCCTCTCCTCTGAACGCTTCCCGATGCTCTCATCGATGGTTGTGATACCCCTCTCGAGGCGCTTGATGCTCTCCTGGGTCTCCAGTATCTGACCGTCGATGCCATCGATGTTCTTGTTGGAGCCGTCGATGAAGCCGGTGAACTTCCTGAGATTCCCGCCTGATTTCCTCAGGTCGGTCATCTTCGAGGAGAGGCTCTTCCGGAGAGACCTTATCGTCGTTGAGAGCTCGTTGATCGACTCCTCGGTGGGGATCAGCTTCGCGAAGTCAGGGGGGCGACGCCAGTGCCCGCCGACGAGCCCTCCCTTGGGCTCGAAGAGATCGCCAGCCAGGGTGACTATCCGGTAACCTTTCTTGGCTAGGTCGATAGCCGTCTTCCGGTCGCTAGCCACATATGTGTCCCCCCAGATGAGGTAGAGGGCTGGCTCGTACTCCTTGTCGCACCTGATCAGCTTGGGGAGGTATCCCTCGACGCCCGAGGCCTTCATGTCCTTCAGGGGCTCGGGGGGGTTGATGTCCTTGAGGGGGATGAACCGGGTCATGCCCAGCTTGTTCTTCTTCAGCCCCTCGACGCACTCGATGGCGGTCTTAACGTCCTCCACAACGATGGCGTTTATCCAGTTGTCCGCTGAAGTTTGGGCTGCCCTCTGATACTTGAGGTCGATCTTGATGAGCTGCCGGAGGGGGCCGTGGTACCCCTCGAGGGCTCCGGCCTCCCCCATCTCCCTGATCCGCTCGAGGGCTTTCTCCTCAGTGACGACGTCTTTCCAGAGGTCCCTCTTCGCGGTGAACTCGGTGATGGTGAGCTCCGCGTTCTTGGCGAGCTTGTTGGCCCCCTCGATGGTCCCCCGGATGCTTCTCTGGCGCTGGACCTGCTCGTCGATGGTGTCCACCATCTCATCAAGCTTCCGAGCCTCATCGACCTTGAGCCCCTCCAGCTCCTCGATCTTTTTCGCCAAGGCCTCCATCGTGTTGGAGGAGTCCTGCTTCTTCTTCTCCAGCTCCTTGATCTTGGACTCGAGGGAGTTGGCGTTGACCTGATGCCTGTTGATCCCGATCTCCAGACCGCTGAGGCTCTCCTGCATGGGGACGAGGTCCTCTGTGAGCTTCTCGACCCGCTTCTGGTTCCCCTCGGCGGTTTCCTTGAGATCTATGACCTTCTCGATTAACGACTGGAGCTGGGTCCCCTTTCTCTCGACCTGCCTGTCGACATCTCTATGTTGTTTCGTGAGCGCCCTCAGCTCTGCTCGCCTCTCGGCGATCTCGGTCTTGGAATTTTCGATCTCAGCGAGCTTGTCCTCGATCGCCCTCTCAAGGGTGGCCTTCTGGGAGTCCAGCTCACGTATCCTGGCGTTGAGGGAGTTCTGCAGAGATCTCTTCTCGACGATGTCGGACTTGAGGATGGGCAGGCGCGTGTTGCCCTTCTCCGAGGCCTCGTTGGTGAACTCCTCCAGGCGGTCCCTAGCCTCCTCCCTCTCCTTCCCTAGGCCCTCCTTCTCCTTCTCCAGCTTTGCGACCTCGGACTCGTTCTCTGATATCTGCATGCGGATCTCCTCAATCTTAGACTCCAGCTGGCTTATCTGGGACGATTGCTTGATCGCCTCGAGCTTGCTCTCGTACCTCAGGAGTAGGTTATATCGGAGCGCGTCGTTCCTCTGACGTTCGAGCTCGTTGACCCTCTTCCTAACCTCGTCGCTCTTTGCTGAGGCTATCTCGATCTTCCGCTCAGCCTCGGAGAGGCGCCCCTTGGCCTCAGCCTTCTTCTCATCGTACTCGGTGATACCTACGATGTCCTCGAGGGCGGACATGCGCTCGGCGGGAGTGAGGTCGCTGAGCCTGGTAGCCGTTCCCTGGAGAACGATGTTGTATCCTCCGGGGCTGATTCCCGCCATGACCAGGAGGTCGAGCAGGCGCCGGCGGGACGTCCTCTTTCCGTTCAGGAAGTACTTGCTCTTCCCCTGTGTGTCGACCCTCCTACCCACGCTCACGGTCTTCCTGTCGATGGCGAGGCCCCTGTCATTGTTGTTGAAGTAGATGGTGACCTGGGCGTACTGGGGCTTGGTGCTGTTCTCCCCCGCCCCGTCGAATATTAAGCCTGAGAGGTCGGGCACCCTCATTCTCTTGGAGCCCAACTCGCCGAAAACGAACTGAACTGCGTCGATGAGGTTGCTCTTGCCGCTCCCGTTCGGGCCTGTAATGACGTTGAAACCCTGGCCGAAGCTCAGCTTCACCTCCCCGCTGAACATCTTGAAGTTTCGGACTACGATCCTACTGATATAGACCATTTACGTCATTTCTCCTTCTATTATGTGCCCTACCGGTCATTCCTGAAGGCAGCTAAACCTAGTGGTGCCGGCTCTATGCTAATTGCATTATTCCTTTAAACAATTCAAGACTAACGCTCGGAAAAACGCGTCTCGAGGGTAGTATTACGGAGTATTACACGCGAATTATGGCGTGCTATGGGGGTCGTATGAAGGGTACGACACTCGTACACATGGTATGAACGGATGGTGAAACCTTAAAACAAACTCAGGTGAGATGCTCTTCCATGGAATCGAGGATAGACAGATTATCTGAGAGGTTGGAGGGGTCTGGCCTAGACGCATACGTCTGTACTAGGAGTCCTAACGTCTACTACTTCACGGGGTCCATCAGTGGTGGTCGATTGATCGTCACCCCAAATGAGGAGCCATCCCTCCTCGTTGGGAGGTTGAACTTGGCGTGCGCCATCGACCAGGCGAAAGGCTGCAGCGTGAAGCCGTATTCAAGAAAGGAGATGATAGACCTCATGGTCGGGGAGCTAAGGGGGACGGACCCTGAGTCTGTCGGGTTCGACGAGATCTCCCTCAGCATGTATAATGACCTCAAGGAGAGAATGCCGGACGTCGAACTGAAGGCTGCACCGGAGATCGTTAGGATCATGCGGATGGTGAAGGACGAGGGGGAGATCAGGCTCATGAAGAGTGCGGCGGAGCTCGCAGACATCGGTATGGACTCCATCAAGGAAAACCTCAGGGTCGGAGTCAGGGAGAACGAGGTCGCGGCTGAGGCCGCCTACGCCATGAGAAAAGAGGGAGCGGATGCCCTCGCGTTCCCCTTCATCGTCGTTTCCGGTCCCAGGTCGGCCTACCCCCATGGGGGCGTCACGGATCGGAAGATCAAGAAAGGAGAGTTCGTCACGATAGATATGGGCGCTGGTTACAAGGAGTACAAGACCGACATCACGCGCACATTCGTTGTTGGCCCTCCCTCAGAGAGGCAGACCGAGATCTATAACACGGTCCTCAGCGCCAACCTCGCCGCCCTGCAGAAGATACGGAAAGGAGTGCCCGGGACGGAGGTCCACGCTGAGGCTGAGAGGGTCATAGGTGAGGCCCAGTACGGGGAGTACTTCATCCACGGCCTAGGCCACGGCGTCGGGCTGGAGGTCCATGAGGGGCCCTCCCTCGGTAAGACGAGCAAGGACATCCTGGAGATCGGAAACGTCGTGACGAACGAACCGGGCATCTATATCCCGGGATATGGTGGCGTCAGGATAGAGGACACAGTCCTGGTGACCGACTCTGACCCCGTGTGCCTGACGACGACTTCGAAGGACCTGGACGCCATGAGCGTCTGACCTCACTTCCCATATCTTCTTTTCCTGTTCTGGTAGGCCCTTATCGCCCTCTCTAGGTCGATCTCCCTGAAGTCGGGCCAGTAGACGTCTACAAAGAAGAGCTCGCTGTATGCTGACTGCCAGATGAGGAAGTTGCTTATCCTGGACTCGCCCGAGGTCCTTATGACGATGTCAGGCTCCTGCTGGGGGAGGTGGGAGGTGTAGAGGTGCTCCTCGATGATCGCCTCGTCGATCATTTCAGGGGCAATTTCCCCGTTCTTGACCTTCACGGCGATCTCCCTGGTCGCGTCCACTATCTCAGCCCTCCCCCCGTAGGCGAGGGCGACGTTGAGGTAGAAGTCGCTGTAGTCCTTCGTACTCGCCTCCACCTCCGATATCAGTTCCTGGATAGTCTCAGGAAGTAGGTTCATTCTCCCGATGGCCGATATCTTAACCCTGTAT
>Ga0209536_100004816_pt1 | contig 21228 bp, 23 predicted proteins | sample DeeMarSeWOR28_12_FD_187461 | JGI IMG/M metagenome (GOLD analysis project Ga0209536, IMG submission 187461) | Marine sediment microbial communities from White Oak River estuary, North Carolina - WOR-2-8_12 (SPAdes) (version 2) | ecosystem: Environmental > Aquatic > Marine > Intertidal zone >... | reverse complement strand
TAAGGGTGGCTGAAGGCCTGCAATTCGCTGCTGTCGATGAACAGCGCATCGGGCGGCAGCAGGGGGCGCTCGCGGTCGTGGCGGCGCGATTCGTAGCGTTCAGCGGCCTCTTCCAGGAAGCCACTGCCGGCCTCGTCGACACCGTCCATCATGACCAGCGTGGTGAGTTCCGGCAGGTAGTCATAGAGCGTCTCGGTGGCGTCGAAAAACAGCGGCAGGTAATACTCGATGCCGCCCGGGGTGATGCCCTCGCTGATGTCACGGTAGATGGAACTGCCTTGCGGGTCGCCCTCGAAACGGGCGCGGAACTGCCTGCGGAACAGCCGTATGGCGTCGGCATGGAGCGGGAATTCGCGCGCCGGTAGCAGATTGATCGAGTCGCGCGCCTCGATGGAGCGCTGTGTTTCGATGTCGAAGGTCTTGATGGAATCGATTTCGTCGTCGAACAGGTCGATGCGCAAGGGGCCCTCGCTGCCCATGGGATACAGGTCGAGCAGCGAGCCGCGGATGGCGAATTCGCCGTGCTCCATTACCTGCGAGACACACCGGTAGCCGGCGCTGTCCAGCCGCCCGCGCATTGATTCGAGATCGAGCCGATCGCCTTTTTGCATCACCAGGCTGTTGCGATAGAGAAATTCGCGCGGTGGCAGGCGCTGCATCAGTGTGCTGACCGGGATGACCAGCACACCGTGCCGGATACCGGTCAGGTGATACAGGGTCGAGAGCCGGCCGGAGATGATGTCCTGATGAGGTGAAAAGACATCGTAGGGCAGGGTTTCCCAGTCGGGGAAGACGTGCCGCGTGGTTCCGGTGCCGTCGAGGAAAAACCCGAGCTGTTCATACAGGCGATCCGCGGTTTGCATATCCGGCGTCACCACAACCAGCAGGCCATCGTATTCCTTCGTGGCGCGGGCCAGTACCAGGGACAGGCTGTCTCCCTCGAGTCTGCCCCAGGACAGGGTGCCGGTGGACGGCAGGACCGGCGCAAGCGGGCTTGCCAGATGTTCGTCGTCTGTCAGGTGGTTGCTTTCGGACATGTCGAGCCGGCAGGAATGGGTATTGCGATGTGGTTTTGACGAGGACGTATTATCACATAACCCCGGTGTCGCGGGGTGTTAACCGCTCATCAAACTGAAAAAGCCCCGCGTGCGGGGCACGCAGGGCTTTTGCGCCAGAGCAGGGCGTCTAGATGCTCTTGCCGGGCATCTGACCCTTGAAGCCGAGGGCGCTGAAGATACGATAACCGGGGCAGATGCCGGTAATTCCGGCGAAGGCGGCCGCGGCTGCCGGTATGTAGAGAAACCAGTGCGCCGTCTGGAACCCGGTCAGGTACATGCCAATCAGGATCAGGGCGGAAAAGGTAATAAATACCATACGCATTGCGCTCATAGCTGCTATCTCCGTTGGTTTACGACGTTGCATGAATCAAACGACGCCCGTATACTACAAACCATCCAGTCGGTCTGTCAATAACATATTGTCTGGTAAAGGATTATTCATCGTCTTTCCATGCAGGGTGATCCCGGGCAATGCCGGCCAGAGCAACCGCACAATCCGTTGATCGTGACGCCGATGCAACCCGGCAGCGGATCATTGAGGCCGCGTTCCGGGAAATGCACCGTCACGGCTATCAGGGCATGCGCCTCGACGATGTCCTTGCGACCGCGGGTATCACCAAGGGCGGCCTCTATCACCATTTCGGCAGCAAGAAGGCTCTGGCCCACGCGGTGATCGACACGGTGATCCGCGCGCATATTGAGGATATCTGGCTGTCGCCCCTGCAGGCGACTGACCAGCCTGTGCGCGCAATTATCGACATCATTCGCAATCAGGATGACGCCGTCACTGATGACATTATCAGTCTGGGCTGCCCGCTGAATAACCTGGCACAGGAAATGTCGCCGCTGGACGAGGACTTCAGGCAACAGATCGGCGACATATACCGGTTGTGGAGCGCCGGCATCATAAGCGCGCTGGAGCATGGCAAGCGATGCGGTTGCATACGGCCGTCACTCGATTCCCGGGAAACCGCCATGTTCATTCTCGCCGCACTGGAAGGCTGTATCGGTATGGCCAAGAACGCCCAGAGCCGTGATGTACTGGCCAGCTGCACCGCCGGACTGATTGGCTATCTCCAGTCTCTCGAAACGGATGAGTGACTGATGTCCGGCACCACCAGGCCTGGTAACGTGCATGGGTAAGACTTACGGGGAATGGCTGGTTCGCTGGCGCTACCCGGTGCTGGCTATCTGCCTGCTGCTGCTCGCCGTGGCTGGCAGTGGCGGCCAGTTTCTTGCCTTCAAGACCGACTACCGCGTCTTTTTCAGCAAGGACAATCCGCAGCTGCAGGCCTTCGAGCAGCTGCAGAATACCTACACCAAGACCGACAATGTTCTGTTCGTGCTGGCACCGAAGGATGGCCGCGTCTTCAGCAATGAAACACTGGCCAGCGTCATCGAGCTGACCCGGGCGTCATGGCAGATCCCGTATTCCATTCGCGTTGATTCGATCACGAATTTCCAGCACACCGAGGCAGATGGCGATGACCTGACGGTCGATGACCTGGTGCCAGAGGCCGGTGATCTGGACGCCGCCGCGCTGCTGAGGATCCGCGATATCGCCCTCGGCGAACCCCTGCTGAGGAATCGGATGATTTCCGCGAATGGCCAGGTCACCGGTGTCAATGTAACGGTGCAGCTGCCCGACCCGGATGTGCAGACCGGGCAGGAGGTGCCGGAAGTCGCTGCCCATGCGCGTCAGCTTGTCGAGACGATCCGGGCCGGCAACCCGAACCTCGACATCTATCTCACCGGCATGGTGATGATGAACAACTCCTTTCCGGAAGTCAGCATCCATGACCAGCAGACGCTGGTGCCCGCGATGTTCGTGGTGGTAATGCTGACACTGGCACTGCTGCTGAGGTCGTTCACCGCAACACTTGGAACAGTACTCGTCATTGTATTTTCCGTCATTACGGCAATGGGGCTGGCGGGCTGGGCCGGCATGAAGCTCACGCCTCCATCGGCCTCATCGCCGACCATTATCCTGACGCTGGCGGTGGCTGATTGCGTGCATATCCTGGTGACCTTCCTGCACGCCATGCGCCGTGGCATGGACAAGACCAGCGCCATGGTCGAGAGTCTCAGGATCAACCTGCAACCGGTTTTCCTGACATCGGTGACAACCGCGATCGGCTTCATGAGCCTGAACTTCAGCGATGCACCGCCGTTTCGGGACCTTGGCAACATTGTCGCCGTCGGGGTGATGCTGGCCTTCCTCTACTCGATCACCTTGCTGCCGGCGCTGATGCTGGTCATGCCGGTACACATCAAGTCCGGCAAGACGCGTCATACGCGCTTCATGGACCGCTTCGCCGATCTCGTGGTGGAACGTCGCAATTTCCTGCTCTGGGGCACCGGTTTTATCATCGTAGCCCTGGTCGTGTTCATCCCGCGCAACGAGCTGAATGACGAATTCATCAAGTACTTTGATGAAACCATCGATTTTCGCCGTTCGACCGAGTACACATCTGACAACCTGACCGGCCTCTACACCATTGATTACTCGCTCGGTGCCGGTGAGAGTGGCGGCATCAGCAACCCCGGGTTTCTCCAGGATGTCGAGCGCTTCGCCAGCTGGTATAAGACACAGCCCGAGGTGCTGCATGTCAACATGCTGCCCGACATCCTCAAGCGACTCAACATGAACATGCACAGCGACGACAGGGAATGGTACCGCCTGCCGGAGCAACGCGACCTGGCGGCACAGTACCTGCTGCTGTATGAAATGTCCCTGCCGTACGGGCTGGATCTGAACAACCAGATCGATGTCGGCAAATCTGCGACCCGCATGACGGTTACCGTCAGGAACATTTCCAGTAACGAGATGCTGGCACTGGAGCACAAGGCGCAGGACTGGCTGGCGAAGAATGCTCCCTCCATGAAGTCCGCCGGTGCCAGTCCGTCGGTCATGTTTGCCCACATCGGCCAGCGCAACATCATCAGCATGCTGACCGGCACCACGGTTGCGCTGGTGCTGATTTCCGGCATCCTGATCATTGCCCTGCAGTCATTCAAGATCGGCTGCATGAGCCTGATACCCAATCTGGCTCCTGCCGCCATGGGTTTCGGCCTGTGGGGGCTGCTGGTCGGTGAAGTGGGACTTGGCCTGTCCGTGGTGGCCGGCATGACGCTGGGTATCGTGGTCGACGATACGGTCCATTTCCTGAGCAAGTACCTGCGCGCAAGGCGTGAACAGCGGTTAAGTCCGGAAGATGCCGTGCGCTATGCGTTTTCCACCGTCGGCACCGCGCTGCTGGTCACCTCCATGGTACTCATCGCCGGCTTCATGGTGCTCAGCCAGTCGCCGTTCAAGCTGAACGCGGATATGGGCGTGCTGACCGCAATCACCATCGCCTTTGCGCTGATCGCCGATTTCCTGTTCCTGCCACCGTTACTCATGAAGGTCGAAAAATGAAACCATTCAGGATTGCACTGTTGCTGCTGATGGGCAGCCTGCCCCTTGCCACCATGGCAGAGACGCCTGAGGAAAAGGGCCTGGCCATTGCCATGGAAGCCGACCTGCGCGACAAGGGCTTTGGTGATTCCAGTGCCACCATGAAAATGATCCTGCGCAACAAGCAGGGTGACGAAAGCACCCGGGAAGTCCGCGTGCGCAGCCTGGAGGTCGAGGGTGACGGTGACAAGAGCATGTCGATCTTCGACTCGCCGGCAGACGTCAAGGGGACGGCCTTTCTCACCTTCTCGCATGTGAATACACCGGATGACCAGTGGCTTTATCTGCCGGCGCTGAAGCGTGTCAAGCGTATCGCCTCGAAGAACAAGTCAGGCCCGTTCATGGGCAGTGAATTCGCCTACGAGGACATCTCCTCGGACGAGGTTGAGAAATACACCTATAAATACCTGCGCGACGAAACGCTGGACGGAATCGACACCTTCGTTATCGAGCGTGACCCGGTGGACGTGAATTCCGGTTATACCCGCCAGGTGGTCTGGATTGACAAGGCGGAGTACCGCCCGCAGAAGATCGACTACTATGATCGCAAGAACGATCACCTGAAAACCCTGACATTCCACGAATACCGCCAGTACCTGGACAAGTACTGGCGCGCCATGCGCTATGAGATGGTGAACCACCAGACCGGCAAGAGCACCACGCTGCTGTGGGAGAAATACGATTTTCGTACCGGCCTGAAGGACCGTGATTTTGACAAGAACAGCCTGAAGCGGGCGAAATAGCCCGCACACCCCGGGACCGGTGCATTCCGGCACATGACACCCGACTCCGTGGCAAAGCCTGGCTAGCGGATCTCCTCAAGCGCGTACTTCTTCTCCATGACTTGCGGCGTGATAAGTGCGTAGCCCTCGAGCTGCCAGTGCGCAAGCTCGGTTATGGCCGATGGCACTACCTTGACGAAATCGTAAAAGGCATCGACGTCATAGTCATAGTCGTGTGCGGCAAGACCGCAGACCCTGAAATCGACACCCAGGCTGGCGTAGTAGCGCATGCGTTCAACCGCCTCCCGGTATTTTTCAATGTTCTTGCGCGCGACAGTGACGATCTCGGTGCCGTGAATGATTACCTTGATATCCAGCAACTCCGGCGCCATCCCGTAGGGCTCATCCATCAGCGGGTTGATCAGCGAACGGATCCAGAACAGGGCCGTGTTGATCTTCGCGGGATCATCGAAATAGAAATCAAACACGACCTTTTGCTCGGAATAGGGCGTCTCCTCGTACTTCGAGACCGCCTCATCTGCGTGCAGCGGCATGGCAGCGTACATGGCCAGCAGCAGTACTATGAAGGCTTTCACGTGTAATCGGCCTCCTGTATTTCCGGTTTTTGATTTCAACCTGGATGTGCGGGAATTGCCCTGCACAGTCCCGGCAAACAGACACACTTCGAAGTATAGACCAATGAGACGGGTGCACTGGACGACTGGCACAGAAAAGGGCGGCCGAAGCCGCCCCCCGTCATACATGCCAGGGAGGCTTATTCGCCCGGTACGGTCGTCAGACCGAGGATCTCCCAGTTCTGCATGCCACCGCGGTACCACTTGATCTTGTGGGCCGGATAACCGAACTTGAGCAGGTTCTTGATGTTGTTGGGTGACTGGCCGCACCACATACCGTTGCAGAACATAACCAGCGTCTTGGCGCCGGAGTAGTCCCACAGACCTTCCAGGTCTTTGGCGCCGAGGTGTTCTGTCATGATCTCGCCAATGGAAATCGGGTCTGCACCCTTGGCAGGGTTCAGCTTGGTCCAGGGCAGGTTGACGGAACCCGGGATGGTACCTCTCTTGACCCAGTCCGGCGTGCGCGAATCGACGACCAGGATTGAGTTATCACCCTCGCTCATCTGCTTCAGGTAGCCGAGCATTTCGACCTCGCCGATGGTCTCCACGCCGGGGGCCAGCTGCATCGGCTGTATGCAGAACGGCGGACACTTGCGGGAAGTCTTGGCAAATGCCGGGTTGACAGTATTCTTCTGGTCCTGGTTACGCATAATGGTAACTTTCTTGCCGTTATGCATCACATCAACGGAAGCAATGTCGCCCGTGATCTTCACGGCGATGTCATCCGCGGCAAACAGGTTTGCCGATGTGAACAGGGATGCAGATATGACTGAAGTTGCAATCAGGGTTTTTATGGATTTCATATAGCTTGACTCCTTGGTTTTCTAATGGCTTGCAAAAAAAGTGATAACGAGCTCCCGCTACAGCGTCCTTTCGTCAATCACATTCGGGTTCTTCGTCAACGGCCTTGGCCGGTTTCTTGCCAGAGCCGGATTGATCCGAACCGGATGCAGTGGAATCCTGCCCGGCAGATTGCCCTGAACCGGCGCTATCTGCAGTGTCACTCTCCGCGGCGCCGTCTTCTGCAGCGAGTGAAGGCTGGCCACACATACTGATCATAAAAAACAACAGAACGAACAGGTGCTTCATCATCAAAACTCTCCATTACGGGGCGGGTCGAAAATTACCTCCGACACGCCACCGGGCGGGGCGTGGGCAAAATTATTGATTATGCGATTTATCATTTCGGGCTGGATACGCCGCAGGCTCACCAACAAACCCGTTACCCTATCATAAAACCGGCTTTTGTTCAGACCGCGGCTGTCCCCTGCCTGTGCTGGCGGTCTGCCAGCCTGACCCTCTGCTCGTAGGCATTGCGGGCGATCTGGACATCTTCCAGGAAATAATCCAGCTCATCCATGCGCAGCGCCTGGGGCCCGTCGACCAGTGCCTTGCCCGGGGCCGGATGGAAATCCACCAGGATCATATTTGCCCCCGCAATGACACCCTGGGCAGTTACGTGACAGACATCCAGTATGCCCTCGGGTGATGCATCACGTGTGCCGACCGAGTGCGAGGGGTCGATACACACCGGCATGCGGGTCAGCCGCCTGACCACCGGCACGTGTGAGAAGTCAACGAAGTTGCGGTGCGGGTCACCCATGTTGGTCTTCATGCCGCGCAGGCCGAAGATTACGCGCCGGTTGCCCTCACTGGCGAGGTACTCGGCAGCATTCAGCGATTCTTCCAGCGTGATGCCGAAGCCGCGCTTCAGCAGGACAGGGAATTCCGGTTCACGGCCCACCGCCTTGAGCAGTTCGAAGTTCTGGGTATTACGGGTACCGATCTGCAGCATGACGCCGGTCGGGTGGCCGGTCATCTCCAGCGCCTCGTGGATCTCCCTGACATGGTTGTCGTGGGTGACCTCCATGGCGATGACCTTGATGCCGTATTTGCCCGCCAGTTCGAAGACATACGGCAGGCATGCCTTGCCGTGCCCCTGGAACGAGTAGGGATTGGTCCGCGGCTTGTAGGCGCCCATACGCGTACATTGCTGGCCACGCTCCTGCAGGGCCCGCATCATGATCTCGACATGCTCCGGGGTATCGACGGCGCACAGACCGGCGAACACATTCAGGGTGTCCTGGCCGAAGCGAACCCCGTTGTATTCGAACCAGGTGGCGCGCTGGTCGTCATGGTGCCGACCAAGGATGCGGTATTCCTCTGATATCCGCACGACACGCTCGACGCAGGGCAGGCTCTCCATGTCCTCGACCTGCAGGGCCGCCGTATCACCGACCAGGTAGATCTCTGTCAGCACCTGCTGGCTGCCAACCTCGTCATGGGTGCGGGAAGTGATGTTTTCCAGGTTCGACAGGTATTCCAGCAACTGCCGGTAGGCTTCGCTTTGCTTGTCAGTGTCTGGCTGTAATATCAGGATCATGTCATGGCAGCGGCAGCTGCTGCTCCGGTCAGAAAAGAGAATTATCCATAAATCCGTCGGCAGCTACCAGTGACACCCGGGCTGCGGTCAGTCACGAAAGCGCTGGAGCAAGCCCTGGTAGGCATCGATACGGCGATCACGAAACCAGGGCCACACGCGCCGCAGTTCGCCGCTGCGGCTGATATCGATCTCTGCAAGCAGCACCTCGGCTGTATCGGCGGCCGCCTCGGCAAGCATTTCCCCCTGCGGCCCGATCACCGCGCTGCCACCCCAGAAGCGGATACCGCCGGTCTGCGCGGACGGGTCCGCCTCGTGACCGGTGCGATTACACACCAGCACCGGCAGGCTGTTGGCGATCGCATGGCCACGTTGCACGGTAAGCCAGGCGTCGTGCTGGCGTAACCGCTCGCCGGCATCGTCCTGCATATCCCAGCCGATGGCGGTCGGGTACAGCAGCAGTTGTGCGCCGGCCAGTGCCATCAGGCGTGCCGCCTCCGGGTACCACTGGTCCCAGCAAACCAGTACGCCAAGACGTCCAACTGCCGTGTCAATCGGTTCGAATCCGAGATCACCCGGCGTGAAATAGTATTTCTCGTAGTAACCCGGATCGTCCGGAATATGCATCTTGCGATAGCGCCCTGCAATGCCGCCGTCTGCGTCGAGGACAACCGCGGTATTGTGGTACAGGCCCTCGGCGCGTTTCTCGAACAGCGAGGTGACGATGACGATACCCAGCTCGGCGGCAAGTGCACCAAAACGCTCCGTGGATGGTCCGGGAATGGACTCTGCCAGATCGAAACAGGCCGGGTCCTCCGTCTGGCAGAAGTAGGGTGTTGCATGCAGTTCCTGCAGCAGCACCAGCCTCGCACCACTGGCTGCCGCCTCACGGATTCCATCAATGCTGGACTGCAGGTTGGCTTCCCGTGAGGTGCCACAGGTCTGCTGAACCAGTCCGATGCTGATTGACTTGTTACTCACCGTATCACTGGCCTTGTCAGGTATTCAGGATGCCTTGCGGCAACTGCATTGTAGCGCAGTGCAGGCTGCCGTACTGCCGTATGAGGGTGAGGCAGTTAACGGGGACGATCTCGCGACCCGGGAAGCCGGCTGCCAGGCGTTCAAGGGCAACCCTGTCCGCCGGGTCGTCGTACACGGGCACCAGCACGGCGTCATTGATGACGAGGAAATTGGCGTAGCTTGCCGGCAGGCGCCGGCCGCGTTGATCGAATACCGGGCGTGGCAGGGGCAGGGCAATGAGACGGTAGGGCTGGCCAGCGCGATTGTGGAAGGTCTGCAGCTGTTTCTCCATGGCAGACAGACCGGCGTAATTACTGTCCAAGGGGTCCACGCATTGCGTATAGGCAATGGTTCCGGCATCGCAGAAGCGGGCCAGCATGTCGACATGGCCGTCGGTGTCATCGCCTTCAAGCTCACCGTGGTCGAGCCAGAGTGTCCTGTCGATTTCCAGCAACTCCCGGAACAGGCGCTCCAGGCTGTGCCTGGTTTCCCCGGGATTGCGCCCGCTGTCAATCAGGCAGCGGGTGGTGGTCAGCAGTGTTCCCTGACCGTCGACGTCAATACTGCCGCCCTCGAGCACCAGCGGGTGTGACTTCAGCTCGACGGCCCCGAACTCACCTGCTGCATGCAGTGTCGGGGTGACCGCGTTGTCCAGACCGGCGGCATACTTGTGACCCCAGCCATCGAAGGTGAAATCCAGCAGACAGGCTCCGCTGCCGGCAGCCAGTCCGAGCGGACCGTAATCGCGCACCCAGGTGTCATTGGTCGGTGCTATGGCGAAACGCAGGTTGTGATTCCCGATACCTGCATGGCCGAGCATTCGCTCGACATGCTCACGATGCTGCTGATCATGACAGATAACAAGAACGCTCTCGCGAGCCGAGATGGCACGGGTAATATCGAGGTAGACCGCATCCGCGTCATCGAGGCAGGTCCGCCAGTCAGTGCGGGCATGCGGCCACGTCAGCAGTACACCGGACTGGGGTTCGGTTTCAGCTGGAAGACGCATCCGGCACGCGGACTACGCCTGGAGAAGGCCGGCTGGACGTGTCAGTTGGCTTCCGGACGACGAACGACAGAGTGCACCACCTTGTCATGTTCGAAGAACACCGAAAAGTCGTTATAGTCCCAGCGGGTGATCGGCGGGTGGTGGGGGTTGCCGGAGGTCGATACGGCAGGGTGCTCAGTGACCGGGTTACCGAAACTGTCCCGGACATTGGCCATGCTCAGGCCGGTGCGGGGAGCCTCAACCGCGGGTGCCGACTCGATACTGTCCATTAACAGGACATCGGCAGATACAGGCAGGCTAACCAGTAATGCCAGGGTTGTCGCAAGCACTGCCGAACGGATACTGTCCATAGCTAACTCCTTGGTATGTCAGACTAATTTCGCCAATTCTGCCACAATTTGCATGACTATAGCACTCACTGACAGAATTCAAAAGCACTAATTCCCGGCATGTGAAGCAGGTCACCTATTCAGGGTTATCGTCCGGGTACGGCAGGATGTTTAGCCGGAATTCACCCTGTCAGGCCTTGCACAGTACCCCCGTTATTTTCAGCGACAGTTCAGCTTCACATCGTATCCTCTCTGCATCGAAATCCACCAGGAGCAGACATAATGGAACAGGATGAAGTCAAGGTATGGGATCCGTTCGTGCGGACCTTTCACTGGGCGCTGGTCCTGTCATTCACGGTTGCCTGGCTCAGCGGCGAGGAACTCGAGACACTGCACGCCTATGCAGGCTATGCCGTCGCCGGCCTCGTCCTGCTGCGCATGGCATGGGGCGTCATAGGCTCCCGGCATGCCCGCTTCAGTGATTTTGTCTACCGCCCGGCCGAGGTCAGGTCATTTCTCGGGGACACGCTGCGGCTGCGTGCAAGACGCTATATCGGCCATAACCCGGCTGGCGGGGCAATGATTCTGCTGATGCTGGTGACACTGCTGATAACAGCCGTTACCGGAGTGGCTTACTACGGTATCGAGGACGCTGCAGGACCGCTGGCGATGCTGGCGGGGGGCTCCGGCACAATGAAGGATGCCATGGAGGAACTGCATGAATTCTCTGCCAATCTCATGCTGTTGCTGGTGCTGGTACACCTTGCCGGCGTATTGCTGGAGAGTCTTGTACACCGCGAAAACCTGGTAAAGGCCATGTTCAACGGCCGCAAGCACGCCTGAATTCCCGTACTGAAACAAGGAGACGATTATGGACATTAAAGCTATCATTTTCAGCGGTATTGCCCTGACCGGCACGGCGGGCCTTTTATGGGCCGGCCTGACAACGGCCGATGCCGAGCGGCATGATGACCCGTCCGGTCATGAACAGGAAGAGGTTCGCAGCCTCACGCAGCAGGGTGATATCCTCCCGCTTGAACAGATCCTGCAGGAGGCCCGGCAGCACCATGCCGGCAAGGTCCTGGAGACGGAGCTGGAAACGGATGATGACCGCTACATCTACGAAATCGAACTGCTGGACGAAAGCGGTGAGGTATGGGAAATGGAGTTCGACGCCACGACCGGTAAACTGCTGAAGCAGGAACGGGAGGACTGAATTGCGGTTACTGCTTGCCGAGGACGATCCCGATCTCGCCGGGCGTCTAAAGCACTACCTCGGCAGGCAGGGCTTTGCCGTCGACGCCGTCGATAACGGCGTGGATGCTGAATTCAACGCCTGCGAGATTCCCTATGATGTCATCGTGCTGGACCTGGGTCTGCCGCAGCGCTCAGGGCTAGAGGTGCTGTCCAACTGGCGCAGGTCCCGCATGCAGGCACCGGTGCTGATTCTCACGGCCAGAGACACCTGGCAGGAAAAGGTCCAGGGTCTGCAGGCGGGCGCCGACGACTACCTGACAAAGCCCTTTCGTGAGGAGGAACTGCTGGCGCGGCTGCAGGCCCTGGTGCGCCGCAGCACCGGCACGGTCGGCGAGACGCTGGCAGTAGATGGCTGGACCCTTGACGAGGCCAGCCAGTCAGTCAGCCGGGGGGAACATCACTGGCAGCTCACCGGCACCGAATTCCGCCTGCTGCGGTATTTCATGCTGCATCCCGGGCGCATCCTTTCCAGATCACGGCTGACTGAACATGTCTACGAGCAGGACGCCGACAGGGACAGCAATGTTATCGAGGTCTATGTCCGGCGACTTCGCGAAAAGCTCGGCCAGGACATCATCACTACCCGTCGCGGCCAGGGTTATGTATTCGGCAGGTTGACATGAGATCGCTGCGCTCGCGCCTCGGTCTGGGGCTGATCGCCAGCCTCGTCGTGATGCTCGGCCTGTTATGGATGACGGTTGGCTATTCGGTGCGGGTTCTGATGGAAGAGCAGCTTGCCACCCGGCTCGAACATGATGCCGAGTCCCTGCTCGGCGGCATCAGCATCGATGCCAGCGGGGCAGTTACGCTGGATTCACAACGCATTCAGGGCATCTACCGGCAACCGCATTCCGGTCACTATTACCAGATCAGGATCGACAGCCAGGTGCGTCGTTCGCGTTCACTCTGGGACGAAACCCTGCCCGTACAGGAACCGGCTGTCGGTGAGGCGCGGCAGGCCTTCATCTCAGGCCCGCAGCAACAGCCACTGCTTATCTGGACGGGCGCCTACCGCAAGCAGGGCAAGGTGGTACATATCAGCGTGGCCGAGGATCTCACGGTCATGCGCGTGGGCGTCCGGCGTTTCCAGTGGCGGCTGCTGGTCTGGTCGCTGGCCGTGGTGCTGGTGCTGCTGCTGATCCAGCAGTACATCATCGCGCGATCACTGCGGCCGGTGTCTGCCGCGGCGCAGGATATTGCTCGCCTCGAGCAGGGCGAAATCACCGAGCTCCATGAACAGGTGCCTGATGAGGTGCGGCCACTCGTCCATGCCATCAATACCCTGCTGCAGCGCCAGCAGCAACGCCTGCAGCGTTCGAGGGAAGCCCTCGGCAACCTCGCTCACAGTATCAAGACGCCGTTGACGGTATTGCAACAGCTTGCCACCGAGAAGATCCCGGCCTCGGATATCGCGGCGCACGAACAACTGGATGGCTTCAGCCGTCAAATCGATCTGCTCGTGAATGCTTCACTGCGACGCGCACGACTTGCCGGCGACGGTCTGGGCGCCAGCCATTTCGACCTGTATCGGGACCTGCCGATGCTGCTCGATACACTGGGCCGACTGCACCACAGGGAACGCTCCATCACCGTCCAGCAGGAGCTTGGCGATACACGACAACTCCCGCTGGAGCAGCAGGACGGTATGGAGTTGCTGGGCAACCTGCTGGACAATGCATGGAAGTGGGCACATTCAACCATTCGCCTGACTGTCACCGCAGATACACCGCCCGCCATTATTGTCGAGGATGATGGTTCAGGTATCGATGCCGGGGAACTCGACCATCTTGCCCGGCGCGGTATGCGGCAGGATGAAAACATAGCCGGCCATGGAATCGGGCTATCAGTCGTGCGGGGACTGGTGGAAGAACTGGGTGGTTCGCTCACGCTGGCAGACTCGGATGCACTGGGCGGGCTGAAAGTCGCCATCCGCCTGGGCGATCGCTGAATTAAACCGGCTGGCAAGTCACTCGCACAACAGCCATGTTTCCCGACGGCTGCTGACCTGCCAGGGGCATTTACCTCCACACTCTACTGCCGGCGAGACCGGCAATACGACAGCCGGCCCGGTGCCCGGCAGCAAATCAGACAGCCATGCGGATATACTGTTCGGCAGAGCCATGACTGAACAGCCAGATCACACCTTCTGCATTGCGCCCATGATGGAATGGACGGATCGCCACTGCCGGTTTTTCCTGCGCCAGATCTCCCGCCATTGCCTGCTGTACACCGAGATGGTGACGGCCCATGCCGTGCTGCACGGCGACCGCCGGCACCTGCTGGGCTTCGACCCGGTTGAACACCCCGTCGCCCTGCAGCTCGGTGGCAGCGACCCGGCCGCCCTGGCGGCGGCTGCGCGGATCGGTGAACAGACGGGTTACGATGAAATCAATCTCAACCTCGGCTGCCCGAGTGATCGGGTGCAGTCCGGGCGTTTCGGTGCCTGCCTGATGACAGAGCCGGCAACCGTCGCCGCCTGCGTCACCGCCATGGCCCGCAGTGTCGATGTCCCGGTGACAGTCAAGACCCGTGTCGGTGTCGACGACCACGACAGCTACGCGGAACTCGCTGCATTCATCCGGATGCTGGCCGGTTGCGGCTGCCGTACGGTCATCGTGCATGCCCGCAAGGCATTCCTGCAGGGCCTGAGTCCGAAGGAAAACCGGACCGTACCGCCGCTGCGATACGAACGCGTCTACCGGCTGAAGTCGGATTTCCCCGAACTGGAGATTGTCATCAACGGCGGGATCAAGACGCTTGCAGAGGTGCGTGCCCATCTTGAGCATGTCGACGGCGTCATGCTTGGCCGCGAGGCCTACCACAACCCCTGGATCCTGGCTGGCGTGGATGCCGGCTTCTTCCGCTACAGCGGCGCGCCGCCTGCCCGGGAGGCTGTCATTGATCGCATGCTGCCGTATATTGACAGGGAACTGAACCAGGGCAATGCGCTCAAACACATAACCCGGCATATGCTCGGGCTCTACCAGGGTGTACCGGGCGCCCGGGCCTGGCGGCGCTACCTCAGCGAGCACGCATACCGGGCGGGTGCAGACAGCACTGTACTGCTCATGGCCCGTGAAGCAGTCGGCTGGAAGGCCGGCGGCGAAACACCAGCCAGCGGAGAACAGCAACAGCATGGATAACCTGATCATGGACAACGAGCCGGCCATACGCCTGGCCGGTTTTGTCGGTGTCTTCCTGGTGATGGCAATCTGGGAGTTGCTGGCGCCGCGACGTGCGCTGCAGCAATCGAAAACCGGGCGCTGGATGAACAATATCGGCCTGGTCATTCTCAACACGGCCATCCTGCGCCTGGCCTTCCCGCTTGCGGCCGTTGGCATGGCAGCCGAGGCCCAGCTGCTGGGCTGGGGACTGTTCAATGTGATCGAGGCCCCGGTATCGCTGGCCGTCATCATCTCGGTCGTCCTGCTGGATGCCGCGATCTACCTGCAGCACGTGATGTTTCACGCCCTGCCGGTGTTCTGGCGCCTGCACCGCGTGCACCATGCGGACCTCGATTTCGATGTCACCACAGGTGCACGCTTCCACCCGATCGAGATCCTGCTGTCCATGGCGATCAAGTTCGCCGTGATACTGCTGCTAGGGCCGCCGCTGGTTGCCGTGGTGCTGTTCGAGGTAATCCTGAATGCCACCGCCATGTTCAACCACAGCAACATCCGCCTGCCGGAGTCGCTGGACCGCTGGCTGCGGCTGCTGATCGTGACTCCGGACATGCACCGCGTGCACCACTCGCACCTCGACTTCGAGACCAACAGCAACTTCGGTTTCAACCTGTCGCTCTGGGACAGGCTGTTCGGCACTTACCGCGCACAGCCTGTGGACGGACATACGGGCATGGTGATCGGCATAGACACCTTCCGTGATCCCGCGCACTGTGTTCGACTGCGGGGTCTGCTGACCATGCCGTTCATTGGCAAGGTCACGGACTATGCCATCACGCGCCGGGGCTGGAAAACGCCTGATGAATGACCGTCACTGGCTGCGCTACCTGCTGGCACTGCTGCTGCTGCTGGGCATTGCGGTCGCATGGTACTGGCGCGGTCACCTGTCACCCGACGCGCTCAATAGCTGGCTGGTGCAGCTGGGCTGGATCGCGCCGCTGGTTTTCGTTGCCGGTTACGCCATCGCCACGGTGTTCTTCATGCCCGGGATCGTCTTTACACTGGCTGGTGGTGCACTGTTCGGTCCGGTCTACGGCGTTATCTACAGTCTCACCGGCGCCACCATCGGCGCCACACTGGCCTTCCTGACGGCGCGCTACCTGGCCTCGGACTGGGTGGCCAGGCGCAGCGGCAGGCACCTGCGGCAACTGGTTGAGGGTGTTGAGGAGGAGGGCTGGCGTTTCGTCGCCTTCACCCGGCTGGTGCCGCTGTTCCCGTTCAACCTGCTGAACTATGCACTCGGGCTGACCCGGATTCGCCTGTCGCACTACGTCATCACGACCTTTATCTTCATGGCACCGGGTGGAGCCGCATACACCTATCTCGGCTATGCCGGCCGGGAGATCGCCGTCGGCGGCGAGGCCATCATTCGCAAGGGACTGCTGGCGCTGGCGCTGGTGGCAACCATTGCCTTCGCCTCGCGCATCTACCTGCGAGTGAGACGCCGCAGGCAGGCGGGCAGGGCATAGCAGGATGCCGGCCCGGCGCGATCTCGTGGTCATCGGCGGCGGCCCCGGCGGGCTGGTGGTTGCCAGCGTGGCATCGCAACTGGGGCTGAAGGTCACGCTGGTGGAGAAATCCGATCGCCTCGGCGGCGACTGCCTGCACAGCGGCTGCGTCCCCAGCAAGACACTGATTCGCACGGCGCGTGTCGCACACCTGATGCGCACCGCGAGCCGCTTCGGACTGCCGGACTGCGAACCGGCCGTGGACATGGGTGCAGTCATGGATCGTGTCAGTAGCGTGATTGCTGACATCCAGGTGCATGATGACCCGGAACGTTTTCGTGGCTATGGCTGTGATGTGGTTTTCGGTGCGGCCCGGTTTACCGGCCCGGATGAAATCCAGGTAGGGGATGATCTGATCCGTGGCAGGCGCTTTGTCATCGCGACCGGATCGAGGCCGGTCATCCCGCCGATTCCGGGACTGGACGAGGCCGGCTACGAAACCAGTGACACACTCTTTCATCGCCGCGATCTTCCCAGGCACCTCGCGGTTATCGGTGGTGGCCCGATCGGCCTGGAGCTGGCACAGGCCTTTGCCCGGCTAGGCAGTCGGGTCAGCATTGTCGAGCAGGCCGATCAGCTCCTGCCCGCGGCGGATGCGGATATTGCCGGCTGTCTGGCGAAAGTGCTGGCTGCCGAGGGCCTGGCGCTGCATACCGGTACACAGGTTACAGCTGCACGTCGCGACGGCGACAGTCGCCAGCTGCAGCTGGGCGACGGCAATACCATCGAGTGTGACCGCATCCTGGTCGCAACCGGCCGCCAGCCGGTACTGCACGACCTCGGCCTGGATGTTGCAGGGGTCGGTTTTCAGCGCGGGGGCATTACCGTCGACCGGCGCCTGCGAACCACCGAGCGCCACATCTTCGCCATCGGCGATGTCTGCGGACCCTACCCGTTCACGCACATGGCCGAGTACCAGGCCGGCGTCGTCCTGGCCAACGTGCTGTTTCGGCTGCCCCGCAAGGCTGACTACCGGGTGGTTCCGGTGGTCACGTATACTGACCCGGAGGTCGCACAGGTCGGACTTACGGAAAACAAGGCCCGCGCACAGGGCATCGACTGTAGCGTGACGACGTTCCCGATGGCGGACATCGACCGTGCCAGGACCGATGCCGCCACGCCGGGTTTTCTCAAGATCCTGACCTCTCGCGGCCGGATCTGCGGCGCCGGCCTGGTCGGCGCGCATGCCGGTGAACTGATTCATGAACTCGCCCTTGCGATACAGCTCAGGACGAAGGCAAAGGCGATCACGGAACTGGTGCATGCCTACCCGACCTATGCACAGATCCATCGGCGCACCGTGAATGCCCGTTATGCAAAACTGTTCTATTCGCGCAAGACCCGCTTCATGGTCCGCCTGATCAAGCGGCTGTGGCCATGAGTACACCGTTACCGGAGGCAGACACAGCATGCATGCAACCTTGCCACTGCTGAGACAGGGCAGCTTTCCGCCCATTTACCGCGACCGGCTGCTGACCCTGCAGGTGAACCTGGGTTATCGCTGCAACCAGTCCTGCCTGCACTGCCACGTCAACGCCGGTCCCACGCGCAAGGAGGTCATGACGGACGAGAGCATCGATGCTGTCATCCACTACCTGTCAGGCGCGGCGCTTGCCAGCCTGGACCTCACCGGCGGTGCTCCCGAACTCAACCCCGGATTCCGGCGACTGGTCAGCGCCGCGCGGGGGATGGATATGCACGTCATCGACCGCTGTAACCTGACCGTACTGCTGGCGCCTGGTCAGGAGGGCACAGCCGATTTTCTCGCACAGAATCACGTTGAGATAGTGGCTTCATTGCCATGTTATATAAAGGAAAACGTGGAAGCGCAGCGCGGCGATGGCGTGTACGATGACAGTATCCACGCCCTGCAGCGACTGAATGCGCTCGGTTATGGCCAGCCAGGCAGCGGCCTGGAGCTCAAACTGATGTACAACCCGCAAGGCCCCGATCTGCCGCCCCCGCAGGCGGCTCTCGAACACGACTACCGCAAGTACCTGCTAGATACCTTCGGTATCCGCTTCAACAGCCTGCTGACGCTGACAAACATGCCGATCAAGCGCTTCGGCAGCATGCTGGTATCAAAGGGCCGGTTCGACGAGTACATGCAGCTGCTGCGCGGCGCGCACCGGGACGAGAACCTGGGGCAGGTCATGTGCAGGTCACTGCTCAGCGTTGACTGGCAGGGCCATGTCTACGATTGTGACTTCAACCAGATGCTCGACCTGCCCGCCGGTCTGGGCGGCAGTGACAGGATGCACATATCACAGCTTGCGGGTCGTGATGTCACCGGCAGCGAGATCGCCGTCGCCGATCACTGCTATGGCTGCACGGCAGGACAGGGTTCCGGCTGCAGCGGCGCCTTCTAGCCCCTGTGCACGGAACCAGCCCTGGCCATGATCCCTGCCGTAAACAGCAGCAGCAATGCACCATCACTGCCCGGTACCGGCAAGGCCCGCACAGATGACGGCTGACGCGCTGCATATCTCTGTCATCGTGCCGGTGCTGAACGAGGCCGCTGCGATCGGGAGCACACTGGCAGCATTGCAGGCGATGCGCGAACGCGGTCACGAGATCATCGTGGTCGATGGCGGAAGCCGCGATGAGACCGTCGACATCGCAGTCCCCCTGGCCGACCAGGTGCTGCATGCCCCGCGCGGGCGTTCTCGCCAGCTGCAGGCGGGCGCCGATAAGGCGCATGGCGATATTCTCTGGTTCCTGCATGCCGACACCGGCGTGCCGGCTGACAGCGAGCGGCTCATTATTCGCGCCCTGCAGGACGGCAACCGCAAGTGGGGCCGCTTCGATATCGGTTTTTCCGACGGCGGGCTGCGCATGCGACTGGTCGCCGCCAGCATGAACCTGCGCTCGCGACTCACCGGGATCGCGACCGGTGACCAGGGCATCTTCGTCAGTCGCGAGCTGTTCGGCGAGATAAACGGCTACCCGGACATACCGCTGATGGAGGACATCGCCCTCAGCCGCTCGCTGCGCAGACGAACCCGGCCCGCCTGCCTGCGGACCCGGCTGGTCACCTCGCCACGCCGCTGGCAGACGCACGGATACCTGCGCACCGTGCTGCTGATGTGGGGCCTGCGCCTGGGATACTTCCTCGGTGTTGCACCGGCTACCCTGGCGAAATACTACGGCGCAGGGCCGCGGTGAAATACCCGGATTGCCGCGCCCTGGTATTCGCCAAGGCACCGCAGCCAGGCAGGGTCATGACGCGCCTGCATCCCGTGCTGGATCCTGACGGCTGTGCTGAGCTGCACGCCCGGCTGGTGCGACTGACGCTGGACAAGCTGGCACAGGCGCAGCTGTGTCCGCTGGAACTCTGGTGCAGTCCGGACTGTGAACATGAATTCTTCAGCGCATGCCGGCAGGATTACAGCCTCAGCCTGCATCAACAATCCGGTGACGACCTTGGTCTGCGCATGCACCATGCCATAAGCCGCTCCCTGAAAGCGTGCGACGCCGTCGTCCTGGTAGGTACCGACTGCCCGTCGCTGTCGGCGACGGATATTGACGCGGCCCTTGGCGCGCTGCTCGCAGGTACTGATGTCGTGCTCGGGCCGGCAACCGACGGCGGCTATTACCTGGTCGGGATGCGATCAGCCAGACGGCGGGTGTTCTCTGATATCCCCTGGGGGAGCGGGGAAGTTCTGGCGCAAACGCTCGAGTGCCTGCGGGAGGCAGGCATGAGCGTGCATCTGCTGACCCGGCGTGATGACCTTGACACTGCCGAGGACTACCGTCGCCATGTTGGCCGGGAAACCGCGGACCTGGACAGCCTGGCAGGCTTCTCGATCAAGGGGGATTAACCATCCCGGTTCCGGTTAAATTGGTGTTGCGCAACTGGTATTACCCGCAGTATTGTCCTATAAAATTTAGTAGGACATGTAAGGAATATAATCAATCACACTTATAACCAGACTCTCTGGAAAACAAAGGAGATAGGCAATGAGACGACTGTATTTTCTGTTACCCACTGTCGATAGCGCGAAGACCATTGTCGATGAACTGCTGCTGGCGCGCATCGAGGAACGCCACATCCACATTGCCGCTGCCGATCACCATGCACTGACCGAGGCGAATCTGCCGGAGGCCAGTCTGCTGCAGGAGAGTGATTTTGTCCCCGCCGTGGAACGTGGACTTGCCGTCGGCGGTGCCACCGGCATCCTGGCTGGCATTGCGGCCGTCACAACTGGCGGCCTGGCACTGGCTGGTGGCGCTATCCTCGGTATCGGTCTCGCCGGTGCCGGTGTCGGTGCCTGGATTTCGGGGATGATTGGTATTTCCGCTCCAAGTACACGACTGAAGGAATTCGAAGACGCCAACCACGCGCCCGTCGCAATAGTGAAGGGTGAACTCAGACGTGACGTGAAACCCGGCGAAACCGTGACAATCGCCGCCGAAAGTTCTGATCCCGACGGCGACGAGTTGACGTGTCGATGGTGGCAATACTCGGACGCCGATTCCGCTAGGGCGACCGTGATCATCGGCAACAGCGAGTCGCCCGAGCAAGCGAGCTTCGTTGTGCCCGACGAACCGGGCAAACAAGTTCACATCATTCTCGAAGTGACCGACAACGGCGCGCCGCCACTCGTTGGCTATCAACGCGTCATCTGCTTTATCAAAGGTAATTGAAATGAGATTCGAAGATATACG
>Ga0209536_100004815_pt1 | contig 21233 bp, 19 predicted proteins | sample DeeMarSeWOR28_12_FD_187461 | JGI IMG/M metagenome (GOLD analysis project Ga0209536, IMG submission 187461) | Marine sediment microbial communities from White Oak River estuary, North Carolina - WOR-2-8_12 (SPAdes) (version 2) | ecosystem: Environmental > Aquatic > Marine > Intertidal zone >... | reverse complement strand
ACCCCACCTTTGGCCATGGCCACTGCAATTTTTCGCATATCAATCATTCCTGTTCAAATTTTCTCGAATTCTTCTATTCGTATATTATAGAATTCTTCTGTAAAACACAAGTAAAATTTTATATAATATTATTATTGGGTTATCAAAAATCGGCAGTGTGATTTATCGGGCAAGCGTTTAGTTTTTAGTATTTAGTGTTTGGACAGGGTATCGGTTCCATACAAAACACTAAATACCAGAGACAAAACACAAAATTAATTCATCACTTTTGGCCGGTCAGATAGGTTTCATCAAGCACTCCGTCCACAACCGGCAGGGCCGCGAGTGCAGGTGGTTCGAACCCGAAGACGAGTCGGAGGAAATCGAGGGTTATGCGGTAGGTCGCACCCCACAGGATTTCCTGGTTGTCGGGTGCCTGCAGCCGGAAACAGGGGTAGTGCTGAATCGATGCGGCTGGTCCCTGGCCGGCATCTTTTCCGATCTGGAGTCGATAGCGGCTGTAATATTTCGGATTGAGGAGGTCTTTTAGCGGAAGGCGCACCACCTTTTCCACCTCCCAATTGGGAAAAAATCGTTTCTGGCGGTTAATCCAGCCCACCATCGGATAGATAGTGCGTTTAAACATCACCAGGGATCGGGGGGGCAGCGGCCCCAGAAAACGGACACCGAAAGGATTCAACCGCATTTCTTCCAGGCTTTCCCGCAAGCCGGTGGCCCACAGAATCGACATTGATTTGGACGGCCGACGGTGGGTTTGGCGCCAATTTTTCCAGTAGGGCCAACGCCCCAGCGAGCTAAACGGCAGCGAAAATAAAGAGGCGAGACAGGGATCAATCAGGGGCGCCATGCTGCCGCCGGGAAAACAAAGATCTCCGGGTTGTCGAACCCTTAACGAACGCTTGTTTAGAACCAGGCAGGGCTCTGTACGCTTATCCGGCCCGGCGGGTCTATCCCCGAGCAGCATGACCACGCCGGCGGAGGTCTGCCAGTGGATTTCGCGCTTGGCCAAATAATTCTCCTGCCCGATCCGTTCACCAAGCGTCTGGATGACATGATCGAGGAACCCGGACCTGTCCGTTAAGAGTCGCCAGTGTATGTCGTTGCGCGCAACCATATAAAATGGATTCCTGTGCCTCTTTTACCACCATTGGTATTGAAAATTATCTGGTGTTAACTTATATTTTGGATGTCGTCAAACGCTAGATTTGAAAGTGGGTTGACAATCCCCTGCCGGAATTTGTATACCACTTGTCCAAAAAAAAATCGTGACCCGATACGCTAGATTCGAGCCATCGGCTGCGATTTATTTTCAGCAAAAAGGAGATTTACATGAAAATTGTGAAAACGGATCGCCTGATGTTGACGGTATCGTTGGTGGTTATGGCCGTTGTCATTCTGCCGGGCCTTTGTTTTGCTAAAGATTCTGATAACAACCGACCCCTGAGGTCCATTACCATGGCCACGGAATACCCGGGGGTTGAAGTTCCCGCCGAAGAAGATGTCAGCATGGATATCATCTTCCACAACAAGGGCAGGTCCGATGAAAATGTGGAGGTCTGGCTTTCTGAAATTCCAGAGGGATGGAAAGCCAAGATCAAAACCTATCGCTTTACGGTGACCGGTATTCATGTACCGGCCGGTGAGGACAAGACCCTGACCTTTGATGCCCAGCCGACCAAGGAAGTGAGTACGGGAAAATACACCTTTCAAATCGAAGCCAAAACCCAGGACGGCCAATTCAAAATGGCGCGCAACGTGCTGGTGATCGTCACCGGCGCGGCTGAGAAAATCGAGGACGACCGCGGCGTCAAGTTAACCACCTCGTACCCGGAGATCAGCGGGCCCTCGGATGCGACCTTTGAGTTTTCAATGGAAGTCAACAGCAAGCTGGATAAAGATGCCGTTTTCGATCTTTTCGCCCAGGGGCCCAAGGGGTGGGACATCAATTTTAAGCCCGCCTATGAAACCAAATTCATCACCAGCCTGCGCTTGAAAGCCAACCAGAACCAGACCATTGCTGTGGAGGTAAAACCGCCGCCCATGACAGAAGCGGGCAAATATCCGATTAATGTTCGCGTCAGTTCCGGTGATGCCAAAGGTGAAGTCCAACTGGCGGTCATTCTGACAGGGACCTACGGCATAGAAGTCGGCACCCCCAGCGGTCTTCTGTCCCTGGATGCCAGACAGGGCAAACCCGCAAATCTTTCTTTTTACGTTAAGAATACCGGGTCGGCGGCCAACCATGATGTCAAATTCATGTCCTTTAAGCCCGAAAACTGGAAGGTCGAATTCACCCCGGAAAGGCTGGAACTCGTCGAACCGGGCGATCTAAAACAGGTTGAGATGACCATCACCCCCTATGAGGATGCCCTGGTGGGCGATTATTCGATCAGCATCAATGTCGAGGGCGAAAAGGCTTCCAAAATAATGGAACTGCGCACCACCGTAAAGGCATCGGCGGCCTGGGGCTGGATTGGTATCGGGATTATTGTGGCGGTGATTGCAGGCCTCTTTGGCATATTTCGCTGGCTGGGAAGGCGCTAAAATGGAAACCCAAGCCATTATTGAGACCAACGGGCTGACCAAGATTTACCACAATGATGTGGCGGTGGACCACCTGTCATTTGCGGTAAACGAGGGCGAAATTTTCGGATTTCTGGGACCCAATGGTGCCGGCAAAACGACCACCCTGCTGATGCTGCTCGGATTGACGGAACCAACCAGCGGCAGTGCCAGGGTCCTGGGCCTGGATCCCGCCAGAGAGCCGATTAAGGTAAAGTCGGCCATCGGTTACCTGCAGGAAAACATGGGGTTCTACCCGGATCTGAACGCAGTTCAGATGCTGCGGTTTGTGGCTGAATTAAACGGCTTGACCGGCAGCGAGATCGACGGACGCATCGAGGAGGCATTGCACATGGTGGGACTGGCCACCGAAGCTGAAAAGAAGATCGGAGCCTATTCGCGCGGCATGCGGCAGCGTTTGGGCGTCGCCGAATTGCTGATCAAAGATTCCAAGGTTGCGTTTCTTGATGAGCCCACTCTGGGCCTGGACCCGGATGCCACCAACCGTATCATGGAGCTTATCGAACGCTTATGCCACGATAAAAGGATGACGGTCCTGCTGTCCAGCCATCTGCTGCACCAGGTTCAGAAGATTTGCAACCGGGTCGGCATTATGATCAAGGGGCAGATGGTGGCCCAAGGTCCCATGGACCGCCTGGCCAAGGAAAAACTCGGCATCGGGCAGGAGACCTATTCGCTGGAAGAAATCTACATGAAATATTTTCAGGAGGCTTAGCCGTGCAAGGCATCAACGTGATTTTGAAAAAAGAGCTGGCCGATCATTTCAGCAGCTATCGCTTTGTCATTATCTTTGCCCTGATTGCCATGATCAGCCTGATAACGGCCTATATGGTGGGGCTCAATATCCGACAGCAGTTGGAAGGAGTTGCCAAGCCTCGCTTTATCTTTCTGATGCTTTTTACCGCACCGGGCGCGATGTTTTCCCTGGTGCAGTTTGTGGCATTTTTCGGCCCGCTGGTAGGACTCATTCTGGGATTTGACACCATCAACCGCGAACGCAATCAAGGCACTTTAAGCAAACTGCTTTCCCAGCCCATCTACCGGGACGTGGTGATCAACGGCAAATTTTTAGCCGGTGTGGCCATGATAACCATCATGCTTGTTTCCATTGTGCTGGTTATCACCGGCCTCGGGCTGCTCGTCATGGGGATTGTTCCGGGACTGGAGGAAATCTGGCGCATATTTTTCTACCTGGTCATCAGTATTGTCTATGTTTCCTTCTGGCTGGGAGTTGCGATACTGTTTTCGATTTTATTCCGCAGTACGGCCACCTCCGCCCTGGCATCTCTGGCGGTGTGGATCTTTTTTTCGTTTTTCGTGTCCATCGGGGCCAATATTGTGGCCAACGCCCTGGCCACTGATCCATCCCCTGAAAATCCGGAAGCTATCATACGGCAAGCCAGGATCATTAAAGCATTTCAGCTGATCTCGCCCATGGAGCTTTATACGGATGCAACCGCCACGATCATCGATCCGCTGCGCAAATCAACCCGCTCCATGATTTCGGTCGGCCCCATGGAGAACATTTCCATGGCACGTTTTTCGGGTCCGCTGCCCCTGGGTCAAAGCATCCTGATCGTCATCCCCTACATCATTTCACTGGTGGCCATAACGATTATCTGCTTTGCTGTATCCTACACGGTATTCATGCGCCAGGAAATTCGCTCATTGTAGCTGATAGCTCATAGCTCAAAGCTGAAAGCTAAAAACGAACATTCTGAATATCTTAACTTTGAGCTTTGAGCATTCAGCTTTGAGCTTTTTAATGTCGGAGCGGAGCGACGACCTCAATTCGACATCCGCCATTCACTAAACCACGCCCTGGTCTATCATCGCCTCCACCACCTTCACAAACCCGGTAATGTTCGCCCCGTTAAAATAATTGCCGGGGGTCCCGTAAGTCTCAGCAGCCTCCAGGCAGGTTGTATGGATGCCCTTCATGATGATTTTGAGCCGTTGATCCACTTCTTCAGCAAGCCAGTTCAGACGCTGGCTGTTTTGAACCATTTCCAGCCCTGATACCGCCACCCCGCCGGCATTGGCGGCTTTGCCGGGCGCATAGAGAATCGGCTTGCGCAGGAAAAGCGCCGTAGCCTCGGGGGTACAGGGCATGTTGGCGCCTTCACAGACCAGTTTGATGTTATTGTTGATCAGGGCATAGGCGTCTTCTTCGGAAATTTCGTTTTGCGTGGCGCAGGGGAAGGCACATGATGCCCGGTGGGTCCACAACGGGTTGCTTGGCTTGCCCGGATCGGTCTGGGTGTAAACTGCCCCGGGGTAGTTATCGACGTATTCCTTGATCCGGCCCCGACGGATATTTTTAAGCCGCTTGACAAAGGACAGCTTGGTTTTATCGATTCCTTCAGGATCATAAATATAACCGGCAGAATCCGACAGGGTTACCACCTGGGCCCCCAACTCAATCAACTTTTCCGTGGTGTGCTGGGCGACGTTGCCGGACCCGGATACCAGACACACCAGTCCGTCCAGGGTCATGCTGCGGGTGGCCAGCATTTCGGCGGCAAAATAAACACAACCGTAACCGGCCGCCTGTGTCCGTATCAGGCTGCCGCCCCAGTTAAGGCCCTTGCCCGTCAGAGCGCCGGTGAATTCATTGCTGAGTTTCTTGAACATCCCGAAAAGATAACCGATCTCACGCGACCCCACGCCGATGTCGCCGGCCACAATATCCGTGTTGACACCGATGTGAAGATAAAGCTCTCGCATGAAATTCTGGCAAAACCGCATCATTTCGGCATCGGATTTGCCCTTGGGATCAAAGTCCGACCCCCCGGCACCACCCCCCAGAGGCATCGTGGTCAGGGCGTTTTTAAAGACCTGTTCGAACCCCAGAAACTTCAATATGCTCTGGTTTACGGATGGGTGGAAGCGCAGAGCGGTTTTGTAGGGCCCGATGGCACTGTTCATCTCCACTAAAAATCCGCGATTAACCTGGACGTTGCCCAGGTCATCGTTCCAGGGAACCCGGAAGGTAACAATCCGTTCAGGCTCGATGAGCCGTTCAAGGACCGCCGCCTGGCGATAGTGCGGATTCTGATCCAGCACCGGTTTGACACTATCCAGCACCTCGCCGACCGCCTGGAAAAACTCCTTTTCATGCGGATCTCTTGCCTTGATGATTTCGAGAATATCGGACATGATTCCTCCCAAATAAAAACGCTGCCGGCCAATAGATGGGGTAAGAGACGGACAGACTCCATATAGGTGCTAACTTGCGCAGAATGATATGTATTAAATTTCAAATCCCAAATTACAAATAAATCTCAAATCCTAATACTCAAATTCGAAACAAGGAAGGCTCGCCGCATAACCTAATTTGTTTGGGTCATTGGCTCTTGGGATTTGGATATTGTTTGATATTTGTTATTTGGTGCTTGGAATTTTTTATGCTCAAAGTTGCCTATGATATAGAATAAGCAAGCCGATCATTTAAATCTATTTGCCGACATAGCGCTATATAGCAACGCCATGCTCCTTTTTGATGAATTCCAGATTCCCCAGGGCATTTTCATATTTGACCTTGCCGTAATGGTAATAGTCGAATTCGATTTTGGAGATGTTGAGCTGGATCAGGCTCCATAGAAACCAGTAGATATCCGGAAATGGCTTAAATAGATCGATATAATACAGGTTCTGGTCATAATTGTCGCCTTTGCTGTATTCGGCCACAATTTCCTTCTCGGCCTCGCGGGGAACCAGGATCTCCTGGAACATATCGCCGATATCATAGTAACGGGGCGCCATGCCGCCATACTCCCAATCTATGATGTACATGGGTGCGTCGTATTTGTGTCTGGCTTCTTCATTGATGAGGATAAAATTGTCCGCCAGCAGGTCGTTGTGGCAGGCCGTATACTCCGATTCCGGAATATCAATGATCGTCGCCAGTTTTTCCAGACGATCAATGGTGCCGGCGATATCAAATTCCGGATATTCAACCTCGAGATCTTTAAGGATGCCGAACATTTTGTTTACTTCCACCAACGGATTGAACATTTTCGGCAGCTGAACCCCGCTCTGGTGTATTTTTAGGATGGGATCGACTATTTTCGGATACAGGGATCTGTCCAAAAAGTGATCATTGGTAAGCACGATGGAGTCACCGATAAATTCCACGATGGTGACCCCAATCTCGGGCATGAATTTTATCAGCTTCGAGCCTACGCCGATTTCGGCCATGGCCTCGATGGTCTTCGCCTCGTATTCGCGGTCGATAAACAGCTCGGTCTGGTCGCCGTAAATTCGAACGGTGTAGTCTCCGGCCTCTGATTGGACACGGTACAGCTTGTTCGTTATGCCGCCGCTTAGCTGGGTGATTTTTATATCAAGTCCTTTCCAGTCCGGCAATAATTCGCAACAGACGTCTTCGGTAAATTCCCTCTCCAATAGGTTCGTTGAATCGGACATCTTAACTTCCTTTGCTCTGTTTGAAATTCGATATGATAGGTTCCTTTACCAACAACTAGGGGGCCGGTGTTATAAGCGCTAAAAATATAACGGAGCTTGGGACTGAGTCAATCTTTTTTTAGCATAAGGTGTTGAGCAATTGGCAGCAGCCACAATTGGAAAGAAAATGCTTCCAGTTTGCGGATTCCATCCTGCCCGGTTCTTGGCACATATTTTTCAGACATCTCGGGTAGCTGGACATTTCTAGCCGGGCAAATGAAAAGTTTAACCCGAATTTGCCATAAATTTCTTGACAAAGTTTTTATCTTTAGTAAGAAAATAAAGACCCTACCGGGAGTGTTACGTTAAGCTTCGCCCGTTTAGAGCGCTGGGCAAATTTTTTTCATCACAAATTGTATAGACAGGTAGTCCGCTTGGGCTTCCAGACCCGGTATGTTTCGGCGCTTTAGCGGCTCAGTCCGGAGTAAAAGAACCATCACCTCGACGCCTTTTCGTGACAAGGATATGCCTGAGTGGTTGCGATTTCAATGGCCTTGGCACAATTTGGCTACTGGGCTGTGTCGATTTGGTTGGATGTTAACCCTAAACCATGAAAGGAGCCAGGTAGAATGAAACGACGCGATTTTCTTAAAAAAGCAGGCGTAGGCGCCGCAGCGGTGGCGGCTGCAACAGTAAACGCGCCCTTTGTGCATGCCGCCAAGAAAACCACCATCAAATGGCGCATGCAAACCTATGCCGGACCGGCCTTGGCCGCGCATGTCTGCAAACCGGCCATCGATATGTTTAACAAAGTCGCCGACGGCGAGATGGTGATCGAATTGTACAACGCGGACCAGCTGGTACCCACCGGTGAGTTGTTCAGAGCCATGCAGAAGGGAACCATCGATGCCGTCCAGAGTGATGATGACTCCATCGCCGCGCCCGTGGATGTGTCCGTTTTCGGTGCTTACTTCCCCTTTGCGTCACGCTACTCCCTGGACGTTCCCGTGCTGTGGAACTGGTATGGATTGAACGAAATCTGGGAAGAAGCCTTCTCCGAAGTCAAAGGTGTCAAATGGCTCAGTGTCGGCGCCTGGGACCCGTGTAACTTCGCTACCACCAAACCGATCCGCAAACTTGATGACCTCAAGGGTTTGCGGATGTTCATGTTTCCCACCGGTGGCCGGTTCATGCAACAATTCGGTGTCATCCCGGTGGCCCTGCCCTGGGAGGATATCGAGATGGCCGTTCAAACGGGTGAACTGGACGGGGTGGCCTGGTCCGGCATTACCGAGGATTACACGGTCGGATGGGCCGATGTCACCAGCTATTACCTGACCAACCCCATTTCCGGCGCCTGGGCGGGTTCGTATTATGCGAACGAGGACTCATGGAACGCCTTGCCGGAGCGGCTCCAGACCCTCTTCAAGCTTCAAATGGACCAATCACACTATTACCGGCAGCATTGGTACTGGTGGGGAGAGGCCCACTACCGCACCAAGGGCGGAAAACTGAAGCTTACCTCGATCCCCGACAGTGAGTGGAAGCAAGTTGAAGATGCGGCCATGAAGTTCTGGGACGAGACCGCCAAAAAGAGCAAGCGAACTGCCAAGGTGGTCCAAATCCTCAAAGACTACCTCAACACCATGAGAGAGGCCGGTCCTCCTTACCGGTACTAATAACTGGGCATCCGAGATGCCTTCGAAATAACTGCGGCCTTCCCTGGCCCGAAAGCAGCAAAACCCGGGGAAGGCCGGCCTACTATAACTGAGATAAGCTTTCATTGAGCGATTTTTTATCAAGAGCTGTGCCGGAATTTTGATGCCTAGGAAACACGATAAGCCAAGGTCCGCCGGCGGTGGATCATAGTTTTTCGCGAATCGCTTCAGCATAAATGATCGGCGCGGATCGGATAATATATCGCTCAAGTCAATTATGGGCAAAGGGACCAAAGGAAAGGGGCAAAAATGCCTAAAGCAGTCGTAACCTTCGTACGGTCAGTTGATAAACTCAACACGGTTGTCGGAATATTTTCCATGTATTTGGTATTCATGATGATCGCGATCTTGCTCTACGAGCCGATTGCCAGAAACCTCTTCGGAATTTCCAGCATATGGGCGGTTGAAATGGCGCAGTTTACCATGGCCGCCTACTACCTGCTCGGGGGCGGTTTCTCCATGATCTTAAAAGGCCACGTTCGAATGGACTTGCTTTACGGCCGATGGTCGGAAAAGAAAAAGGCCAAGGTGGATGCCATTACCAGCATGTTTCTGATCTTCTACCTCGTGTTTCTTCTCATCGGCGCCTATTCCAGCATCGAATACGCGGTCATGTACGGGCAGAAAAATCGATCCGCCTGGGCCCCGTACATGGCTCCCATCAAAATTATCATGGGAACCGGCGTTCTGCTGATGCTGTTGCAATCGATCGCCACCTTTTTCAAGGACATCGCCAAGGCGAGGGGGGAGAAACTATAAAATGAGTTATGAACTGATCGCGATCCTGATTTTTACCTCGATGATGCTCATGCTGCTGACCGGGCAACGGGTCTTTGGGGCCATTGGCGGGGTTGCCACCCTTTTCGCGTTATTGCTCTGGGGCGAAGGTGCTGCCGAAATGCCCTTTAACGCCGCTTTTGCGTTGCTGAACTGGTACCCGCTCCTCACCCTGCCGCTATTTATATATATGGGTTATATGTTTTCCGAATCCGGTATCGCCAGCGACCTGTACCGCATGTTCCATGTGTGGATGGGATCGGTCAGCGGCGGACTGGCCATCGGAACCATGGGATTAATGGTGGCCGTATCCGCCATGAACGGCCTGAGCGTGGCCGGGATGGCCATTGGCGCCAGCCTGGCGTTGCCGGAGATGCTCAAACGCAATTATGACAAGGTGATGGTTACCGGTGTCATCCAGGCCGGCAGTTCTCTGGGGATTATGGTCCCCCCCAGTGTGGTCCTGGTCCTCTACGGCATGATCGCCAGACAACCCGTCGGCCAGCTCTGGCTTGCCGGTGTTTTCCCCGGCTTCCTTCTGGCGGGGCTTTTTATGGCCTACATCTATCTCAGATGCCGACTTCAGCCCCATCTGGGCCCCACCCTGTCAAAGGAAGAACTGGAAACCATCACCTGGGCTGAGAAGATACGATTGCTCAGGGCCGGAATCGTTCCCCTGGTCATCATTTTTTCGATGACGGGCCTTTTTCTGTTGGGCATCACAAGCCTGGTGCAGTGTTCGGCCGCCGGTGCCACGGCAACCACCATCGCCGCTCTCGTCAAAGGGCGCTTGAATTACCGCGTACTGGATGAAACCTTAAAAAACACCCTGAGCGTCAGCTGCATGTTCATGTGGGTGATTCTGGCAGCCCTTTGCTTTGGCGCCGTTTTTGACGGTTTGGGCGCGGTGCATGCCATCAAGTCCTTATTTATCGAAAGGTGGGGTCTCAGTCCCTTTGGCGTCCTGGTGATGATGCAGCTGTCCTACATTCTGATGGGTATGTTCCTGGACGACACGGCTATGCTCATCATCGTGGCCCCCCTTTATGTCCCCCTGGTCATCGATCTGGGCTATAACCCGATCTGGTACGGCGTTCTCTACACCATCACCTGCCAGATTGCTTACATGACGCCGCCCTTCGGCTACAACCTGTTTTTAATGAAGGCCATGGCCCCCAAGGAGGTCACCCTGGCGGATATCTACCGTTCGATCATACCCTTCGTACTGGTGATGATGGTGGGTTTGGCCATTGTCATGTTTTTGCCGGGTATTGCCCTGTGGCTGCCCGACTTGTACTTCGGGAGATAAAGAATCGGTAACGGCGCTGGTGCCTGCCGAACCATCGGTGTTTTATTTGCAATTGTGATAATTGTTACTTTTTCACATTTTATGGTTAAATTTTTCCGCGCAAGGGCGCATCGCCCGCAAAGGGATTTCATCAAGTTAGCCCTGGTGTCTTTGCGTCCTGGCGAGAGGTTTCCTTGGTTCCGAATTACGCATGTTGGGATACGAAAATGAATATACCAAACATCCAAATCAAAAAAATCCTGTATGCCACCGATCTGTCGGAAAATGCGGCTCATGCCTTTGCCTATGCAGTCAGCCTGGCCAATATGTATTCAGCCGGTATTACGATTTTGCATGTGTTGGCTGAATTCCCCGGTGAAGAATTTATCACCAACATGATCAGTAAGGACACCTGGGAAGAGATCAAAAACCGGCATTATTCCGAAGCCCGGAATCAATTAATCGGCAAAAGAAGGGATCAGGCGGCTATCAAGGAGGTTCTTGAGGCTTTTTCCGAAAAGGCCCAGGACGATGCCCAGGCGCAAACCTTCGGGACCGATGAAATCCTGATCAAAAATGGCACACCCGCCGAGGTTATCGTTGATACGGCCCAGGAACACAACTGTGATCTGATCGTAATGGGCACATACGGCCACGGCACCCTCACCGATGTCCTGGTCGGCAGCACCGCCAAATGGGTTATCAAGAACTCTCCGATCCCGGTACTGGTTGTCAGGCTGCCCTAATCCGTTCCTTTATTCCTGCCGCAACGTCATCTGTAAAAAAAAGATAGGGTCACCCGACCATATCCTTTTCTGATTTCCGGATTCTTTGATTTGTGCTTGGCTTTTTGCCCGGACAGGGTGGTTTCCCAAGCAGAAAAAAAGGTTGACAGGCTATAAAATACATTCTATAGAATATAGCCTACGCGATCAAATATAGTATAACTTACTTATTTTTTTATAGATAAATTATTTGCTCCTTCGATGTTATTTTCCTGATCACAATTTATTACGAGGCAAATCATGTCGCTAAAATTCATCACCAAAAATGTGGCGGTCTATGAAGCTCTTCGCAAAGACATCATCGAGGGGCGGCTAAAGCCGGGGCAGAAGATCATCATGAGTGAGGTGGCCAAGGCGTTCGGTTTGAGTGATATACCGGTTCGCGAGGCCATCCGTAGGCTTGAGAGCGAGGGTTACGTCCATTTTACGCCCCACGTCGGCGCCATCGTGACTGAACTCGACGGAGGTAAAATCATCGAGCTGTATTTAATTCGAACCGAGCTCGAATCTCTGGCGACCCGCCTGGCGGTTCCCCATGTCACCTCCAAAGATATCGATTTTCTCGTCAAGAAGAATCGTGAAATGGAATTGGCCATCCAGTCGGAGAAACTTGAGAAATTAGGCGCCTTGAATAAAGATTTTCATCTCAGAATCTATCGGGCCGCGCCCTACCCTACGTTGACGCAACTCATCGAAGATTTGTGGGAAAAGATGGAGCGCACCCAATGCGTGTTCTCATTCGTACCCGAGAGAGCCGTTGCATCCGTGGAGGAGCACAAAAAAATCATAGAGGCCTTGGAGGCCAAGGATACGGTCCTGGCGGAAAGCCTGGTCAAGAATCAAAAAAGCTTCACGATGGAAGCTCTGGAAAGATTTATCAAGGAGTCCTATGCGGATTATGCCGCCGAAGGCCAAGGGTAAACCGGACGGTTTGGCGGGCCCTGGCGGCATGAGGGATATGGTGTCGGAAAGATTATGAGTACAGTAACCAAGCGCATTATTTTATGCGGACTGGGTACGGTCGGCAAGGCTTTTGTCCGTCTACTGGCGGAGCGCCGCGGACAGATTGCCAAAAAGTACGGACTTGATATCGAAGTCGTGGCAGCGGTTGATATCGGCGGAGCGGCGGTGGCGGATCAAGGTACCCTGTCCGTCGATGATTTGCTGGTGCATCTGGACGCCGGCGGCGCGGTGGAGGCCTTTGCGCCGCACGCGCGACCCGGCCTGACGGGTGTTGAAGCCGTGTCGCGTATTCCAGCCGATATACTGGTGGAAGCAACCCCCACCAACCTGGTGGACGGTGAGCCGGCCCGCGGGCACATTTCCGCAGCGCTACAAAGCGGTTTGGACGTTGTGTCCGCCAACAAGGGGCCCCTGGTTTTATTTTACAGGGAAATTTTGAAATTGGCCCGGGACAACGGCAGCAGAATTTTCATGAGTGCGGCCACGGCAGCAGCACTGCCGACCCTGGATGTGGGTCTGATTTGTCTGGCAGGCGCCAACGTGCTGGCCGTTGAAGGCATCTTAAACGGCACCACCAACTATATCCTGACCCGCATGCAGGTTGAAAAATGCGCTTATGAAACGGCTTTAAAATCGGCCCAGGAAATGGGAATCGCTGAAACCGATCCGACGTTGGATGTCGAAGGGTTTGATACCAGGAACAAGCTGATCGTCATCGCCAATCGCATTTTCGGTGAGCAACTGGGCCCTGACGACGTGCCGCTAGAGGGCATTACCCGCATCGGGTTAACCGACATAGAAAAAGCCGTTAAATCGGGCAAGGTGATCAAGCTGGTGGGAACTGCCGAGTGCAGCGACAGCGGTCTGAAGATTTCAGTGGGCCCCAAAGCATTGGACAAGGATCATCCCCTGGCGTCCATCAATTATGCCGAAAAAGGCATCAGCTATCTGACGGATACCATGGGCAGGGTCACCGTAACCGGTGGCAAGAGTTCACCAACGGGGGCAGCGGCCGCTTTGCTAAAAGACCTGATCCATACGGTCATACTTGCGGATTAATCAGGCATTAAAAAAACACGGACATTGAAAAAAGGGAGAAACAATCAATGAAGGTTGCTGATCGGATGGAATCGATACCGTTTTCGGGTATTCGCAAAATATTTGAGGAGGTGATGCGTCGTGAGAAGGCCGGCGAGGAAATTATTCACCTAAACATCGGAAGACCCGATTTTGACACCCCCGCCCATATCAAGGAGGCCGCCAAAAAGGCCCTTGATGAGGGTAAGGTTCACTACTCATCCAATTATGGCATTCCGCAATTACGGGAAGCGCTGGCCGATAAACTGCAGCGGGAAAATCAGATGTCCTACGATCCTGGTGAAATCATCGTGACGGTGGGCGGCAATGAAGCGGTTTTCATAGCGATGATGGGCCTGCTGGATGCCGGTGACGAAGTTCTGATACCGGATCCGTGCTGGCTCAATTATTTTTACTGTGTTCAGATGGCAGGCGGCGTGCCGGTTTCGGTCCCGGCCAGGCAAGAACATCAATTCACGCCCTCCATCGAAGATTTCCGGTCCCGTGTCACGGACAAAACCAAAATGATCGTGATCAACACGCCCAACAATCCCACCGGCGCCGTCTACAGCACTGAATCCCTTCAAGCGCTGGCGCAGCTGGCCGAGGAAAAGGATCTGTATGTTCTCTCCGATGAAATCTATGAAAAAATGGTCTTTGACGGCCATCGCCACGTCAGCTTTGGATCGCTTCCCGGGATGAAAGACCGGACGGTTACCGTCAGCGGGTTTGCCAAAAATTACTCCATGACCGGTTGGCGCCTCGGATTTGTCGCCGCCAGCCCGGCGGCTATCTCGGCGATGGTCCGCATTCATCAGTATGTCACCATCTGTGCGACCTCCTTTGCCCAATGGGGCGCGGTCGCGGCCCTTAACGGCCCCCAGGATGACGTGGCGCATATGATTGCCGAATTCGGCCGCAGAGGTGCGCTGGTCAGCAGCGCCTTGCAGGAGATGCCCGGTATTCAGGTAGCCAAACCGGCCGGCACCTTTTATATTTTTCCCAGCATCACAGAAACGGGAAAATCTTCCCAGGAAATGGCGGAGTATTTGCTGGATGAAGCTAAAATTGCCGTGGTTCCGGGCCATGTATTCGGTGATTATGGCGAGGGCTTCATCCGCTTGTCATACGCCAATTCCTATGAAAACCTGGAAAAGGCCATGGCCAGCATGCACAAGGCCTTACAAAAGCTCTAACCGGCATAAGATCGATGATTTAAGCAGGCTCAATCAACCCGTGATCCATGCGATGGGATCGCTAATCCAACAACCCCAACCAAAAGGAGAAAAAAAATGAAAAGGTTACCCCAAAAATTATCCGTTTTTTTCATCGTCATCACCATGGTCCTCAGTATCGGTCTGAACGCTCAGGCCGCCGACAAAGTCCGGATTGCCTTAGGCGATGTGGCATCGGTTGAAACCCTTTGCTTCATCGTCGCCCTCGATCGCGCCAAGGATCGGGGACTGGACTATGAAATGACGGCCTTTGCCAAAGAACAGCTCGCCATTCAAGCCGTTATCAACGGTCAGGTGGACCTTGCCGTCGGTACCCCCTATTCGGTCATTCAGAAGACCAAGGTGCCGCTGCGCAATATCTTCCAGCTGAGCAAGCTGGTCTTCTTTCCGGTGGCATCCAACAAGTACCAAACCTGGAAAGATCTGGACGGGGAACCATTTACCTTCCATGCCCGCGGTACCGGCACCGAAGCCATCGGTGATATCATCGCCAAGCGCGAGGGCATTACCTTTGGTCAGCGCAGCTATGTGCCGGGCTCGGAGAACCGGATTGTGGCCATGATGAAGGGCCAGATTAATGCGACGATTGTCGACCTGTCCAACAAAAACATCCTGATGGCCAAGGCAGGTGACCGGTTCCACGTGCTGCCGGGCGTCGATGATCCAGCCAGCGACGAGGTCGTGTTCGGCGAGATTAACTGGATGAAAAAGAACAAACAGAGCGTGTCGATTCTGGTCGAGGAGCTTCTGCGCACCTGGCGGGACATGACCAAGGATCCCAGCATAATTGACCGTGAGCGCAAGAAACGCAACCTGCTGTCCGACCTTCCCAAGGAGCTGCTGGCTGAAGTGGATGCCTTTTACAAAGAGGCCGTGGAAGGCGGGCTTTACGATCCCAACGGCGGGGGGGTGGAGGCCGCTAAAGCCGACTTTGAATTCTATGTGGCTGCCGGCCAAATGCAAGGTCCGGCCTCCAGCCTCAAGGTCGAAGATTACTGGTATCTGGCTCCGCTGGCCCAAGCCAAAGCGGACCTGGGTAACTAATTCTTAAACAGCCGTTCGGTCGCCCCGGACATGCTGTCCGGGGCAACCGGTGGTTTTGCATACCCTGCATTTATTTCAGCTGCGCCAGACAATATCTTGTCAGATCTTAATAGGCGGCGTGGAATTTTCGCGCTGTTGCCATTATAAGGATCACCATGAGGGATTTTTTCAGACATCCATTAACGTTAAGAATAATATCGGTCGCCATCGTGTTCGGTGCCTGGGAATACGCCGGCCGCATTCCCATCAGCCCTGCATTTCCAACGTTTTTGCAGACCATGTCTGCCCTGTGGGGCATGCTTGCAGACGGCTCCATGGCCAAGGTCTACCCGGCCACCTTCCAGCCCCTGTTTATCGGGCTGATCATTTCATCGATCCTCGGGGTGGGCTGCGGCATCTTCATGGGGCTCAATGAAGGTGCCGAGTGGTTCGGCGCACCGGTTTTCATTGTTTTGCAGTCTGCTCCGCTGGCCGCCCTGATTCCGCTGCTGACCTTTGCATACGGCATCGGGCTGACATCGAAAATTATGACGGTCTGCATCATGGCGATGCCGGTGATCGTTTTGAATGCCTTCAACGCTATCCGCCACACCCCAAAATCCCTGATCGAGATGGGCGAGTCCTATCTCGGCAGCCGCCGCCAGGTGATCCTGAAAATCATTCTGCCTTCTGCAAGTCCGGTTATCTACGCCGGGCTCCGCCTGGGGGCCGCCATGGGATTTATCGGAGCGGTTCTGGCCGAACTGCTGATCACCCCCACCGGCATCGGGGATTTGATTACCTATAACCAATCGATAGCTGAATACGACAAGATGTATGCGGCTATCTTTTCAATCATGGTATTTGCCGTGATTTTCATCGAAATATTAGAATATTCTGAATACAAATTTTTCAGGCCGGATAAAAGGGTAAAACAATGAGTTCCAACACTGGATCGAATTCAAATTCTGCGGCTGAGGTCGCCGTATCTGTGGAGAATGTTACGAAAATATATCCTGGCGGCGTCGAGGCCTTGAACAACATGACGCTTGATTTTCCCAAAGGAGAGCTGACCTCATTGTTGGGCCCATCCGGTTGCGGGAAGACCACCCTGCTGAAGATAATTGCCGGCTTGCTGCCCGCAACCTCCGGTGCGGTGAAAGTCAACGGCAAACCGGTAACCGGTCCGGGCAGGGAGCGTGCCTTTGTGTTTCAGGACTTTGCCCTGATGCCCTGGGCGACGGTCATCCGCAATGTTGCCTTCGGCCTTGAGCTGCAGGGGGTTGCCAAATCCGCGAGGATGGCCATCGCTGAAAAGCAGATCGCGGACGTGGGGTTGAAGGGATTCGAAAATCGCTTCCCCCACGAGCTTTCGGGCGGCATGCGGCAGCGGGTGGGGCTGGCCCGGGCCCTGGCCGTGGATGCCGAAGTTCTCTTGATGGATGAACCTTTTTCAGCCGTTGATGAACAGACCCGCCGTAAATTTCAGGAAGACCTTTTGGGCGTGGTCCAGAACCAGCAAAAGACCTTTCTGTTCGTCACCCATTCGATCGAGGAGGCCGTCTACGTTTCCCAGAGCATTGCCCTGTTGTTGCCGCGGCCCAGCCGTGTTTCGGAAATCATCAGGCCCGATATCCGCCGGGACATATCTCCGGATGCCATCCGGCGTGATCCCGTCTATCTGGACACCGTCGAGCGTATATGGAAGGGCCTGCGAACCTACGTGGAATAGCGAAGAGAGATACTATGAGACTATTTGGAATCAAGCTGCCGATGATGACCTCTTTGATAATTTGGGCCATTATCTGGGAGCTGATCGGTCAGTTCGAGCTGTCCATCCTTTTGCCGCCGTTGAGCGACATTATTGTTCGGATGGTTGAGGTTATTCCGACGGCAACCTTTATGAAGGCGGCCTGGATCACCGCCAAATGTTTTCTCGTCGGCACCGGTCTGGCCATCGCAGCGGGTATACCGCTCGGAATCCTGATGGGACGTTCCGTTCTTGCCGACCGGATGCTGCTGCCGTGGGTCAATATGTTTTTAAGTGCCCCGTTGACGGCGCTGGTGCCCATTCTCATGACGCTGTTCGGATTCGGGGTCAAAACCATTATCCTCACCACGATGTTGTTCGCCATCTGGATTATCGTTTTGGACGCGCGCGCCGGCGTGATGAACATCACACCATCCCTGGTGGAAATGGCACAATCATTTGGTGCCAACCGCTGGCAGTCGTTTACCAAAATTTATATCTGGGCGGCGTTGCCGGAAATTCTGGCGGGCATTCGCCTCGGATGTATCCGCTCCGTCAAGGGCGTCATCATCGGCCAGCTACTGGTATCCATTGTCGGATTCGGCCGGCTGTTCGAGCTGTATTCCAGCAATTTTTTAATGGAGCATATGTGGGCCCTGTTGTTGTTTCTATTTTTCTTTGCCTTTCTGATTGCCGAGGGGCTCGGGATGATCGAGCGCAAGTTTGAATATTATGCGGCGGCACGCAACTAGAAGCTGTTTCATAGTTTAAAGGAACGCTGAATCTCAGCCCGTCATGCCGGACTTGATCCGGCATCCAGGAATGTAACAAACCCCAAAGATACTGGATCCCGGGTCAAGATCGGAATGACCATACAGAAACATTGGTGTTTTATTTCATCGTGACACACTCTCCCTCGCGGGAGTCACCCTAAAAAATAACTTTTTTATAATACCAAAAAATTAAAGCTATTCGAAACATACTTCCAGGGAGATCAAGTAACATGGGCGGACAATATCTGGTGGAAGACAAGTGGTGGGTAAGTCCTTATAACTACGCTGACGAGGTAACCGCGGAATTCGATCTGCCTCAAAAGGTTGAGATCCATGATGCCACTCTAAGAGATGGGGAGCAGACACCCGGTGTGGTGTTCAGGAAGGATGACAAAGTCAGAATCGCAGAGGCACTTGACGATGTCGGCGTCGAACGCATCGAGGCCGGGATGCCGGCTGTTTCCGAAGAAGATTTTGAAGCCATCAAAGCCATCAGCAAACGGGGATTGAAGGCCAAGATATTTACCTTTGCCCGGGCCCTGACCGTCGATATCGACAAGGCCATCGACTGTGGTGCCCACGGTGTCATCGTCGAGATACCGATCGGTTATCCCAAGTTAAAGTACCAGTTCGGCTGGACCTGGGAAGATGTCCTGCGCAAAAGCGTCGACTGCATTAACTATGCGCGTGAAAAAAACCTTTATACCGTCTACTTCCCCTATGATACGACCCGGGCCCGGGATGAAGATTTGACCAATCTTTTGACCCGCATTATGGCCGAGTCTCCCCCGGACTCGGTCGGTGTGGTGGATACGATGGGCTGCGCCCTGCCGGAGGCCATTAAATATATGGTCCGGAAAGTCAAAAATCTCACCGGACTGCCGGTGGAAATCCACACCCACAATGACTTCGGCATGGGGGTTGCCACCGAACTGGCCGCTGTTACAGCCGGCGCCGAAGTCGTCCATTCATGCATCAGTGGCCTCGGTGAAAGAACCGGCAATGCCGCTCTGGAAGAGCTGATGGTGGGGCTGCAGATGCTGCTCGGCTTTGACACGAATTACAAGTTTGACAAAATTTTAGACCTCTGCAAGCTGGCGGAGGAACTTTCGGGGGTCAAGCCGGCCACCAACAAACCGGTTATCGGCCAGGGTAATTATACCCGGGAATCCGGCATCGGCGTTGACCTGGTCATGAAAAATCCCCTGGCCATGTTCGCCACCGCCCCGCAGTTCTTCGGCCGGGAGGGCGAAGTGGTCCTCGGCAAAAAAAGCGGCAAGGCGTCCATTACCTATACCCTTGAAAAGCTGGGTATCGAAAACGTCAACGACGATACGGTGACGAAAATTTTAAAAGCAGTCAAACAGCAAGGGGCTGAAAAACGCGCCCTGCTGACCCTCGCAGAATTCAAGGCCATCGTGGACCGCCAGAAAGGCTGAAAACAGCCGCCACCTTAGGTCTTCTCCTTATCGACCACCACCGGCCGCCCGGAGTTTTCCACCCGGCAAAGCTTGACCGACGTGTTCCCTTTCTCGGTTCGGTCTACGATAACGCAGTGGGCCTTTTTTTGGCTCCAACAACCCGCATTCGCGTAGATCCGATCGGCAACGAGAAAGGAATCTCTGTCGATTTTGGCTTTGTGGGTATGGCCGAAGATCACCGTTTTATAGCCCCTTTTTTGGCACAGACGGTCGCCGACAGGTTCCAGCTCGCCCTCAAGCGCCATTTTCGTCAAGGCTTCGATGGGCGCGTGCTTGTCGGCAAGCGGTTTGTACATCTTTTTTATTTCTTTGATTGTAAGCTTGCGTCCCATTGAATTCATGACGATTTCTTTGACACCGGCCCTGTCTGCCAGCGCTTGAATCAGCAAAGCAAAAAAGTTTGATTTGCCCGCGACCAGTTTGATCACGTCATCGGAATACGAAATAAGATCATGAAACCGACTCACGTAACCGCCCAGATGCTCGACAAGACGTGTGATGAAATAGCCGATCGGACGCCCCCCGGCGATCATCGAATAGGATTTATTAAACAGAACATGGTTGTTGCCATGTTCGGCGTGCAGCTTCAGCTGGCTGTCATCATACACTTTTTGAAAAATTGCTCCCGGGATTGCGGATTGAAGGGCTGCTTTTTTTAGGCTGTAATCATGATTTCCCGGCAGGTAATACAGGTTGATGCGACTTTGGGCGATGGCCCTCAGGGCTGCCATAATCTCGGGATTGGCGTCGAAAATTCCCTGAAAAGTCGGTGGCGCTTCATCGGGCGGACAGACCCAGTCATCAAAAATATCACCCGCCAGGACCAGATCCTTTATCTCGCTTTCTTTTTCCAGGACTGATTTGTTCAGAAAATTCACCAACCGGGCTTTGTGTTTTTGAGGAACAAAGCGGGCTCTTTTCATCGCATCGGCAGCGTTGTACCGCTCCAATGAACTCAGATGGATATCGCTGATAAACATCCTTTTGGTTCTAGCCATTTTTTTTCTCCTTTCACACCTTCACAATTAAGGTTGTGGTTTAGTTGAATTGAAAACGATCGAAGCGTCGGAATTCGCCATGATGGTCCGTATGGTCCTGTACGAGCCAATTGATTCGACCCGAGGCGAGGGCGTGAAATACCATCACCCGAATTGCCGTCCCCGGCTGATTTGCGCTTCAAAGGACCTGCTGAGCCTTAAGGTTCGACGCCTGAAAACAAATTTGGCGATGGCAATGGGATGGGATCGGCCGCAGGTGACCCAGGCGCCCTTCTGGCAATTGTGATCCGCGAGGGGATCCCTTGCCGTCCAACCGAGTTTAAAAGACTCTTGGATGCGCGAAAATTCTAATTTCTCGGAATCATGATCGCACGA
>Ga0209536_100004814_pt1 | contig 21233 bp, 22 predicted proteins | sample DeeMarSeWOR28_12_FD_187461 | JGI IMG/M metagenome (GOLD analysis project Ga0209536, IMG submission 187461) | Marine sediment microbial communities from White Oak River estuary, North Carolina - WOR-2-8_12 (SPAdes) (version 2) | ecosystem: Environmental > Aquatic > Marine > Intertidal zone >... | reverse complement strand
CTGGGGCACGACACCGGCGGCGATAGACAACTGCCTCGCGGTAGCCGATGAAATGGATATTCAGGTAGCGATACACACCGATACGCTGAACGAATCCGGTTTCGTCGAAGACACGATTGCCGCGTTCAAAGGCAGGGCGATTCACACGTACCACACCGAAGGCGCCGGCGGCGGGCACGCACCCGACATCATCAAGGCGTGCGGCGAGAGCAATGTGCTGCCTTCCTCGACCAATCCGACACGCCCTTACACCGTCAACACCATCGACGAACATCTCGACATGCTGATGGTCTGCCATCACCTCGATCCCGGGATCGCGGAGGACGTCGCATTTGCCGAATCGCGCATCCGGCGCGAGACCATTGCCGCCGAAGACATCCTCCACGACCTCGGCGCCTTCAGCATGATCGCCAGCGACTCGCAGGCGATGGGGCGCGTGGGAGAGGTCATTACAAGGACCTGGCAAACGGCGCACAAGATGAAAGTGCAGCGCGGCAGCCTGCCCGAAGACAAGCAGGATGCAGATAACCACAGGGTCAAGCGCTACGTGGCCAAGTACACGATCAATCCTGCGATCACGCACGGCATCGCGCACGCGGTCGGTTCCGTCGAAGTCGGAAAACTTGCCGATCTGGTGCTCTGGAAGCCGGCGTTCTTCGGCGTCAAACCATCGTTGATTCTGAAAAGCGGCGTGATCGCCGCAGCGGCGATGGGTGACCCGAACGCATCGATACCGACGCCGCAACCCGTCCATTACCGCCCCATGTTCGGCGCCTATGGCGCGTCCCTGAGCCGGGGATCGGTCACTTTCGTGTCGCAGGCCGCGCTGGAAAACGACATCGGCCGCTCGCTCGGCCTGCGCAAGACCGTAATGGCGGTGACGGACACGCGCAACGTGAGCAAGAAGGACATGCGGCTCAACGACTACATGCCGGTCATCGAAGTCGACCCGCAGAATTACCAGGTACGGGCTGACGGCCAGCTGCTGACCTGCGAGCCGGCCATCTCGCTGCCGATGGCGCAACGCTATTTCCTGTTCTGACCATGCTGGTGATATCGAAAGTATTGCCGCCGCAGTCCGGACATGATGTCGAACTGGTTTTGCCATTCGACCTGCGCCAGAAAAGCCGCTTGCGAACCGCAACGGCCGATGGCGAGGAGGTCGGGTTGTTTCTCGAGCGCGGCCGCGTGCTGCGCGACGGGGATTGCCTGCAGGCCGACGACGGGCGCGTCGTACGCGTGCGCTCCAGGGCGGAAAAGGTGTTGCACGTGATCTGCGAAAACGACGCACAACTGGTTCGTGTCGCCTACCATCTCGGTAATCGGCACGTGGCATTGCAGGTCGGCGAAGGCTGGGTGCGTATCGCCGCCGACGAAGTGCTCGCGGACATGATCAGGGGCCTTGGCGCCCGGGTGGAGTATCTGGAAGCGGCGTTCGAGCCGGAGGCGGGTGCCTATGGCGGACATCATCACGCGCATGCCGGCGATGAACACGGCTCAGGGGCGCATGGCGGACACGGACATCGCGGCGTTATCCACCAGTTCGGCGATCGCGCGTGCGGTTCTTCCGGCGCGGCAGAACCTTGAACGCGCTTGAACTCACGAGACTGCTGCGCCTGGCCAGCCCGGCCCTGCCGGTTGGCGCGTTCAGCTATTCGCAAGGCCTGGAATGGGCGGTGGAGAGCGGCCAGGTCAAGGATGAAGACTCTGCGCACCAATGGATCGGTTCGGTGCTCGATGCGAGCATGGCCCGCTTCGAACTGCCGATGCTCGCGGCTTTCTTCCGGGCCTGGCGCGGTGCGGACTTCGAGCGGAGCGTGACGCTGAACGGAGAGTATCTCGCTTCGCGCGAGACAGCGGAACTGCGCGCCGAGTCGATGCAGATGGGTGCCGCACTCCTGACGGTACTGGAGCATGACGGAGAACACGATGCAAACCGCATTGCGCCGCTTGCGCGCATCGACTCACCGGTCTTTCCCAACAGTTTTGCGTTCGCGGCGGCAGGCTGGAAGCTGACGCTGCGCGATACGCTCGCCAGCTACGCCTGGTCATGGCTGGAGAATCAGGTAACGGCGGCGATGAAACTGGTTCCGCTGGGACAGCGAGCGGGGCAGCGTCTGCTGTCCCGGTTGAGCGTGTCGTGTGCGAACGCCGCCGAAACTGCCATCGACCTGCCGCTGCATGATTGGTCAAACTTTTCGCCGATGTTCGCGATTGCCTGCAGCCGCCATGAAACGCAGTACACGCGGCTGTTCAGATCGTGAAGTCGATGCAGAGCGGATGCATGGCGGACCATGTTGCTGACTGCAAAGGGCACCGGGGACGCAGATCAAGGATGAGCAGACGAACAAACAGCGGCTCCGGGCGAACGACAGCCGGTGAGGAACGGAATCGCGACACGGGCGCGCATGTGTCCTGGCCGGCTTTCCAGTTCACCCGGTGCCGGCCCGCATTCTTTGCATCCCCTGCGGTGAACGTCGTCAGTATTGTTTATTGGAGAACGAAATGAGCACGCAACCCTTACGAGTGGGCATCGGCGGTCCGGTCGGTTCCGGCAAAACCGCGCTCACGCTGGCGCTATGCCGCGCCATGCGCGAGCAATACGAAGTGGCTGTCGTTACCAACGACATCTACACGCGCGAGGACGCCGAGTTCCTGGTGCGGCACGGCGCGCTTGAGCCGGAGCGCATCATCGGCGTCGAAACCGGCGGTTGCCCGCATACGGCAATCCGGGAGGATGCGTCGATCAATCTCGAAGCGGTCGGCCGCCTTGCCAAACGTTTCGGGAATCTCGACGTGGTATTCGTCGAAAGCGGCGGTGACAATCTCGCCGCGACATTCTCGCCGGAGCTGTCCGACCTTACCCTCTATGTCATCGATGTTTCCGCCGGCGACAAGATTCCGCGCAAGGGCGGACCCGGCATCGTCAAGTCGGACCTGCTGATTATCAACAAGATCGATCTGGCGCCGCTGGTCGGCGCTTCGCTGGAGGTCATGGATCGCGACGCGCGCAAGATGCGTGGTGAACGGCCGTTCCTGTTCAGCAACCTGAAAAGCGGTGAAGGGCTCGATGATATCGTCCAGTTCATCGTGCAGGAGGGGATGCTGCAGCAACGAAACGCGATGGTTTAGACTGATCGCGTCGATTCGAACGGAAGCGCATCCGCGCAGGCAATGCATCGACAATGAGATCCGCCGGCAACTGCCCGAAACGGCTGCTGACAGTGACGCTGTCAGCCTTGTGCAGCGCGGCTTTCCTGCAGGCCGCGCAGGCGGGTGAACCGGCGTCCGAAGCGGATGCGATCGTCCTTGTCGAAGTCGCGTTTGTTCCCTACGGCGACCTGGTGCTGGTCGAGCAGGTACTGCACGGGGAGCCGACTGAAATGTCCAGTACCAGCGAGTTGCTGGGTGTGTGCCTGCCCAACAAGGCGCTGGTCAGGGAAATGGCCGAGCGGACGGATGACGCAGCTCAGGCGCTCGTGTACAGGCAGTCGATTGAACGGGCCGGCTACAAAGCGGTCGTATTCCTGAAGCACGATGGCGCGCAAAGTCGCGTCCTGTGCGAAGAGGGCGCGGTCTCGACCGTGAACTGGGAAACCGACCCGCGCCACCCGCAGTGGCGTGCCCGGCTACAAAGCCGGATTGACAGCCGAAGCGAGTGAGGTCGCGCGCGAGTCATCGCGCGCGGTCGAGGCGGATCGGTCGAAATGAACGAGAACGCTGAAAAGGAGAAGGAATGTACGGGTACATTCGCAATTTAATCGCCGTTGCCTTGGTGGGGGCAGCGGCCACCGTCGCTGCCGCCGATACGGGGGCCATGATCGACGAGGCGATGCATGGCGCGCACCGTTCGGAGGACTACAAGGCGCGTGACCAGTACCGACATCCCAAAGAGACGTTACTGTTCTTTGGACTGAAGTCCGACATGACGGTGGTCGAGATCACCCCCGGGGGCGGCTGGTACACGGAAATCCTTGCGCCGGTCTTGCGCGACCGGGGCAAATACTACGCTGCGAGCTATCTGATTACCCCGGATTCCATCGATTACTTCCGCCGCATGGACGCGAACTACCGAGCCAAGCTCGCATCCGCGCCGGATGTTTACGGCAAGGTGGAAATCGTCCACTTCGATCCGAAAGCGCCGGTATTCGCCCCGGATGGCTCAGCGGACATGGTGTTGACCTTCCGCAACGTGCATAACTGGGCCAAGGGTGGCAAGGCCGAGTTGATGTTCCGCGGTTTCGCCGCGGCGCTCAAGCCCGGCGGGGTACTGGGTGTGGTCGAACACCGCGCAAGGCCCGGAACCCCGTTTGAACAACAGGTCGCGTCGGGATACATGACCGAGGAGTACGTCATCGAAATGGCGGGCAAGGCGGGTTTCCGGCTGGTCGCGAAGTCGGAAGTCAATGCCAATCCCGGGGATACGACCGACCACCCCGGCGGTGTGTGGAACCTGCTGCCGAATCTGCGTGGCGTGCCCGAAGCGGACATCGAGAAGGTACGGGCGATCGGAGAATCCGACCGGATGACGCTCAAGTTCGTCAAGCAATGAACGCTGCCCCGGCGACAAGTCGCCTGAGGCGCCGGTCCGTCGTTGGGAAGTCGTTGTTCCGCAGGCCATCGCATCCGGCTGCGCCTGGAGCTGGTCCCGGCAGGGAACCTGCGCGGGCTTCGGTAGTCACGCTGGCGCAAGGGACGCTATGATGCGGGCTTTTCAGTTCGCGGGCCTACCCCGCGTGCCGACAAGGGTAGTCACGTGTTAACCGATATAGAAATTGCCCAACAGGCAAAGCTCAAACGCATCGGCGATCTGGCAGCGGAAAGGCTCGGCATCGGCGAAGACCGGATCGAGCCTTACGGACATTACAAGGCGAAGCTCTCGCCGGAGTTCCTCGCCGGCCTGTCCGGCAAACCGGACGGCAAGCTGATACTCGTTACCGCGATCAGCCCGACACCGGCAGGCGAAGGCAAGACCACGACCACCGTTGGACTGGGAGATGCGCTCAATCGCATCGGCAAGAAAGCCGTTATCTGCCTGCGGGAACCCAGTCTTGGGCCGGTCTTCGGCATGAAGGGCGGAGCGGCCGGCGGCGGTTATGCGCAGGTCGTGCCGATGGAAGACATCAACCTGCACTTCACCGGCGATTTCAACGCGATCCAGCTTGCCAACAATCTGCTCGCCGCGATGCTCGACAACCACATTCATCACGGCAACGAACTGGACATCGATCCCCGGCGCATTACCTGGCGCCGCGTGCTCGACGTCAACGACCGTGCATTGCGCTCGCTGGTCGTCGGCCTCGGCGGTCCCGGAAACGGATTTCCACGCGAGGACCGCTTCGACATCGTGGTCGCATCCGAAGTGATGGCAATACTTTGCCTCGCCGAGTCGATGCAGGATCTCAAGGACCGGCTGGGCAAGATCGTAGTCGCCTACACGCGAGACAAGCGCGCGGTTCGCGCGTCCGACCTGAACGCCCAGGGCGCGATGGCGGTGCTGCTCAAGGATGCGATCAAACCCAATCTGGTGCAGACGCTGGAGAACAATCCGGCGATCGTGCATGGCGGGCCATTTGCCAATATCGCTCACGGCTGCAATTCCGTTATTGCGACCCGGGCAGCGCTCAAGCTGGGGGAGTACGTCGTCACCGAGGCCGGCTTCGGAGCCGACCTGGGTGCCGAGAAATTCGTCGACATCAAATGCCGAAAGTCGGGGCTGCGCCCCGACGCCTGCGTCATCGTCGCAACGGTGCGGGCGCTCAAGTACCACGGCGGCGTGGAACGTGCCGACCTGAGTGGAGAGAATCTGGCTGCACTCGACAAGGGATTTGCCAATCTCGAACGGCATGTGCGCAACGTGCGCGACGTGTTCGGACTTCCATGCGTGGTTTCCATCAACCATTTCACCCACGACACCGATGCCGAACTGAAGCTGCTGGAAGACAAGTGTGAGGCACTGGGTGTCCCCGTCGTGGTGGCGCGTCACTGGGCACAAGGAAGCTCGGGTGCGCAGGCCCTGGCGCACAAGGTGGTCGAACTGGCCGATTCGGGCAAAGCCGATTTGCAGTTCGCCTACGAAGACGACGTCCCGCTGGTGATGAAGATCGAGGCGGTCGCAAAGCGTGTTTACGGCGCGGTCGGCATCAAACTCGACAACAAGGCGCAGGATCGGCTCGACGAACTGGAAAGGGAAGGCTACGGGCACTTCCCCGTGTGTATTGCCAAGACGCAGTACTCGTTTTCCAGTGATGCCTCGCGCCGTGGAGCGCCGGACGGCCATACGCTTGCCGTTCGCGAAATTCGACTGTCGGCAGGTGCCGAGTTCGTTGTCGCGGTGTGTGGTGAGATCATGACCATGCCGGGTTTGCCCAGGGTGCCCGCAGCCAATCGCATCGACCTCGACGACAGCGGCAAGATAGTCGGGCTTTTCTAGGCGGTACGGCGGGCCCGGGCGGACAGGCATCGCCGGTGCGGTAAACTGCACCGGGATCATGTCGCGACTTTCAGCCACCCGGGCATCACACTAACCGGTACTACGCCTTGTCAGCCAATTTCAAATCGACCACCGCGCTCTCCGTTGCCGAAGGAGACAGCACGGCACCGCAGGACCTGTTCTGGCTCGAGCAGAATATTCCCTGTCAGGTCGCCTGCCCGGCCGGAACCGATATTCCCGGCTACCTCGAAGCGGTCTATCAGGGCAGGTTCCGGGAGGCCTACGCGATCAACTTGCGCGACAACGTTTTCCCGGCCGTTCTCGGGCGCGTGTGTTCGCGGCCCTGCGAGGATGCCTGCCGGCATGGCCGCGACGGTAACGGCGAACCAGTCGCAATCTGCTTTTCCAAGCGCTCCGCCGCGGATTTTTCCGCCTCGCAGCCGGTGGAACTGCAACCGCAGTTCCCCGCGACAGGCAAGCATGTGGGAGTCATCGGCTCGGGCGTTGCCGGATTGGCGGCAGCGCGTGATCTGGCCTTGTTCGGACATCGCGTCACGGTTTACGAAAAGCATGTCCGTCCCGGCGGCATGCTCAACCAGGGCATCCCGGCATTTCGCTTGCCGAGAGACATCATCTCGCGCGAGATCGGGCAGATCACCGCGCTCGGCGTCGAGATTCGCTGCGGGGTGGACGTCGGGCGCGACGTCGATGCCGAAGATTTGCTGGCAAGCCATGACGCGCTCGTTCTGGCGGCGGGTACGCTGCGTCCCAACATTCCAGCGGTCGCCGGCACGCGACTGGCGGGTGTGGAGCACGGGCTGCAGTTTCTGCTCGACGTCAACGAAAACGGACGCCGGAAGATTGGAAAACACGTTGCCGTGATTGGCGGCGGGTATACGGCGATGGATTGCGCGCGTACCGCGGTGCGGCTGGGGGCGCAGACAGCGGTCTATTACCGCCGCGGCCGCGAAGACATGGTTGTGCTGCCCGGCGAGGTCGAGGAACTGCTCGCCGAGGGATCGGGTCTGCACAACCAGTGCGCGCCGGTCGGCTTCGACGGACATGAACTGGTGTCCGGCGTGAAGTTCGTGCGTACCGAAGCGGGGGAGGCCGACGGCAGGGGGCGGCGCGTACCGCGAGAAGTGCCGGGCAGCGAATTTCTCGCCAGAGCCGACAGCGTCATCTTGGCGACCGGGCAGTTCCCGCAAACCGCCTGGCTGGGCGCGGGATTCAAGTCCCGCATGGTCGCCGGGGATGGCTGGCTCAACAGCGGCACGGCTTGCCGGACCGCGCATGAAAAGGTTTTCGCGGCGGGAGACTTCGCACTTGGCGCTACCACGTTGATACAGGCCATCGGGCATGCGCGTGATTGCGCGAAGGCAGTCGACGAATACTTGACCGGCAAGGCGCGCATGCGAAGCATTGCGCGGGCGGACAAGCCGTTCCAGTCCAAGGGCGCCGGTGGCCGTACCACGGGGCGCACCGCCGGCATGAACATCATTCCGATTCACCCGATGCCGTCGCTGCCGCCCGATCAACGAACCGGCAACGCGGAAGTTGAAACGGGTTACGACAATGACACGGCCAAAGAGGCTGCCGGGCGTTGCTACCTGTGCCATTACAAGTTCGAGATCGTCGATTCGAAATGCGTGTTGTGCGACGAATGCCTCAAGGTGAAGCCGGTTCCCGGGTGTATTGTCGAAGCCGCCGGGGTGGAACGCGACGGTCTCGGGCGCATTACCGGTGTTCGCCCGGTTCAAAGCGGAGTGACCGATTCTCTCTACTACAACCGGCTCTGGATTGATCAGGACCAGTGCGTTCGTTGCGGGCAATGTGAAGCCGTGTGTCCGGTGAACGCGATCACGATCCAGAAAGTCAGCCGCATCGATGGCATTGCCTGATTGACGCCGGCAAACTGTCGCCGCCCAGAGACTTTTCCGCAGCGCAGCTTTTCTTCCTTCAGGGCTGCGCATATACTTTTGGGCTGATGTGGAGGCCGCGCCTCTGGCCGGTCTCCCGGTAACAAAGCCGTAACTTTGTGCGGAGCAGAAATTGGCACTCATTCTGGCTGTTGACATGGCTGGCGTGCCGAGCAGGTGGTTGGTCGTCGAGGACGCAATTACCTATTACGCGCGGCATATGGTGGCGTGGTCGCTGGGCGATGTGGTAGCGACTTATCGCGGCGGTTACTCGCGCCTGACCGGCGACCGGTCGGAACTGTCGACACGCAGCATCATCTCGATCAAGGGCGCTGTCGACTTCAACAAACGCTCCCAGCAACCGCACCTTTCCAACGCCGCGTTGTTCTCCCGCGACCGGCACTTTTGTGCCTACTGTGGGAGCCGCTACCGGGAGAGGGATCTGTCGCGCGATCATGTCAATCCGGTACACGCCGGCGGCGAGGACCGCTGGATGAACGTGGTGACGGCATGCCGTTCGTGCAATATCCGCAAGGGCGGGCGCACGCCCGAGGCGGCCCACATGCCGTTGCTGTACCTGCCGTACGTCCCCAACCATTACGAGCATCTGATCCTGCAAAACCGCCGTATCCTGCAGGACCAGATGGAGTACCTGATGGCGAAAGTGCCAAGGTACAGCCGTCTTCACGGATGAACCCGAAGAACTGGTACAGCCGTCTTCACGGCTGAACCCGAAGAACTGGTACAGCCGTCTTCACGGCTGAATTCGAAGAACTGGTACAGCCGTCTTCACGGCTGAACTCGAAGAACTGGTACCGCCGTCTTCCCGAACGGGGACCGATGAGCCGGGTTAGCTCACCCGGACAACGCGTCGCCTGCCGGCATCGGGGTTCGCCCGGATAGCCGCTTTGCGGTCGTGCAAACCTTCCGGCGCGACGGATGTCTGAGGTGTTAATCTTGTCGTACGTTTTCGGGACATGCGTACGGGCCGGGGCAGGGTGAGTACGCCGGACCTGCCGGGGGCTGTATAACGCGTGCCGATCGTTTAACCTGAACCGGTTCGTGATGCCGGCCAACGACTGATACGGAGTGACATTGTTCGATCTGAAAAGACATTTGGCGTTGTTTGCAATCGTGCTCGTCGTTGCCGGCTGCAAATCGAACCCGATTACGGGCCGTTCCCAGTTCTTGATGATTTCGGAAGAGACCGCGATCAGTCAGTCTGCCGAGGCTTATTCCGCGATGCTGGAACCGCTCGCCAAGGAAGGCAAGGTAAACAACGATGCGGCGACGCTGAAGCGGGTTGAAACCATCACCAGCCGGCTTGTAGCGCAGGCCATTGCGTATCGCCCGGAAACCGAGACATGGGATTGGTCGGTGCGGGTGATTGACGAGCCTGAAACGGTCAATGCCTGGTGCATGGCCGGCGGGCGCATGGCGATCTACACCGGATTGATCGACAAACTCAATGCGACCGACGACGAAATTGCCCAGGTGATGGGACACGAGATCTCGCACGCATTGCTGTCGCACACCGCCGAGAAGATGTCGCGCGCAATTGCATTGCAACTGGGCATCATCACGGTCGCGGCCACCCAGTCCAACGACACCGAAGGCCGGCTGATTACCCAGGGAGCGGCAATGGCCGCGGTGGTCGCGCTCGAGTTGCCCAACAGCCGCACGGCGGAAAGCGAGGCGGATGTCGTCGGGATAGAAATTGCTGCCAAGGCTGGCTACGATCCGCGCGCCGCTGTGACGCTGTGGAACAAAATGGCCGAGGTCGGGGGCAGCGGCGATTCGCGGTTCGATTTTCTGTCGACCCACCCGGCGCCGGTCAAGCGCATGGAAACGTTGCGGGATCTGGAGTCGCAAATGATGCCCTATTACCAAGACAAATCACCGCGCCCGACGTTTCCGATCAACGTATCGAACGGCGCTGCGAAGTAGCTCCGCCAGCGGCGCACCGGCGTGGCAGCACGATTGGACTGCCGCGCGCCAAAGGCGACGCCCCTCCCGGGTTGTGCGGTCTCGCTGGCACGATGCGGGTGTCACCGCCGGATTCAAACTCCGGTCGACTTGCCGGACCGCGTGGCAGCAGTACGACCGACATGCGATATCCTCTGTCGCAAACACCAATCGCCACCTGGAAACACACAGATGAAATCAACCATAGACATTGAATTTCCCGGCTCGCACGGTCTCACGCTCGCGGCAAGGCTGGACTTGCCCCAGGGTGCGCCGATTGCATACGCGTTGTTTGCCCACTGTTTTACCTGTTCGAAAGACAGCAAGGCGGCCTCCTACATCAGCAGCTCACTCGCGGCGGCAGGAATTGGGGTGCTGCGCTTCGATTTCACCGGGCTTGGCGGCAGCGAAGGGGATTTCTCCAACACCGGCTTCACTTCGAATGTCGACGACCTGGTGGCCGCCGCCGATTTCCTGCGCGCCGAATACGAGGCGCCTAAGCTGCTGGTTGGCCACAGCCTTGGCGGTGCGGCAGTTCTGGCGGCTGCTACGCGTATCGATGAAGCCGTAGCGATTGCCACCGTCAACGCGCCGGCTGACCCGGCCCATGTGATCCGCAATTTCGGATCGTCGCTCGAGGAAATCGAGTCAACCGGTGAAGCGAAAGTCTCGCTGGGAGGGCGGCCCTTCGTTATCCGAAAGTCCTTCGTCGACGATGCCCGTTCCCAAAATCTCAAGCAAGTCCTGCCGAATCTGCGCCGCGCCTTGCTGGTAATGCATGCGCCGCGCGACAAGATCGTTGACATCTCCAATGCCCAGGAAATTTTTATCCCGGCCAAACACCCCAAAAGCTACATTTCGCTTGACGATGCCGACCATCTGCTGAGCCGGCGCGACGATGCCCTGTACGCCGGAATGGTGATGGCGGCGTGGGCGGCCCGCTACCTGCCGCCGAGAGTCGATCCGCAGTCACGGCAAGGCGGAAGGGCGGACGTGGTGGTCACCGAGTCCGGTGACGGGAAGTACGCGCAGACAATCAACGTCGGCCGTCACTGGTTGCGTGCCGACGAGCCGCAGTCCGTCGGCGGCGATGACAGTGGTCTGACGCCTTATCAGTTGTTGTCGGCTTCCATTGGTGCGTGCACGTCGATGACGATACGCATGTATGCCGACCGGAAAAAGTGGCCGCTTGGACGGATTTCGGTTCGTGTGCATCACGAAAAAATCCACGCAAAGGATTGCGCCGAATGCGAGAACAAGGAGGGACGGGTCGACCGCATCGAGCGCGAGATCGAAATTGAAGGCGAACTGACAACGGAACAGCGAGAGCGGGTATTGGAAATCGCCGACAAATGCCCGGTGCACCGGACGCTGCACTCGCCGGTGATCGTCACTTCGAGACTGGTCTAGCCGGTCGAACGAATAAACGTTCCGGGACAGGGCGGCAATCGGTGAAGCTCGCGGTCAAGGTCGTACCCGGTTCGTCGCGGGACGACATTGCCGGCTGGCTTGGCGGCGAACTGAAGATCCGCGTCCGGCAGGCGCCGGAGGCGGGCAAGGCCAACGATGCGGTGAGGCGCTTGCTCGCAAAGGCGCTGCAACTTCCGCTCAGCGACATCCGGATCGTTTCCGGTTCTGCGTCGCCGCGCAAGACCATCGAGATCAGCGGTCTGGACGAGAAAGAGTTGCGTTCAAGGCTGCCGTCAGTCAGCCGCTAGCGCGCCGCCGCGAACTTGCTGGAACCACGCACCCGCCGCCACCGGACGCGGGATGATGTATAAGGCCGGGAGCAATCTCATCCGGCCGGAAGCGCCGCGGCGATCCGGCCGGGTGTCGCGTTACTTTGGCAATCGCTTGAACATTTCCGTGACGACGTAGTTCAGTCGCAGTTTGGCGACTTCGTCACCCTCGTTCTGAAGTTCGGCGACCGCCACTGCGGCCCAGGTAACGATTTCCGTGTTGGCGTCCATTAACGCGATAACCAACGCGCCCTCCGGAACATTCTCCAGTACGCTGACTTTCTTCTCCGGGTCGTCCTTGAACTTCATCATCGCCATGTCGACGCCCAGTGCGTAAGCGACCAGCATGTCCGGATTTGCGCGGGTTTCTGATTTTCCGAGCTTGCGAAGCTCCCGGCTGATGAGGAATTCGATCTCGGCGTCGGCATCGAATCCGGGCGGCTCCCACTTGCCTTCGGGATCGTTGAGAATTTCTGCGGATCCCAGCATCGCGTAAGTCTTGTACCCGTTGAAATTGATCGTCGGGTCCGCTTCCGCTTCGATCCGGATATCGTCCTTCGGAAACGTTGCGCAGCCCGCTACCAGCAGGCCCAGCATCATGATGAGGGCAAGAGAAAATTTCTTCACTGACATCTCCTTTGATTGCGTAGTCGAGCCGGGCTGCATCTCAGCCCGAAGCGTCGTGATTATACCCGCATCGCCTCGCGGAAACTCCGGTTCTCTGGCGGGACAGGGGCGGGCGGATGTCACTCTGCGACGGTCGCCCCGGCAATGGCGTCGAGTGCTTTCCCCAATTTTTCCACAACCGGGCAGTCGGTCACGCCGTGCCTGCGGGCGATAAACGCGGGATCGTTGTAAGCGAGCCACACCTGCGCGGAGGCGTCCTCCCACACCAGCACCTTGAGCGGCAGGTCGATGCCGACGGTTTGTCGGCATTGCATGAAGGGTGTGCCGCCTTTTGGATTGCCGAACACGAGGAGCACGGTCGGGCGCAACTCAGCGCCGGCTGATGCCGCGCCGGCCGCGTGGTCAATGCGCGCGAAGATGGTCAGGCCGCGGTCCGTGACCTGCTGTTCCAGGCGCCGCATGGTTTCGTTCGCGCTGTAAGGGCTGGTGATCGCGATCAATCCATCGGCGGCGCTGGCCGTTGATGCGCACACGCAAAAGGCAAACGCCAGAACCGAACGAAAAAACTGCATGGAAACCTCCTCTGGTTGGCGGGTAGCCAGGTTGGTAGCGACCGCAAGGCCGCCGGCCGCGAAAGGCTAGCGTTTGCCGGTGCCGCCCATGATTCCGCCGAGAACGCCGCGCAGGATTCTCCTGCCGAGCTGGTTGCCGACGGTACGCGCAGCCTGCTTGGCCATGGTTTCGAGCATGCCTTGTCTTCGACTGGTACCCAGTATCCAGTCTTTCAGGAGATTGCCGCTTTCCGGTGACTTTGCCGTGTCCGCCTGTTTCGTTTCCAGCGCCGCCTCTCTTTCGAGTGTCTTCTTGCCGAGAATCTCGAAGGCGGATTCGCGGTTCACGGTTTCGTCATATTTGCCGCCCACCGGGCTGCGAGCCCGTATCGTCGCCCGTTCTTCGGCCGTGATTGCGCCCATCCGGCAGCGCGGCGGACTGATCAGGGTGCGCTCGACCGGCATCGGAATGCCTTTTTCCTGGAGCGTGGAAACCAGAGCCTCGCCTGTTCCCAGCTGCGATATTACGCTGGCGACGTCGAGCTTCGGGTTGGCCGCGAATGTCTCCGCCGCGCTCCTCACCGCCTTCTGGTCGCGCGGGGTGTAGGCGCGCAAGGCGTGCTGCACGCGGTTGCCGAGCTGCCCAAGGATTTCGTTCGGCACGTCGTCCGGAAACTGCGTGCAGAAGTAGACGCCGACGCCTTTCGAGCGAATGATGCGGACCACCTGTTCGACACGCCGGCGCAGCATCGGCGGCGCGTCATCGAAAAGCAGGTGTGCTTCGTCGAAGAAAAACACCAGCCTGGGTTTGTCGAGATCGCCGACTTCGGGGAGATTCTCGAACAGTTCCGACAACAACCACAGCAGGAAGCTGGAGTACAACCTGGGTTTCATCACCAGTTGGTCGGCGGCGAGAATGCTGACGATGCCACGGCCGCTCAGGTCGGTGCGCATCAAGTCGCCGAGTTCCAGCGCCGGTTCGCCAAAGAAAAGGTCGGCACCTTCGCGCTCCAGCGCCAGCAGGGCGCGCTGTATCGCGCCCACGGACTGGGAACTCACCAGCCCATAGTCCTTTGAAATGTCCTTGCGATTGTCGGCGACGAATCCGAGCAACGCGCGCAGATCGTCGAGGTCGAGCAGCAGCAGACCCTGGTCGTCGGCCAGCTTGAAGACGATCTGCAGCACGCCTTCCTGGGTGTCGTTCAACTCGAGAATGCGCCCAAGCAGGGTGGGGCCCATTTCGGTGATCGTGGTACGCACCGGGTGCCCGGATTTTCCATACAGGTCCCAGAACAGCACGGGGCAGGCTTCGTTTGTATAGCCTTCGATCCCGATGCGCTCGATCCGCTCGCGAATCCTGTCGTTCATGGTGCCGGGCATTGCCAGGCCGGAAACGTCGCCTTTCACGTCGGCCATGAACACCGGCACGCCCATGCGCGAGAACCCCTCCGCAAGGACCATCAGGGATATCGTCTTGCCGGTACCTGTAGCGCCGGCGATCAGGCCATGACGGTTGCCGTATCCGGCAACAAGCTCAACCTGCCGTTCGCCCTTGCCAATCAGTATCGTGTCCACGTATCAAATCCTTTTCGAGGTGAGAGCCTGCCCAGACGGAATGCCAACCGCGATTCGAAGTCGCGGTGCCGCCGGCGTTGAATTATTCCCGGTCGTCGTGCGGCCCGACCCAGAAGTGAGGGTTATAAGCGATTTCCCAGAGGTGTCCGTCGGGGTCGCGAAAGTAGCCGCTGTATCCGCCCCAGAAAACTTCCCGGGGTGGCTTTGCCATCGTCGCGCCTGCGGCGACCGCCTGTTTCATGACCGCGTCGACTTCGTCTTTGGAGCCCACGTTGTGCGCCAGTGCAAATCCCGCGAAGCCGCTGCCTTCAGCGGGTACCGAAGCATCCTCGGCGAGCGCTTCGCGACCGTAAAGGCCCAGCCAGCTCCCGTGCAGGGTAAAGAATGCCACCGTGGGAGGCGACTCCATGCGGGGAAAACCGAGACCGTGTTCGTAAAACCGCACGGCCTTCGCGAGATCGCGAACGCCCAGGGTAATCATGCTGATGCGCGGGCTCATGCAGCCGCTCCATTCATGAACTTGATTTCCGGTACCACCTGACGGTGCGTTCAATGCCCGCATCGATCGGCGTCGGGTGCAGGCCGAGTTCGCGTTCGATGCGGCTGGCGTCGACGACGAAGGGTTGCGTGAACTGGTAGATCATCTCCACCGACGCGCGCGCCTGCGGAACGAACAAACCCGCAAGCCGCATCATCAACGGAGAGATCACCGAAATCCGCGGGGCGACACCAGCCATCCGGGCCGCGGCTTCGACCACTTCGCGCTGCGTGACGGCCGGGGCATGAGGCGCGATCCAGATCTTGCCAACGGCATCGTCGTGTGTGCCGAGCGTGGCCGCGGCCAGGCCGACATCCTCGATGTAGGCGAACGAATGCGGTTGATTCGCGGAGCCGATGAGCTGTGCTTTCTTGCCGGCGGCCAGATTGCCGAACACCATTCGGCCCATGGCTGACAAGGTCACGCCGGGTCCGTAGTAGTCGCTCGAACGCAATGCCGCGGCACGAACATCGCCGCGTTGGTGCGCCTGCATCACCCGTTCGGCCATCCGTGCGCGCAGATCGCCTTTGCGCGAGCACGGGCTTGCGGGCGACTCCTCGTTGATCGGCGTCGCACCGTCGTACATATAGAGGTTTTCAATCGAGACGTAGCGCGCACCGGCGGCGCTCGCTGCGGCGAGGGCGGCCGCTTGCAGCGGCGGGAAGAGTGTTGCCCACTGGTGGTAGGGCGGATTGAGTGCCTGATAGACCGCGGCCGCACCCTCGGCGGCCGCCTTCGCCTGCGCCGGATCCGACAAATCGGTCGCACTGAACTGGACGCCGGCGGGCATCAAAGCGGGGCGCTGGCCGCTGCGGTTGACGGCGCGAACGCGTATTCCGCGATCAACGAGCGCGCGCGCAATCCAGCAACCGACCGGACCGGTTCCAAAAATTACGTGCAATCCGCTGCTTACCATATCGCTCATCCATTGCGCTGGTTTCTGGTCATGCCTTCGTTGTGGCGACAACATTGGCACGGAAGCTGCACCACTCTTCGAAACAGGCTTATGTTTTCGGGTGATTGCGATGTTGCCAGATACGACACGCAAGTGGAATCCGGGGTCGAACGCGAACCAAACGCGGAACGCCCGCACTAATCCTTTCGTGATGTCCAGATCGGGAACACGACAGCGGCCTCTGTCCGCCGCTGCCTTTGTGACGGCGGCGCTGCTACTCGCCGGTGTACTGAACGCGCACGCCGGTCCCGGCGCGCCGGCAACGGCGACCGTGTACGGTGCGCAAGTGACGTCGATGCCGGAGGACAACGTCCTGGCCAGGCAGATCGGCCGCCCGGACAATCTCAGGGAACTGACGCAACGCATGCTGGTTGCCATCGAGGCATGGTCGCCTTACGAGACGGACGTGAGCGTGCCGGTGGTCACAGCGATGCCGTTACGGGACATGCAGCAACGCTTGTGCGGCGGGCCGTGCGCCATTCGCGCCGCCTATGTCCCGGGTGAAGGGGTGTACATCGATGCGGCGATGCGCCCGCTCACCAACCGTTATCACCAGTCGATCCTGTTCCATGAACTGGTTCATCACGTGCAATTCGAGAACGGCAGCCATGCCGGGCACGCGGACTGTCATCGCTGGGGCAAGCGCGAGACGGAAGCCTATGCGCTGCAAAACCTTTACCTGTTCGCGCTCGGGCTGTCCGCCGGTGCACTGAATCCGGGAAAGGTCTGCGCGCCGGCGTAGGCTTGCCAACGGCTTGTCCGTCCGGCCAGACGGCCGGTGTCAGCGGGTCGCGGTTTGCCTACCGGGCCCGGCGATGCTTCAGCCAGGCGTGGGCAAACCAGCCGATCAGAATCCCTACGACGAGCACCAGGAACATCAGCAGCGAGCGCGATAGCTGCATCGACCAGAAGAGAAACTGTATTTCCACCACTGCCACGTTCTGGATGATGAACAGGACTGCGGCGCCGAGTAACACCAGCACAAGCAATAATTTCGCGTTCACGGTTCGGCTCTCACGAGTATGGTTTTCCCGGCATGATCGTCAACTGCCAGCTTACAGCTTATCGCCGGCAAGCGGCAACGCGTGAGCGTGATCCCGCCTGTCGTCATGCGGCGCCGAGCGCGCCGCGCCAGAACGAATCGTGATCGATCCGCCTCCGGTTCACTTCGCTTCATAATCGAACGGGGCTGCGGTTTCCGTCATCACCTGCATTGGCACCCGCGCTTTTTCGGCCGCCTCGCGCTGCGCATCGGTACCAAGCTGCGCTTCCATGTAGGTGCCGAGGTAGCGGCCGCGGTTGACGATGTTGCGGCCCACGGGCAGCCGTTTGGCCTCGAATCGTTGCAGCGCTGTCGTGAGCTCGCCCGTCTCGTCGAGTGCCTCCACCAGTGCCAGCGCGTCGCCCGTTCCCTTGGGTACGCCCATCGCTACGTGCGGGCGTATTGCGAAGGCGGCATCGCCAATGATCGCGACGCGGCCAAATGCCATGCGGGGCGGTTCGATGTCCATGATGGGCTGGAAGAAATGCGTCCGTGCCTTGCGTATGGCTTCGGCGAACTGGGGCGCGAGCACCTGCCCGGCAGTCGCGATCATTTCATCGCGCAGGCGCGTGCTCAGCAATGCCGGCGCAATGCCGTTGGGATGGTAGTTGCCGCTATCGTCGGTCAGGAAGCGGGGTAGTCCCTCGGCCTCCGGCACCGGGTGGTACCACACCACGTTGTACTGGCGGCGCCCCGGTTGCTTGCTGTGGTCGGGGCCGGGTACCGGGTAGGCGATACCCTGTTGGCCCGGTGCCACGCACACCGTGTAGCAATTCATCAGGCGTTCGAACCGCGACGCATCCAGCGCCTGCTCGTCGGTGAGGCAGCGCCACGCGACGTAGCCAGCGTAGTGCGGTTGCAGATCGGCGAGAAAGCGCGCGCGCACGGTCGAGCGCAATCCGTCGGCACCGATCAGCAGGTCACCGCTCACGCGCTGCCCGTCACGGAATACCGCGGTGACCTCCCGGTCGGTTTGTTCGATGTCATCGAGCGTCATGCCGCCGTGATAGCGATCGGCGGGAAAGATGCTGCGCATCGATTCATACAGGCGGCCCCACGAGGTCATCGCCTGCTTGAACGAGCGTTCGGCGACGATCTCGCCATGCCGGTCGAGCGCGATGCGCTCGGGCAGCACGATGCCGAGTGACTCCTCGGTTTCGTCTGCGCCGGCCGCCTGGAAACTCTCCACCAGTCCCGGCAGGATGGTAATCCCGGCGCCACGCCCTTCGAGGTCGCCGGTTGCGCGCTCGAACACCTGAACGTCCCAGCCGCGGCGGCGAAACAGGTTGCCGGCCGTCAGCCCGGCAATCGATCCGCCGATGATCAGAACCCGTGCCTTCGTCACTGGATGTCCCCCGTGGTTTGGTGATTTGTCATTGTTTCCATTCGCCAATGCCGGCCTGGCGCGCCGTCAGCTTGACGGCTGCCATGTAGTCTTCCTCGCCGAACCCTTCGCCCACCAGCACCTGTATCAACTGCCGCGTGTTGGCGGTCAGCGGCATTGGCACGCCGAGCGAGCGGGCCAGCGCGAGCATCAGGTCGATGTCTTTCAGGATGAGCCTGGCGCTCATGGTGGCGGTATAGTCGTGTTCCTTCAGTGCCGCGATCTTCACTTTCAGCCACGGCGAGGCCAGTGTGCTTTGCGCCAGCGTATCGAGCATCGCGTCCCAGTCGAGTCCGCCCTTGCGTCCCAGCGCCAGCGCTTCGGCCATCGTCTGGGCGAGATTGACGACCAGCGCGTTGACCACGAGCTTCATCACGCGTGCCTGCTCGCCCGCGCCCAGATACACCTGGCCCTTGCTGAACGTCTCGACCAGTGGCCGCACCTTGTCCCAGGCCGAGGACGGGCCGGAAACCATTGCAGTGACTTCGCCCTTGCGCGCCGACGCGGCATTGCCCGAGATTGGCATGCGCAGGTAGTCGATGCCGGCGCGCTGCGCTTCTCCAGCTACCTGCTCCGAGGCTTCGGAAGAAACCGTGCTGGTATCGGCGAAAATGCCACCGGCCGGCGTATTTGCCAGAATGCCGCCGGGCCCGAGCGCGATGCTGCGCAACGCATCGTCATCCGACACGGACGAGAACACCACCTGCGCGTCGCGCACGCATCCGGCGACGTCCAGTGCTTCGCGGGCGCCGAGCGCGACCAGCTTCTGCCGGCTTGCGGCGGTGCGTGAATACACGGTGAGCGGGTAGCCTGCCTCGAGCAGATAACCCGCCATCGGCACGCCCATGCGCCCGGCTCCTATCCATGCGACACGCGTGTTCGTTTTCATCTTTGCCTCCTCACAAACCCATATAGTGACGCTGCACGAGTTCGCTGTCGTGCAACTCCTGAAGGTTGCGGCCTTCGAAAGCGATCTCGCCGTGCACGATGATGTAACCGCGGTCGGCGATCCGGCTTGCTTCGTGGAAATTCTGTTCCGCCATCAGAACGGTGAGGTCGAAACGGCGCTTGAGTTCAGCGATGACATCGATCATCTGCGACACCAGTAGCGGCGACAAGCCGGAGGAGGGCTCGTCGACGAGCAGCAGCCGCGGCGAAGACATGATCGCGCGCGCAATGGCGAGCATTTGCTGCTGTCCTCCGCTCATGCTGCCGGCGGCCTGCCGGGAGCGTTCGCGCAGCACCGGAAACGCTTGGTGGCAAAACGCAAGGTTCTCGTCGATCTTTTCACGCGCCGCCGGGCGGAACGCGCCGAGCAGCAGGTTTTCTTCCACGGTCAGTTTCGGAAACAGATGGCGGCCTTCGGGCACCATCGATACGCCGAGCGCGACAATCTCTGGCGTGCTCATCGCGGAAAGGTCGAAACGGTCGTCGTCCAGCTGCAGGTTGATGGTTCCGCTTGCCGGACGCACCAGGCCGGTCAGGCACTTGAGCAGGGTGCTCTTGCCGTTGCCGTTGGTGCCTAGCAGCGCGACCGTTTCGCCCTTGCGGATGTTCAGCGAGATGCCGTGCAGCACACGCACCGCGCCGTAGCCGGCCTCCACCTGATCGACCGTGAGCTCAAGCACCGAGATAGATCTTTCTGACGGCTTCGTCGTTCACGATTGCCTCCGGCGCGCCCATGGCAATAATGTTTCCGGCGTCCAGGCACATGACGCGGGTGGAGAACCGCATGATCGCGCGCATGATGTGCTCGATCATGATGATCGTCACGCCGCGCGCGTTGATGTCCATGATGAGCTCGAGCATTTCGTCGACTTCGGCCGCGGATAGCCCCGCCATCACCTCATCGAGAATCAGGACGCGCGGCTGTGTCGCCAGTGCGCGGGCCAGTTCCAGTTCGCGCAACTCCACCTGGGTCAGGGAACCGGCAGGCTCGTCGGCCTTGTTCGCCAGGTGCATGCGTTTGAGTATCTCCAGCGCCTGTTCGCGCGGTGCGTGTTTCGCGCGCCGCGGCTGGTTGACGGCGTACTCGATGGCCACGCAAACGTTGTCGACCACGCTCAGGCTGGCAAACGGCCGGGGCACCTGGAAACTGCGGGCGATGCCCAGCCGGGCCCGCCGCCATGCGGGCACGCGCGTGACGTCCGTCCCGTCGAAACGAATGGCGCCGCTGTCGCCATAGAGTGCGCCGCCGATGCAATTCATCAGCGTGGTCTTGCCCGATCCGTTCGGTCCGATGATGCCGAAGCGCTCGCCCCGGTCGAGATCGAAACTCACGCCGTCAAGCGCGGTGAATCCGCCGAAGCGCTTGCTGATGTTTTCCACCCGCAACAGTGCGCTCATCGTGGCGCCTTTTCCGGCGGGGTGCCCGTTGCGGCACCCTTCTGGCGAAACAAGCCACGCGCCAGTCCGACCAGGCCCTGCGGCGCGGCGACCACGAATACGATCAGCACCACGCCGAGGATCAGCACGTTGAGTTCCGACGAGATGGTAACGCTTACG
>Ga0209536_100004813_pt1 | contig 21236 bp, 17 predicted proteins | sample DeeMarSeWOR28_12_FD_187461 | JGI IMG/M metagenome (GOLD analysis project Ga0209536, IMG submission 187461) | Marine sediment microbial communities from White Oak River estuary, North Carolina - WOR-2-8_12 (SPAdes) (version 2) | ecosystem: Environmental > Aquatic > Marine > Intertidal zone >... | reverse complement strand
CAAGGAGAGCAAATATCAGCCAGCCGGTTTTCAGTTTTGTCATACATGATCCTTATACTGTTCCATTGAGGGGGCCTGTCGGAACGCTTTGCAACCAGTTGTAGAAATCCAGGTCCTCAAGCAACTCCAGACTGTCGTCCGTAATCAGCACATCGATATCGGCAGGAATAGATGCTTTTGTCACCGGCAAATAGCCATCTGTCGTGCCCGGCATATCGGGCGAGCCGGTCTGCAGAGCACCGAACCAGACAGCGACGCCGATAACAACCGCAACCAATGCGCCGCTCGCGGGGAGCAGGGCTGATGATTTGCTTCGCCTTGTGCGCGGCTCCAATTGCGCTAACGCTTCCTGCCGCGCCCGATTCAGGCGGGATCGATCGGCACCGCTCAATGCATCAGCCTTGGAGCGCAACAGGTTGCCGGCCCGTTGCTCGAAGTCGCTTTTACGGCTGTCGATTTCTCTTTCGTTATTCATCGTGGCCTTCCTCCCAGGCAGTTCCCAGGGACGAACGTAAACTGTGTATTGCTCGCGAGTAGTGTGTTTTCACGCTGCCTGCTGAACATTCCATCGCGACTGCCGTCTGCTTCACATCCAGACCGCCCAGCGTCCGCAAGAGGAAAGCCTGCCGCTGGCGAGCGGGCAATGCACCGACCGCGCGCTCAAGATGCTCCATTGTTTCATCGAGCTGGGCTGTGTGGTCCGGACGATCGCTTAAATGCCCCGGCGCCTCAGCAATCGGGTCGAGTTCATCGCTAGCTATGGGCAGCCAGGCCATAAACCGGCGACGCACGGTGCGCCTTCGCTGCAGATCGACGATGCGATTTTTGAGGATTCGATAGAACAGAGGCTCCCATTCCTCGCGCGGCCGTTGCGTGTAATTTCGCACCAGCCGAATCATTGAATCCTGCACAACATCGTGTGCGTCATCCGCATGCTGCAGGGAGACATGCGCCATCACGAATGCCTTGCGCTCAATAGCCCTGAGGAACACCTCCATCTGCTCGCGCACCGGGTTAAGGTCTGCGGAGCCGGAAGAAAGCTTGCTGCGCGATGGAATCAGTGCGGTCTCCCTGAAGATTTCTGATTGAGCCAACCGCCAGTATGTATAACCAGGCCTCAAGCGTGTACCTCCCGCGCCGGTGCTATTCCTCCGGCAGCTTTTATCGTGGTGTTCAGGCAATATAACGAGCAGCAAACCGATCGGTTTACAGCGTGGCGGCAAGAACCGGGCAACTTTATGCACATAGTGCTTGCCAAATTACGGTTTAGCCGTACATGCGGCATTGCAACTTTAATCGCCGCGCCTAACTTATTGTTTATAAAGTTTTTATTCTGAATGGCAGTTTTTTACCAACACGCCCGCATTCCTGTAACCGCACGGTTTCATAGGGAAATTGGCTGCGCCGTCCACAAAGTTATCCACAGTTTCTGTGGAAAACGCGGGTCCGCAAGCGATTTCCGGCATTCGAGTCACCATGGCTGACGCCCGTCGCATATTGCAGGTCGCGGTCAACAATCCGCTGAACAGCCTGTTCGACTACCTGGCGCCGGAAGGCTGCGCTGAACCCTCCGCCGGCCAGCGCGTCCGCGTGCCGTTTGGCAAGCGCACGCAAATAGGGGTTATTGCAGGGCTCAGCGATACATCATCGGTAGCGCCGGGTCGATTGCGGGCGGCCCTGGAAATACTGGATGACGAACCATTACTCGACCCCCGGATGCTTGAATTGCTCGCCTGGTGCGCCAGCTACTATCAGCATCCGCCCGGAGACGTTTATGCGGCGGCGCTGCCGGCCGCATTACGACGCGGCGCGCCCGCGGTGCGTGACAAGCAACAAGAATGGTGCCTGACGGCTCGTGGTTCGGAACTCGATGCAGCGGAACTGGAAATCCGTGCGCCCGTGCAAGCAAAGATCATTCGGGCACTGCGGGACAGGGGGCCCCTGAGCCCCGAACAACTTCGCGGTTTACATGCCGGCTGGAGCTCGGTAACGGCAAAGCTCGAAGAGAAAGGCTGGGCTGAGCAACGGGTCGCCGAGGATCATGCCGCAGCAGACAGCCGATCCCGCCCGGTCGAATCGGGCCCCAGCCTGACAGATGCTCAGTCCGAAGCATTGCAGGCTATTCCCGACCGCGGTTTTCAAGCCTGCCTGCTCGAAGGGGTAACCGGGAGCGGCAAGACCGAGGTCTACCTGCAACTCATTAACCGACAGCTCGAGCAGCACAGGCAGTCACTGGTGCTGGTTCCGGAAATAGGCCTGACACCACAGCTCGTTGACCGTTTTCGGCGACGCATTGCGGGCGACATCGCGGTGATGCACTCGGGTTTGACCGACAGCCAGCGCCTCGAAGCATGGCTGGCCGCATACGAAGGCAAGGCAGACGTAATTATCGGGACACGCTCGGCAATTTTTACGCCGCTGGCGCGGCCGGGTCTGATCGTCATAGACGAAGAGCACGACAGTTCATTCAAACAGCAGGACGGTTTTCGCTACTCAGCCCGAGACGTCGCCGTGTACCGCGGCAGGCAACTCGATATTCCGGTGGTTCTCGGCTCGGCAACGCCGTCATTCGAGTCGCTGCACAACGCGCTGGAGAAACGCTACCTGCATGTCGCTCTTCCCGAGCGCCCGGGTAACGCGCAGCAACCTGACGTGCATCTCGTCGATCTGCGGCAGCATGCGCCGCATGAAGGGCTGAGTCAGCCGTTGCTGAATGCGATGCGAACGCAGCTCGAGTCGGGAGGCCAGGCGCTGATCTACCTGAATCGGCGGGGATTTGCGCCGATACTGCTGTGCCCTGAGTGCGGTACGCCGCAGGAATGCGCACGCTGTGATGCGCGCATGGTTTTGCACCAGCGCCGACAAAGGCTCGTTTGCCATCATTGCGCCAGCGAACGCCGGGTTAGCAGCGAATGTTCGGAATGTGGGCACGAACTCGTCCCGGTGGGGCAGGGTACGGAGCGCCTCGAAGAAACTCTGCAGAAAATCTTCCCGGACTTTCCGCTGGTCAGGATCGATCGCGACACGACCAGGCGCCGCGGCGAACTCGAACGGCTGCTCGATACCATCCGTAACAAAGAGGCTCGAATTCTGCTCGGCACCCAGATGCTGACCAAGGGCCATGATTTTCCGGAGGTCAGTTTCGTCGGCATCGTCGATTCCGATCAGGGGCTGTTCGGCACCGATTTTCGCAGCAGCGAGCGGCTAGCCCAGTCCATCCTGCAGGTGTCCGGCCGCGCGGGTCGCGGCGACCGGCCCGGCGAAGTCTGGATTCAGACTTACTACCCCGATCATCCGCTGTTACAGACGCTGTTGACGGAAGGGTATTCCGGCTTCGCCGCAAGTGCTTTGCAGGAACGCAGGGAGGCCGTTTGGCCACCCTTCAGCCATCTGGCTCTGCTGCGGGCGGAGTGCGCCGACCGTGACCTCCTGTTCAGCTTTCTGAACGACGCTCGCTCGGCAGCGGACAAGCTCGCCGTCAGCACCCTTCGCATACTCGGCCCCGCCAGCTCGCCCATGGAGCGCCGCTCCGGCCGATTTCGAGCCCAGATTCTGGTCCAATCATCGAACCGGGTCAGCATGCAGCGCTTCTTGTCCGCGTGGCGAGTGCAGTTCGCCGGCCTCAAGGACGCCCGCCGGATTCGCTGGTCGCTGGATATCGATCCGGTCGAACTTTTCTGACGGCATTCATCCGTCAACACGGGTAGAATGCGCCCTCTCGTGAAAACCGCAATCGAAAAACTGGTGAGCTCGGCTCTGGCCGAACTGTCTATCGGCAAAGACGTCAGTCTTCCGCCGGTCGAAATCGAGCGCACGCGCGATACGCAGCACGGTCATTTCGCCTGCAATATCGCCATGCGCCTTACCAAAGAGCTGAAAAAATCACCGCGCGATATCGCCAATAATCTGGTCGCGGCAATTCCCGAGTCGTCACTTATCAAGAAGATCGAGGTGGCCGGCCCGGGGTTCATTAATTTCCACCTCGCCGACAGCGCTTTCCACGATGAATTACGCGCCATGCTGATGCAGCTGAAACGTTACGGCGAAAGTTCGTTGGGCGAGGGTAAAAAAATACTGCTCGAATTCGTTTCAGCCAACCCCACAGGCCCCCTGCACGTGGGGCACGGCAGGCACGCAGCGTATGGCGCCTGTCTCGCCAACCTGCTTAAAGCGACCGGGCACGAAGTCCATAGTGAATATTACGTCAACGATGCCGGGCGCCAAATGAACATTCTGGCGCTGAGCGTATGGCTGCGTTTTCTGCAGGGCGGAGGGCAGGAGTTCGATTTTCCGGCAGCCGCCTATCAGGGTGCCTATATCAAGGACATCGCGAGTCGCGTTGGTATCGCGACTTCTGTCGAAAGCCCTGCCATGCCGGCAGGTTTGTTTGATGGCCTCCCCGAAGACGAGAAAGACAAAGACCTGTTGCTCGACATGCTGATCGACCGCGCCCAGGCCGCGCTGGGCGCAGATGCATTCAGTGAAATTCTGCAGCTGGCCCTGACCGACATACTGACGGACATCCGCGAAGATCTGGCCGAGTTTGGCGTCAACTATGACGAATGGTTTTCGGAAAATAGCCTGACGGCGAACGGGGCTGTCGATCGGGCGCTTAAGCTTTTGGCTGCCAATGGCGTGACCTATGAAAAGGGCGGCGCCGTCTGGTTTCGCGCAACGGATTACGGCGATGAGAAGGACCGGGTGGTGGTTCGTGATAACGGGCGCACGACCTACTTCGCTTCCGACATCGCCTATCACCTGCAAAAGCGCGAGCGCGGTTATACCGACCTGGTTGACGTTTTGGGCGCCGACCATCACGGCTATGTTCCGCGGGTTCGGGCCGGACTCGAAGCAATGGGCGAACCCGCCGACTGCCTGCACGTTCAACTCGTGCAATTCGTCGCGCTGTACAAGGGTGGCGAGAAGGCTCAAATGTCGACCCGATCCGGCGAGTTTGTAACACTGCGTGAGCTGCGCGACGAAGTCGGCAACGACGCGGCGCGGCTTTTTTTCGTGATGCGCGCCAATGAACAGCATCTGGACTTCGATCTCGACCTGGCCAAATCAAGCAGCAACGACAATCCGGTGTATTACCTGCAATATGCGCACGCCCGCGTCTGCAGCGTCATGCGCCAACTGGAAGAGCGCGGCTACGAATGGGATGCCGGCGAAGCCAGCGATAATCTGGCGTTGCTGAAGGAACCGCAGGAACACAGTCTGCTGCTGCTGCTGACGAGGTACCCGGAAGTCGTCGAAGCCGCGGCGCTGCAGTATGCGCCGCAACACGTCGTTTACTATTTGAAAGAGTTAGCGGGCGAGTTCCACGCGTATTACAACGCGCACAAATTTATCGTAGACCAAAGCGAACTGCGCAATGCACGTCTGATGCTCGTGCTTGCTATCCGGCAAGTCATGCGTAACGGATTGGACATGCTGGGCGTCAGCGCGCCGGAACACATGTAGAAATGGCCGGGAAGAAGCGTCGCAAGGCTGGTCATAAAGGGGGCGCTCGCAGTTCCGGCAGCTCCACGCCGGGCTGGGTCTACATGCTCATCGGCCTGGCGATAGGCTTGACGGTCGCCTACGCCGTTTACGTAAATGATCGCAAGCAGACTGGTGAAACGGTCACCACCGCTCCCGTTGAACCTCCCGCGCGGGAACCCGCCAGCGCGGTCCCGGAGGAGATCGAGGAAATTCCCGAAGCGAGCGTCACCTTCGACTTCTATGAAATGCTGCCGAACCTGGATGTCGAGGTATACGAAGAGGAACGAGAGCCCGTTCGCGCCCAGCCGCAAGCGGCGCCAGAACCGCCGACACCGGTAACGCGGCAGGGTATTTACATACTCCAGGCAGGCTCGTTCTCACGGCTGGAGGATGCGAATCGACGCAAGGCGGAGCTCGGGTTGCTCGGCGTTCGCTCGGACATCATGAAAGGGGCGGCCAACGGGCGAACCGTTTACCGCGTTTACACAGAGCCGATGGAGCAGCCGGAGGAAGTCAATAGAACGAGTAACCTGCTCACCGGTGCGGGTATCGAAGTCATGCGTAAACGAGTCAGTGATTAAACACGTCGCACAGTCCATCTCAATACTCGCGCTGCTGGCAGCGGCCGGCTGTGCAACCGCGCCTGTGGAAGTATCTGAAGAGGCTCGGCCCGAACCCATTGAAATAGTCGCACCGACCCCTGCCGCGCCCGCCCCCGATTACGAAGCAATGCGGATTACCGTGGCCGCCACCGGCGACATCATGCTCGGCACGGACTATCCCGAGAATCATCTGCCGGATGATGACGGCGTTAGTTTTCTTGCCGCCGTTGCGCCGTTGCTGCAATCCGCGGATATCAGCTTCGGCAACCTGGAAGGCGTGTTGCAGGATGGCGGTGAGCCGGTCAAGGAATGCAACAACCCTAAAGCCTGTTACCTGTTTCGCTCACCGACTCGGTACGCCAGCCATCTGGCAGCAGCCGGTTTTGACGTGATGAGCATCGCTAATAACCATGCCCGCGATTTCGGCGAAGCGGGCCGCGATTCAACCATGACGGCACTCGATCGTGCCGGAATAAGGCATTCGGGTCGCCAGGGCAGTATCGCAAGCTGGCGCCAGGATGAATTGCAGATTGCGATGATCGCGTTCTCGCCGACACGCGGTTCCTGGCCGCTGCTCGAGACGGAGGCCGCTATTGCGACGGTGAGAGACCTGGCCCATCAGCACGAAATCGTCATCGTCTCCTTCCACGGCGGCGCAGAAGGTTTTGACGGGGCCGAGCGACTCGGCTTTGGCATGGAATTCGCGTACGGCGAACCCCGCGGCGACGTGGTTAAATTTTCACGGGCGATGATAGACGCGGGCGCAGACCTGGTATTGGGCCACGGCCCGCACGTCCCGCGCGCGATGGAACTGTACAAGGATCGGCTGATTGCCTACAGCCTCGGTAATTTCGCCACCTACTACGGCATCAGCGTCACCGGAGTAAAGGGTTACGCGCCCGTGCTCGTAACGGAACTGGACGGTAATGGTCGGTTTGTGAGTGGCCGGGTTCACTCGAATATCCAGGTTCGCCCGGGCGGGCCGCAACCCGACCCTCGGCAACGAGCTTTGACGATGATCAGGGAGCTTACGGAGGCTGATTTTCCGGACGGCAAACTGATGTTTTCCGCAGACGGACGTCTCAGTTCTCGCTAGCGCAGGACGGTTCCATGAGCAAAACAGGGCAGCCAGATTCAGCGTCCGCCGCTCGTCCCTTGTTCGAGCGCTTTCCCGCTCTGTCGTCACAGCTGCCTTTTATTGCCCTCGGTGAACTGCCGACGCCGGTAAACCGGCTCGTTAATCTGCAGCAGCGTTTGGGTTTGGAAGAACTATGGGTAAAGCGCGATGACCTTAGCGCGCCCACCTACGGCGGCAACAAAATACGCAAGCTGGAATTTCTGCTTGCCGACGCGCTGCAGAAAAATTGCGGTACGGTAGTGACATTCGGTGGACTGGGTTCGAATCATGCGCTCGCAACCTCCCTGAACTGCCGGCAACTCGGACTCAAATCCGTAGCGATCCTGACTCCGGAACCCGCGACGGACGCCGTTAGACGCACCTTGCGTTATCACCTGTTGCTCGGAACGGAAATTCGCATCGCCAACCGCTACGCTGATACGCGCACGATCGCCGACATGATCACCGCAGAGCGGGGCGCGCAGGAAGTCTACGAAGTGCCTTTCGGCGGCTCGTCCTGGCGGGGTACGACCGGCTTTGTGAATGCCGCCCTCGAACTCGACCAGCAAGTAACGGCCGGGCTGCTGCCGGCTCCGGATGTTATATACCTCGGTCTGGGCACGGCCGGCAGTGTTGCCGGACTCGCGCTGGGCTTGCGCCTGCTCAATCGCTCCACGCAAATACAGGCAGTGCAGGTTACGCCCGACAGCGTGCGGCCGGGCAGCCTGTGCGAAAGGTTATACGTCGAAACGCTTGGCAAGCTGCGCGCGCTCGACACATCGATTCCCGCTATCGATCCGCTTTCCAGCGCCGTCACCGTGCGCAAGGATCAACTGGGAGAGGGCTATGCGATACCCACGATGGCCGCTAAAGAAGCAGCGCAATTAATGAGCGAGGAGGAGTCGATGAACTCCTCACTGACGTATACCGCAAAAACAATGGCTGCGTTGATTGCGGATGCGCGCGCGGGTCTACTGTCAGGAAAGCGCGCGCTCTTTTGGAACACCTACAATTCGCGGCCCTACCCGGAATTGCCGGAAGATGACAGTTGGAAAAAGCTACCGCCTGAATTGCATTTCATGTTCGATCAGTAAACGCCCGCGGACGATTTATATTGATCTGGCACTGGCTGCCGCTAGCGAAAGTCGACACCAAGGCTGCGGAGTTTCCTGTATAGATGCGTTCGCTCCATACCTACTCGCTCGGCGAGCTTCCCCACTTTGCCTTCGCATAGCTCAAGCTGCTGCGTCAGGTATGCGCGTTCGAACTCCTCGCGCGCCTCGCGCATAGGCAGCGCAAGCAAATCCTTTTTAACCAGCGGTTCACCACCGCCGGTCGGCAACTTCAGGCTCGCCTCCAACTCGCCGAGCGCTATTTCATCTGCTCCACCGGCCAGCAACAAGCGCCTGACCAAATTCTTTAACTCGCGAATATTTCCCGGCCATGGATAGTTACGCAAGCGATTTTGCGCAGCGATACTGAAATGCCTGTATTGCAAATGTTCCTGATCGACGAACATGTCTACGTAAAACTTGAGCAAGGGCGGAATATCCTCCGGATAATCACGCAATGCGGGTACGCTCAACTGCATCACACCAACGGCGGCAAGCAAGTCGGCGCGCAAGCTTTCGCCGGCATAACTCTGCACGGATGCGATAAACCTCACATCGATTGCTTCGCGCTCTGATTTGCCGGGGCGCATATAGCTGCCCTGCTCAAGAAACCCAAGCAGGAGGCTCTGACCTTTAGGCCCGAGCTCATGTAGCTCATCGATAAAGAGCGTTCCGCCGGACGCCCTCTGCAATAATCCGGGCTCCTCGTGTTGGTGCGAATCTGCTCCGATAAACTGCTCCAGGACAGATTCATCCGCCAGCATAGCGCCACTGACAGAAACGAATTCCCCGCCGGACCGGACCCCGGAGTCATGAATGTATCGTGCAAACAAGTTGCGGCCTGAGCCGGTCTCGCCGGTAATAAGAACAGGCGCAGTTTGCATCGCAATTCCGCGCGCCTGTTCCCGCGCGGCCTCTATAATGGCACTTTTGCCCTGCGGGGCTTCCGTCGCTGCTCGCCCGGCGGCAGCTGCTGCAGGGATGACCGGCGCAGCCGATTGCTGTCGCAAGGCCGATTCCACCGTCCGCAACAACTGGGACAGCGACAAGGGTTTTTCGATGTAATCGAACGCGCCTAAACGTGTGGCCTCTACCGCCGTATCGACGGTGCCGTGGCCTGACATTATTACGACCGGGCATTTCAGGGCACCTTCGCCTGACCAGCGCTTGAGCAACGTAATGCCATCTATGTCGGGCATCCATATGTCCAGCAGCACCAGATCCGGCGCCTTGTTGCTATACAGCGCGCTCGCCTCGCTCGCGTCTCCTGCGGTCTGCACCGTATAGCCTTCGTCCGACAATATTTCATTTATTGTCGAACGAATGCCGGGCTCATCATCAACAACCAGCACCGATGCTGCACTCATGCGCTTATTCTCCGTGTACGTCCGTCATTTTGAACGGCACTATCTGCATCTTTGGTTTTGCCGATTGGCAGCACAAGGGTTACGCAGGTGCCTTCGTCAAGCTCACTTTCGATCTCCACTTCGCCGCCATGCTCTTCCACCAGTTTTTTCACAATTGCGAGGCCAAGTCCTGTCCCTTTTGATTTAGTGGTTACATAGGGTTCAAATATTTTTTCACGATCTTCCTCGGGCAAGCCCGGGCCGTTATCCCGAACCGACACTCCGACACAGTCGGTCTTGTGTTTGTGGAGCAAGTAACTGCGTATAACGATCTCAGAATCTTCCTGTCCTTCCATCGCCTCCAGTGCATTGCGGATTAGATTATGCAACACCTGCCTGATCCTCACAGCATCCAGATTGACCTCAGGCAATGTTTCATCCAGCTCCAGACGAATGGGTAACTGATTACGATGCGCGGGGTACAAATCAGCAACCTGTCTGATGAGACGGTTCAAATCGAAATTGGTTCTATTCATAGCAGGCGCACGCGCGTATTCGCTGAACGCATCCACCATGTCGCGCATGGCTTCGACCTGCTGGACAATCGTCTGTGTAGCCCGGTCGAGAAGCTCGCTGGACGATTCATCGACGGTGCCCAGAAACTTTCTTCGAATACGCTCGGCCGAAAGTTGAATAGGGGTAAGCGGGTTCTTAATCTCGTGCGCGAGGCGCCGCGCCACTTCGCCCCACGCAGCCTCACGCTGGGCCTGCAGCAGCTCAGAAACGTCGTCGAATACCAGCACATACCCGCCTCTGCTGCGGTAGCTGCCGGGCAGCACGGTACACGCGCATACCAACACCCGAGTGACCGAGTCGGTCGTCAGGCGCACCTGGGTCCGCCAGTCCGTCTCCCCCTGGGCCAGTTTGTCCATAAAAATATCGACCACTTTTTTTAACGCGGGGTTATCCGCCGCCACGGACTCCAGCAACCTTCCTTCCTGACTGCGCAGATCCTGATTCAGCAATTTATCGGCCGCCTGATTCGAAGTTCTTATTGTCAGGTTTTTTTCAAGCGCTATAACGCCCGACGAGAGTCGTGCAAGGATTGCTTCTACGCTTGCGCGTTCATTCTCAACCTGAGCCTCGCTCCGGCGAGCCTCAGCGCGCGCCGCGCTGAGCTGTTCGATCATGTCGTTAAATGAATCGACCAGAAAACCAATCTCATCCCGCTCGCCGCTCGGCAATCGCGTGTCGAGTTCGCCGCGTGCCACAGCGCGGGTACCGGCGACCAGACTCTGAACCGGCGCGCTCAACCTGCGTGCAAAGAAAAACGCGCCATACACCGCGAGCAACAGTGAGATGAGAACAACAATGGACAACGTCAATGTAAGGCTGCTTTTAAGCGGCTCACGCAAAAATGCCAGTTCGGTATAGCGAGTAACCGTATTCTGCACAGAATTTGCCAGCGGCCCCAACCCCTTTCCTAAAGGGTAGAGGGCCTGCACGATGCGAGGTTCTGCGCCAAAGCGACTGGGTAGCAGGATAGCGGTGCGCACGAAATACTCATCATCCGGGCGTGGCTCGAGCGATACATAAAAATTTTGTTGCCGCAGCGTCAGCAATATCTCATCAGTCGGCAGCAACGGTATTGCGTTGCTCGGATCAGCCGAGCTGGTAGCAATAATTTTGGAGCCTCCTGCGAAAACACTCAGCTCACGCGCGTTCGACGACATCCTTAACTCTGGTAAATATGCATAGATTTGCATGTCCGGCAGGCTCGACAAGGAATCGGCAGCCAGCCGCGTCTGATCGAGGTTTTCACGCATACGCATATCGAGAGCATTTCGGCTCAAATCCAGGGCGTCCGTCAGCCCGCGCTCCACCTTCACATCAAACCACGAATCGATACCCTCGCTCAAAAACTGAATCGAGTAGACATAGACGACCGCCATCGGGGCAATTACCAGCAAAACGAAAGCGCCGACGAGTCGCGCCTTAAGCCGGGCGCCGGGAACATCTTTTTGTTTGTCCCGGAACAGCCGAACCAGATTAACGATAATCAACGAAAGCAGCACTACCGCGTTGGCAGCGTTAATCAAAAGAATCGTTTGGTAAAGCCGGCTAAAATTTTCCGAATTGCCCGATATTTCACGCAGCAACACCAGGCCAATAATCGCTAAGGCTAAAGCTGCCGCAAGCAGCAGGGTGGCGAAACGGCGCCTTACTATTTTGGTATCCACCGGTTCCACTTACTTTCGAGGCCAAAATCGCCGCGCCAGAAAGCGAGCATTTGCAGCGGGCCGGGAAGATCGTCTCGGCTAAGCGCTACACGCAAGGAAATAACCTCCGTGCCGTCTGCGTCGAGACGCTCCGTAGCCACGAGCGGAAAATTGCTGAGCTGCCCGATCTGACGAAGCGCTGAATAAAGGGTGGCATAACTCGTTTGTTCACCCGTATCAAGATGGTGAACCAGGTAGCGCTGACTCAGGCCAAGATAGCTGAGCTGTATATTCACGCTGCGCGCTAAAATTTGCTTGTCCGTCCAGTACCACCGGTTGCTTGTAATGCGAAACTGATACTGAATTGTCAGCGCAACACTGTTGGCAAGCGCCTCCAGCGCTTCATCGCTCAATTCGAGGTCAGCCCGAACGTCAGCGACCCACATATCTTCTTCAACACGATAATCAGCCTGGATTATCTCAAAGCGCCCATTATTATCGGCGAACAGGGTATTGCTGCTGACAAGCAAAATGGCCGCGCCCACGAGATATTTTCCGGCTCGCAACAAAACAGCTTTACCGGCGCACTTAATGCTGCCCGATACGACAGGCGTCATGGCGGTTTCTTTAGCGACTTCGATCAATCCGGCACCTCTGTTTTTTCGGGTTCGGCTGCCCGGCGTTGCATTAAAGCATAATAAAAACCATCGTTATCATCCCGGCCGGGCAATAACTGCACTCCATGCCTGGTATCGGTCGTTGCGCCAGGGAGGCCTGACGGCAGTGGCCGTTCATCGGCATCATCGGTTGTCCTGAGAAAGTCAGCCACGACCGCTTCATTTTCGGCCCGCAATAACGAACAGGTTGAATACAGCAGCCACCCGCCCGGTTTCAACAAGTTCCACAAAGCTCTGAGCAGATTGCTTTGCAGCCCGGCCAGCCTGGCGATATCTTCCGGCTGCCGCAAAAAGCGAATGTCGGGATGGCGTCGAATCACGCCTGTCGCAGAACACGGCGCGTCGAGCAAAATTCGATTGAACTGCTGCCCATCCCACCAGTCTTCAGGCCTGGCCGCGTCACCGACTTTTACCGAGCATGAAAGCTGCAGGCGCAGCATATTCTCCTCCAGTCGCTGCAGGCGAGACGCTGATTCATCGAGCGCCACCAATTCTGCGAGTTGCGGGCAATATTCGAGCAAATGGCCTGCCTTGCCACCCGGCGCCGCACAGGCATCCAGCACCCTCATACCGGGTTGCGGATCCAGCAGAAAGGCTGCCGCCTGTGAGGCAACATCCTGAACGCTGCAATCCCCGGCACCAAAGCCGGGCAGTTCGGACACGGGGACCGGTTCGGGCAGACAAACAGCGGATGGCAACAGCTCGGCAGCATGAGCGCCGACCGCAGCCAGCCGCGCCAGCCAGTCGGCCCGGGTCGTCCTGTTGAGGTTGACGCGAAGCCACATCGGCGCCTGCGTATTGGCCGCCGTAAGAATTTGCTCCCAGTCATCCGGCCAGTCATCGCGGATTGCATCGATCAGCCAGGTCGGATGCAGCCATTGGCTCTCCGGAGATGATTCCGCTGCAGTCAACAGCGCTTCTCTTTCGCGCAGAAACCTTCTTAGCACGGCGTTTACGACGCCTTTCAATTGAGGCCTTTTCAGCCGGGTTGCCGCATCGACCGTCGCGGAAACGACGGCGTAGTCCGGCCGGCGTGACTCAGTTAACGCGTAGAGGCCTACCGAAATCAGGGCCACGATGATGTGATCGCGTTTCCTGAACGGCCTGTCGGTAAGCGAATCGATGATCCGCTGGTTACTCAAGTGGTTGCGAACAGCCCCATAGGCAAGGGCGCTTGCCAGCGGCCGGTCGCGTTCATCAAGAGTATCGATGCCGGCATTTTCCAGTGCCCGGTCCAGGTTCCTGCCGCCACTGATTACAGCATCGACGGCTAGCGCAGCGACTGCGCGGGGCATTGACCCGGTGCGGGGAGGGTTCATCTGCCCAGCACTGCGCCATCGAGCGCGCGGGCATGGGCAAACTCCGCCGCACTGACGCGCTTGCGCCCCGGCGCCTGCACTTCGGTCAACCTCATGAGTTGCTCACCGGTCTGCACGAGAATCCCGCGCTCGTCAGCCGCAAGAACTGTGCCGGGCTCAGCATCAGAATAAGCGCCCTGCAACTCAGTTTCGCCTTTCCAGCATCGCAGTTGCTCGCCGAGTAAGGTGGTCTGGGCTACGGGCCAGGGATTGTATGCACGGATAGCTCGGACTATCTCTGCGGCCGGTTTATGCCAGTCGATATTGCCGTCTGACTTATTAATACGTGGCGCATAGGTCACTCCGGCGGATGCCTGGGGTTGCGGCTCGAGTTCGCCGGCAAGAATGCTGTCCAGGTGCTGTGCGAGCAGTTCCCCGCCCAGTGACGCCAGCCGATCATGCAACTCGCCGGCTGTCTCCAGCGGATTGATCGCCACGCTTTGGCTCGCAAACACAGGCCCCGTATCAAGCCCCTGTTCCATCCGCATAAGACTTACGCCGGTTTCATCATCGCCGGCGAGTATCGCTGCGTTGATAGGTGAGGCCCCGCGCCAGCGCGGCAACAACGAGGCGTGAATGTTCACGCAACCCGCCCGGGGTATAGCCAGAACCTCCGCGGGCAAAAGCAGGCCGTAGGCGACGACGACCATCAGGTCGGGCGCAAGCCTGCTCAATTCGTGCTGGATACTTGCATCTCTCAGACCGGCTGGCTGCATAACCGGGATGCCATAGGACAGCGCCGTTTCCTTGACGGGTCCGGCCCGCATCGCCCGTCCGCGGCCCGCGGGCCGGTCCGGCTGAGTCAGCACTCCAATGACATCATGCCGCGACGCTATCAACCGCAGCAGCGCGGGAACAGAAAACTCCGGGGTACCGGCAAACAGAATCCGCGCGCTGGATTGCATCGACAAGTCAGCTCGTCAAATGACCGGTTTTCGCGCGGGTAACAGGATATCCGCCATGTCGCGCTTGCGCGCCTTGACGAATTTTTTCTTCAGTCGGTGACGTTTCAGCTGCGACAGATAATCGACGAAGAGTTTGCCCTCGAGGTGATCCATTTCATGCTGTATACAGACAGCGAGCAGGCCATCGGCCGACATTTCAAACTCTTTACCCTCACGGTCCAGGGCTTTTACGCGAATCTCAGCCGCGCGCTCGACAGTTTCATAGACTTCCGGCACCGATAAGCAGCCTTCGTCGGCGCTGGCAACGCCGCTTGCTTCAAGGATCACGGGATTAACAAAGCAGCGTGGCTGCGACTTATCCTCTGAAATATCCATGACCAGCACGCGCTGATGAACGTCGACCTGGGTCGCGGCGAGACCTATGCCAGGCGCCGCATACATAGTCTCGAGCATGTCATCGATCAACTGCCGAATCTCATCGCTTACCGCGGCAACGGGCGAAGCGACTGTTCGCAGTCTGGGGTCCGGATATTCGAGAATCTGCAGTAATGCCATGCTTACAAACCAATCAAGCTAAACAAGCCTATGAATACAATAATATTTTATGTTAAATAAGGGCCTGTCCAAAACTGAGCGTTAATTCCAAGCTAAATTGTGTGGCCGGAACCCGGTCACAGTTTCCTCGCACACGGTTGTGCAGAATTATAACAGTCTCGGCCCGCTGGCCGACACGCTGTTTACTAGGGATGGAGCACCAATGAATACCTGCCTGCGCCTCACCGGAAAATGGCTCGCAATGCGGAATATGTTAGTCGCCGCCTTGCTGGTGCTGATTGCCGGCTATGTCACCGCCAAAGATGAAATTGCGCTGAACCCGGCGCATCCCGATACATACACCGTGCAGCGCGGTGATACGCTCTGGGATATCTCGAGCATGTTTCTCAAGGATCCGTGGTACTGGCCGGAGATCTGGCAGGTAAACCCACAGGTTCAAAACCCACACCTTATATATCCCGGCGATGTGCTAAGTCTGGTCTACATGGACGGCCAGCCCAGAATTCAATTGACGCGCGGACCGTCGGGCACCGAGCGGCTGTCACCGTCGATTCGCTCTGAGGATCTCGGCGATGCAATCACCTCCATACCGTTTGCCGACATCAAACCCTTTCTTGCCGGCGGAACCATCATGGACAAGAAGGAAGCAGAGTCGCTTCCCTATGTCGTTGCACTCCGCGATCACCTGGTCGCGGGCGCCGGTCATGAAATCTATGTGAACGGACTCGGCGATGAAGATGCGGAAGGCGATAGTTACTTCGTTTTGCGGCTCGATGACAAACTGACGGATCCGGAAACCAACAAGGTGCTGGGTTATGAGGTGCTGTATATCGGTAAAAGCGAATTACGCGCCCGCGGCGAACCGGCGACGATGTTCCTGACCGATACCGATCGAGAGACTATCCGCGGCGATCGCATTCGCAAGGCAGATTTGAGCCTGCCGATGAATTACTTCCCCAGTGCCCCGAAGCAGGAAGTAAACGGGCAGATCATCTCAGTCGTTGACGGCGTTTCCCGTATTGGCCAGTACCAGATGGTCATAATCAACCGCGGGATGGAACATGGACTGACGGAAGGCAGCGTTCTCTCTGTCTGGCAGAAGGGTCGCGTAGTCAACGATGGCGGCGGTAAAGGTTCCAGCAGTGGATATAGCGGATTAGGCAAGAAAGTAACCTTGCCCGATACCTTTGCTGGTAATGTAATGGTCATCAAAGCTTACGATGACATCAGCTATGCGCTGGTCATGGAAGCTGTTTCTGAAATGCGCGTGCTCGACAGGATAGCGAATCCCTGACGACGGATTAATCCGGTCAGAACAACGGCGCGCATGGGTTACCAGCGCGCCGTTTTCTTTTGCCCGAGGCAACAGCGGCAGCCGCAATATATTTTAAGGGTCCAATGTCTTACGAGCCGTGGTTATCACTTTGTCTGGCAACCGACATCGGTCCGGCAACTGCCAAACGCCTGCTCGAACACTTCGGCAGTGCCGAAGAGCTCGCAAGCGCTCGGCGCAGAGATCTCATCGGTTGCGGCCTCACGGAAAAATCGGCCCACGAACTTGACTCACCCGACCCGGCCCGGCTGGATCGCGCCCTGAATTGGCTGCTGGCAGACAACCACCACCTGATTACCTGGGACGATGCACGCTACCCCATCCTGCTCAAGGAAACCGGGCAGGAGCCCATCGCACTCTTCGTGGCAGGCGACCCCGATCTTCTGGCCCTGCCGCAACTGGCCATAGTCGGGAGCCGCAATGCCACACCCGGGGGGAAGGAGATTGCCGGCGATTTCGCGGCCCACCTCAGCCGCGCGGGGCTGGTCGTAACCAGCGGACTCGCAACCGGGATCGATGCGGCGGCGCACCGGGGAGCACTCGACAATGCGGGTAAAACGATTGCCGTGTTGGGCACCGGTCCGGACATTGTGTATCCCGAAGCCAATCGAGACCTGGCCGTGAAGATAGCGGCGGGGGGTGCGCTGGTCAGCGAGTTTCCGCCCGGCATGCCCGCAAGCAAAGATCACTTTCCGCGCCGCAACCGAATCATCAGCGGGCTCAGCCTCGGGGTGCTTGTGGTCGAAGCGGGCGTTAGAAGCGGTTCGCTCATCACTGCGCGCATAGCCTCAGAATTCGGACGCGAAGTTTTCGCTGTGCCGGGTTCTATTCATAGTCCGGTCAGCAAGGGCTGTCACCGATTGATCAAACAGGGCGCAAAACTGGTCGAAAACAGCGCGGATATCGTCACCGAACTGGCTGCATTGACAGGTGCTATAGAGACCGTCGAAACCGTTGTGCGAACCACCCCAGAAGCGAATGAACACAAGGATTCAGACTATGGCAAATTGCTTCGCAGCATGGGATACGAGCCTGTCGATATACAGACGTTGGTCAACCGCTGCGGATTGACGGCGGGTGAGCTTTCCTCCATGCTCCTGATCCTGGAGCTGGAAGGCAGAATAGAATCGCTGTCAGGAGGCCGGTTCCAGCAACTTACTGGGTGGACTAAGCGGAATGAATGAAACGGTACTCGACGTACTCATGTACCTGTTTGAGAATTTTTCAGATCAGGATTACGAGTATTCGCCGGACCAGGCGGTACTAAGAGAAGAGTTATTGCAGGCCGGCTTCGGCGAACGCGAAATCGACCGCGCGCTTGACTGGCTCGAAGAACTGGCGACTACCGAAGCACAGCCGTTTGCCAACAACCCGGCAAAGCGTTCTGTCCGGTTATTCAGTTTGCGTGAACTGGCCCGGTTGGACACGGAATGCCGCGGTTACCTGATTTACCTGGAGCAAATCGGAATCCTTTCGCCGGTTCAGCGCGAACTCGTAGTGGATCGCCTGATGGCACTGGATTCGGCGGATGTCGATGTGGAGCAGGTTAAGTGGGTCGTATTGATGGTCCTGTTCAGCCAGCCCGGTCAGGAGAACGCTTTTTCCCGTATGGAAGACCTTGTATTCGAGGAAGATGCAGGTAGCGTCCACTGAATACGGTAATCGCGAGAAGATGAATCACAATGTAACCGCGGCATGCCGCGGTTTTGTCTTGTATGGACGTTGATTGATTGAGTCAGCAAATGAGCGGCGTAGTAGTAGTTGAATCACCGGCGAAAGCAAAAACCATTGAGAAATATCTTGGTGGCGGTTTCAAGGTGCTCGCCTCCTACGGCCACGTCCGCGATCTGATACCGAAGGAAGGTGCTGTCGACACAAAACACGGTTTCAGGATGCGTTACGACTCGATCGAGCGTAACGAAAAGCACGTTAAGGCCATAAAGGCGGCGCTGAAGAAAGCTGACACGCTCTACCTTGCGACTGACCCCGATCGCGAAGGCGAGGCTATTTCGTGGCACCTGTACGAGTTGCTGAAGGAACAGGGCGCACTCGAGGGCAAAGACGTCCAGCGCGTGGTGTTCTATGAGATAACCAAGCGCTCCATCCAGGAGGCGATGGAGCAACCGCGAGGTCTCTCGACGGATCTCATCGATGCGCAACAGGCCCGCAGAGCGCTCGATTATTTATTTGGTTTCAATCTCTCGCCGTTGTTGTGGAAAAAGATTGCACCGCAACTCTCGGCCGGACGCGTGCAAAGCCCTGCTTTGCGCATGATCGTCGAGCGAGAAGAAGAAATCGAGGCGTTCAAGGCCCAAGAATACTGGACGCTCGAAGGCGATATCAAAACCGGCGATGTGCTGTTTAACAGTCGCCTGGTCGAGTACCAGGGCAACAAGGTAGAACAGTTCACCTTCACGAATGAAGCCGATGCAACGGCGGCACGTGACGCGGTCATAGCGGCCGCCGGCGGCAAGGTACGCATCACCAACATTGATAAAAAGCAGCGCAGGCGTAATCCTGCAGCGCCATTCACGACATCCACGCTGCAGCAGGAAGCGGCACGCAAACTTGGCTTCAACACTCAGCGCACGATGCGAACCGCGCAAAGCCTTTATGAAGGCATAGAGACCGACGAAGGCACGGTCGGCCTCATTACCTATATGCGTACCGACTCCGTTTCGCTCGCGAATGTGGCTGTCGCAGAGATCCGGGACCTGATCAAACAGCGCTACGGCCCCGAAAATGTGCCGGACGAAACACGCGTGTACAAAACGAAGTCCAAGAATGCGCAGGAAGCGCATGAAGGCATCCGCCCGACTAGCGTGATGCGTGCGCCGGAGGAACTCGAGGGCCGGCTTGACGCCGATCAGTTCAAACTCTACTCGCTGATCTGGAAGCGCACCGTAGCCTGCCAGATGGTCCCGGCGGTATTCGATACCGTTGCGATCGACATGCAGCCGGAGAACGACCGCGACGCCGCGCGACTGCGCGCCAACGGATCCACCCTGGTTGAGCCGGGCTTCATAGCGGTTTACCAGGAAGGCAGCGACGACACCAAGGACGACGAAGGGGATCGCACGTTGCCGCCGCTCGAGGAAAACGAGCTACTCGAGCTCGCCGACTTCAGGGCCGACCAGCACTTTACGGACCCGCCGCCCCGGTATACCGAGGCCAGCCTGGTGAAGACGCTTGAAGAGTACGGGATCGGCCGCCCTTCGACCTACGCCAGCATAATCTCGACCCTTAAGAATCGCGAGTACGTCGAGATGGACGGCAAGCGTTTCCTGCCAACCGACGTGGGTCGAATCGTTTCGAATTTTCTGACCAATCACTTCACCCAGTACGTCGATTACGACTTCACGGCTCACCTCGAAGACGAGCTCGATGAAGTATCGCGCGGCGAACGCGAGTGGGTGCCCGTGCTTCAGGATTTCTGGCAGCCATTCCATGAACTGGTCGATGACAAGGAAGCAACGGTAACCCGCGAAGAAGCAGCGCAGGCGCGCCAGCTCGGCACCGACCCGAAGACGGGCAAGCCGGTCAGCGTGCGCTTCGGTCGCTTTGGGCCCTTCGTACAGATCGGTACCAAGGACGACGAGGACAAGCCCAAGTTTGCCGGCCTGCACCCGGGCCAGAAGCTCGCCACCATCACCTTTGACGAGGCGATGAAGTTGTTCAGCCTGCCCCGTGAGCTGGGTGTTTCGGATGAAGGCGATCTGCTGGTTGCCAAAATGGGCCCGTGGGGTCCTTACGTAACCTATGGCAAACGGAGCGACGGCAAGGACCTCAACGTATCCATCAAAGGCGAGAACCCTTTCGACATCACGCTCGAACAGGCCGCGGAATACGTCAGGCAGAAGAAGATAGACGACGCCAACAAGCTGATCCTCGATTTCCCGGATGATGGCATCCAGGTGTTGAATGGCCGCTATGGGCCTTACATTACCAACAGCGAAAAGAATGCGCGCATTCCCAAAGACCGGGATCCGAAAACGCTGACGCTCGAAGAATGCAAGGAGCTGCTGGAAAAGGCGCCGTTCAGAGGCAAGCGCGGCAAGAAGAAAGTGGCCAAAAAGGCCGCAGAGAAGAAAAAGACGACCAAGAAAAAAGCCGCTAAAAAGAAGAAGAAAAAGAAGAAAGCAGCCAGTAAAAAGGCAAAGAAAAAGGCCTCCGGTAAAAAGGCCGCAAGCGAAAGCGATCGCGGCGCATCGACCGGTGGCTCGGCCGCGCATGGCGACGCACCCTCCTGATCTAAAGCTCCCGTAGCGAAACGCGAGTGACCACCGTATTCAGTATCCGCAAGGCAGCCGGCATTCTGGATGCCGGGGGTGTCATCGCCTACCCAACTGAAGGTGTCTATGGCATAGGCTGCAGGCCGGACAACCTCGAAGCGGTAAACCGTGTCCTGACCATCAAGGGCCGCAAGGCCGGTGCAGGGCTCATACTCATCGCACCCGATGCGGACATGTTTGCAAACTGGATCGCACCCAGTGATATCGAAGCAAGCCGCCTGGCCAGCAAAACAACC
>Ga0209536_100004812_pt1 | contig 21247 bp, 17 predicted proteins | sample DeeMarSeWOR28_12_FD_187461 | JGI IMG/M metagenome (GOLD analysis project Ga0209536, IMG submission 187461) | Marine sediment microbial communities from White Oak River estuary, North Carolina - WOR-2-8_12 (SPAdes) (version 2) | ecosystem: Environmental > Aquatic > Marine > Intertidal zone >... | reverse complement strand
GCAGAAGCACGCCGAAGAGCGCGGCCCGCCGGCGATCGACGAGCCGAAGCGCCGTCGCGTAGAGCGCGAGCACCGTCGCGCAGAAGAGCAGACCGGCGAGGGCGCGGGAGACCGAGAGGTGCTCGCCGAAGACCGAGAAGGCGGACGCGGCCAGGTAGGCGGCGAGCGGGAAGGGGTAGGCGTCGACGTCCCGGTAGAAGACGCCACCGCGCAGCAGCTTCATGGCGTTCGTCAGCAGCGCGCCCTCGTCGGCCCCGGGCAGCTGGAAGCCCGCGAAGTAGACCGAGAGCACCGCGGAGAGCCCGAGCAGGATCGGTCCCACCAGCGTGGGCCGGGCCCAGCCGACGGTGGACTCCCAGGGCGGTCCCCGGAAGCCCGGGATGCGATCGCGCCGAGCGCTAGCGGGATCCATCCGAACCACCCGGCGACCTGGCGACACCCCCCTCCAGCTCGGTGAAGTATCCGAGGGCCCGCAGCGCGGCGCGCTCCTCGCCGGAGAGCTCGACCTTCTCGGACGCGGTCCGCTTCTCGCCGTGCTCGCCTCGATGGCGATCGAGCTCCCTGGCGAGAGCCGCCACCTTCTCCGGATGGAGCCCGGAGAGGTCGCGCTGCTCCTCGGGATCTTCGGCGAGGTGGAAGAGGCGCCGCGGCCCGCCCTCGTCGAGCTCCACCAGCTTCCAGCCGCCGCGCACGACGCCCCGCTGCCGCCCGAGCGCGAATCCGGCGGGGCTCACGAAGTAGGCCGCCGCCGGGCTCACGTCACCGCCGGCGAGCGCTGCCAGCAGACTCGTCCCCTGGAGCCCGTCCGGCCCCTCCACGCCGAGACATTCGGTGAGCGTCGGGAGCAGATCCACGTGCTGCACGAGCTGCGGAATCCGCGAGGCGCGAAAGCCCTCGGGATGGTCCCGGCATCCGTGGCTGCCGCTCCCACGCATCTCGGGCATGGAGACGAGCAGGGGAACCCGGACCGTCTCCTCATACACCTGGGTGTGGATGAGCCGGCCGTGCTCCTGGAACTCCTCCCCGTGGTCGGAGGTCAGCACGATGATCGCGCGGTCCAGACGACCGCGCTCGCGCAGCCCCTCGAGCAGGCGACCCACCTGGGCGTCGGTGTAGGCGATGCCCGCGTCGTAGAGCCGCTCCACGTAGCGAAGATCGTCCTCGTCGAAGAGCTCCCGCCGGGCGATGCGCCGCATCAGATGGCGTGTCGCCCAGAGCTCCCCGTCACCGGCCTCGAAGCCGGGCGGCTCCGGCCCGGCGATGCGATCGAGGTATTCGGCGGGCGCGTCGTAGGGCAGTCGCTCCCAGTCCGAGTGCACGTCGTAGTAGTGTGCGAAGAGGAAATAGGGTGCGTCGCCGAGCCGATCCACCCACTCGAAGATCGCCCGGTTCGTCTCCTCAGCGCTCCGCTTCTGTTGATCGAGTGTGCCTTCGTAATCGAAGGTCTGGAAGCCGCGCTCCATGTTGAAGCGCGGGGTGAGCCAGAGGGCATTGACGAAGCCACCGGTCTGGTAGCCCGCACCGGCGAGGACCTCGGCGAGCGTCACGACCCCGGGGGCCAGGGCTCCCTCTTGGTGGTCGGCGCCATGCCGCTCGGGATAGAGACCCGTCAGCACGGAGGCGTGCGCGATCAGCGTATGGGAGGCCTGGGTATAGGCGCGCTCGAAGAGCGCCGCGTCTGCGGCGAGCGCGTCGATGTGGGGAGAGATCGGGCGGTCGTAGCCGTACACGCGCAGGTGATCGGCGCGGAGCGTGTCCAGGCTGATGAAGATCACGTCGGAAGGTCGCCACGGCTCCGCCGCATCGGGATCGCTGCACGCCAGGAGCCCGAGCCCCGAGACGATGGCGAGGACGCTGACGAGCCGATTCAACGGGGGCCCGGTGGCGCGAGCTGCGGCAGCTCGCTCGGCGAATCGGGCGTCGGATCGTCCGGATCGCGCGGTACGGTCACGATGTAGGTGTGCTGGGGGCCGGCGACCCGCCGATAGCTCTCGGCGACCCATCTGGAGATCAGCGGAGCGGTCACCCAGATCGAGCGCTCCGGCAGGTTGTCGAAGAGCCGGCGCGGCCAGACGATTGCAGCGGGCGGATCGGCCTGGAGGCGCTTCAGGAACCAGCGCTCCTGCGCGGGATCGGGAAAGGTGCCCGGCATCACGATGTCGAAGTAGCCCGGCCCCGATCGCCCCGACAGGATGTGGAAGAGCGGCGTCGGTGAGAGATTGAGGATGATGTCGTCGGGCTCGGTGTGCTGCCGGATCAGCTTCACGGTCCGGTCGATGGCCCAGGCCTCTCGCAGGGGCGAGCCGACGATCCTCCCCCCCAGGGACTCGAGGGGTCTCGCCGCCGAGGGGCGCAGGACGACCCGGTCCGTGTCCAGCAGGAACACCCACGCCGCCAGCACCCCCGCGGCCAGGGCGCCTGCGACGATGGGCCGCGCCGGGGTCGCGGCGTTCCCGCGTGGCCAGACCCGGGCGAAGGCCCCGGAGACGAGGTGGGCGAAGAGCACGCACACCGGCGGAATGACCGAGTCGAGGTGGGGCTCGTCCGAGCGACCCGTCGAGCGCACGAAGAAGACGGCACCGAAGACCGTCCACGCCAGCAGCAGCCCGTACCCGAAGCGCACGCCCTCTCGACGGCTGCGGATCCAGAGGGCCAGCAGACCGACGAGATAGCCGGCGTAGAGGTACCAGATGGCCTGGAACTGGATCGAGACGAACCACTTCGTGAGGAGACCGCGATCCCAGACCTCGGGGAATGGATCCACCGGGGCCGGAAGCGCCTGGAGCATCAGCAGCGGATGCACGACGACCTCGTGCCAGAGCCGGGGCAGCCCCACCGTCAGGGAGAACCAGAGCAGGACCGGCGAGATCGCCACCAACAGCCCGGCCGAGAAGCGCAGGCCATCTCCCAGCCAGTCCCGCCATCGGAGGTGGTGAGCCACCAGTGCGACGGCGATTCCGCACGATGCCGAGAATGCAGGGGTCAGACGAAACGTGAGCGCGACGCCCATCAGCGCGCCCGAAGCCACCATCCATCCCGCGGCTCCACCTCGGAGCCGGCGGTCGAAGGCGAGCAGCGCCAGCACGGGGATGACGAGATAGCGGTATCCGAAGAGCAGGTGATACGCGTGACCACGCGGTGCGGCCAGGGCCACCAGCAGCGCGGCCAGCAGCGCAAAGGGCTCGGGCATCAGGCGCCGGGACAGGAAGTAGATCGCTCCGACGAGTGCAACGCTGAAGGCCGCGTAAACGACCCGCGCGAATACGAGGCCCGGCGGATCCAGCCACCAGGCGAACCAGGCCGTCCAGAGGTGCCCGGGAGGGAACACCCAGAGCGCATCGTCGTAGAGCGTTCCGCCGGCGTGCAGGCGCATCGCCGTGTAGAGCTGCCACGACTCGTCGAGGCGATTCACACCCCGCTCGACGAAGAACAGCTCGTAGAGGGCGCTCACACCGAGAGCGAATGCGAGGGCGAGCCAGTGGAGGTTCGAGCTTCGGGCTTGCGAGGATGCGAGCGTCAATCCGGGTTGCCCGATGGCCCAGGCCGGGAGGGGGCGAGGCGGCGAGCATAGCACGGTGCCGTTCTTCGAGACCTTCGCGCTCTGATAGGATGGGAGCGGACCCTCCGGCGATGGAGCGCGGCCGTTGACCCTTCTCGACTACGAACGCTTGACGGCCCGGGCTCGCGATCTGCACGAGCAGTACGCCAGTGCGCAGCCCTTCCCGCACGCGGTGATCGACGACTTCATCGACGCGGAGCTGGCGACGGAGGTCGAGCGCGAGTTTTCGCAGGTCGGCGACGTCTGGAAGTACTATCACCACTACAACGAGAAGAAGCTCGCCATCACCGATCTCGAGCGCATGCCGCCCAGCACGCGCCGTCTCCTCTCGGAGTTCCAGTCGCCGCGCTTCGTCGAGTTCATCGAGGCCTTGACCGGCATCGACGCCCTGATCGCAGACCCGACGCTCGAGGGCGCGGGCATGCACATGATCCGCCGGGGCGGATTCCTCAACGTCCACAGCGACTTCCAGACCCACACCAAGCACCGCACCTGGTCGCGGCGCGTCAACCTCCTGCTCTACCTGAACCGCGACTGGAAGCCCGAGTGGATGGGACAGAACGAGCTCTGGAACGCCGACATGACGGTCTGCGAACGTTCCGTCCTCCCCTCGTTCAATCGCTGCCTCGTCTTCAGCACGCGGGCCCCGGCGAATCACGGCCATCCGGACCCGCTCTGCTGCCCCGAGGACCGGGCGCGGAAGTCTCTCGCCGTCTACTACTACCGCCAGGGAGCGGCGGCGGGTCGGCTCACGCCGACGAGCTACCACGCACGTCCCGACGATTCGCTGCTGAGGCGTGCGCTCATCAAGGCCGACGGCTATGCGATCCGCGCCGTGACCTTCCTGAAGGGGCGGACCGGCCTCTCGGACGAGACCCTGAGCCGCATCCTGAAGCGCCTCGGATGACGGCGCGAGCCGCGCTCCCGAGCTTGGTGCGGCCGACTGAGGCGCGCGGCTAGCCGCGCTCTCCTCGGATCGCACATCCGGCGTCCCTCTCCGTCCTCAGGACCACCACCTCGTCCTCCGCCCCGAGCGTCCACTCCACTTGCCGATCGGGAACCAGCGAGAGGCCGTGCTCCGCGCTGCGCAGCCCCAGGGCGATCTCGCCACGCGCAGCCGCAGCGCGCTCCAGCGCGTCGAAGCGAAGCGGCGCGTCGCCCGCTCCGTACGCGCGCGCAGGGCGCAGGACGATCTGCGCACCCGAGGATCGGGACAGCTCGGAGAACACGGCCGCGAGCTCCGGGCGGAGCGCAACCTGGGAGAGCAGGTAGCTCACCATCTTCGGGCTCACGATCACGTCCTGCTCGCGGCCCGGGAAGAGGAACTCGTTCTCCTCCTCCAGGATCTCCACCAGGATCTCCGGCCGCGGCCCCTCCTCGGCAAGCAATCCGCGCAGCATCTGGTACTTGAAGACCGTGCTGGCATCGGCCTGCTCCGCCTCATCCAGACGCTCGCTGGCCAGCAGCACGACGTAGTCGTATCCCCCGGGCTGCAGCGACTCGAATACGCTCGGCACCGTGATCGAGGCCTCGATCTGCCGGGCCCAGTCCACCGTCCGAGGCCCATGGTGCTTCAGCCCCGCTTCGCGATCGGCGAGGGGTGTGGCGGACACGACGTCGACCTCGAAGCTCGCCTCTCCGTAGCGCTCGAGCTCCCGCAGCAGGACCGGAGCCTTGCGGCTCCAGCCCAGCAGCAGCACCCGGCGAGCGCTCTCGCCGGCCGGGGTGCGCACGGCCTCGGCGACGGCGTCCGGCCAGACCTGCGGATCCGCCGTCGGCACGCAGTCGTCGTAGCCTCGCGCCATGAACACGATGAGGTCGTCCTCCCGGAGCTCGGTGTCCGGGTCCGGGGCGAGGACGGGTCGTTCCCGGTCCGCACGAACCATGCCGAGGACGACCGCCCCCGGAAACCGGCCGCGCAGGTCGCGAAACCGACCGCCGACCCGTCCCTCGAGCCTGCGCAGGTAGAGGGCGGTGCCCTCGCCGATCGAGAGCAGCTCGGAGAAGACCTCCAAGAGGCCGCGTTGGCGCAGCCCCTGCGCGATCAGTCGGGCCACGATCTCGTCGGCCGCGACGATCCGGCTCGCGCCTTCGTAGGCCCGGTCGGCCACCACCGACCAGCTCTCGTCGTAGAGCTCGGCGACGGCCAGCGGAGGCACCGAGCCGGAGTCGACCGCGTTCCTGGACACGGCCATCAGCGTCTTGAAGGTCTGGGCGTCCACGGCCTCCGGATTCCGCTCGCCGAAATCCGAGCCGGGGAGGATCAGCACCGCCGCGTCGAGGAATGCGACCCGCTCGAGGTGATCGAGATGGAGCGGCGTTCCCGAACGCAGCAGCACGCGTCGATCGTCGAAGAGATCCCCGAGCCGTTCGCGCAGCTCCCGGATCAGGGCCCGGTCCACCTGCTCGGCCAGGATCACGATCCGGAGCCTGCGGGTTCCGCGTCGTGCCAGGAATCGCTCCATCCGCGCCCGCGTCCGAAGCAGCTCGCCCACGATCGTCGGCGTGTGATGGGTCCAGCCGAGCACGAGCACGTGGTCGGAGATCGCGAGGGGCGTGAGCCCGGACTCGAGCTTCGAGAGGGTCTCGTTCAGCCACTGGGTCAGGATCGCGATCAACATGCCCAGAAAGAGCACGTAGCCGAGCACCGTGACCACGGTGGAAATGGATCGCCGCGCCACTCCCTCGTCGTCGCCCAGGTATCCCGGGTCCGTGAGCCTGAGGAAGGCCCACCATACGGCCTCCCCCGGCTCGTCGAAGCCGCCGTCGAGCAGGGCGACGAGCGCCCCGCTCGCCAGTGCCACCGAGACGATGATCACGCCCGCGAGCAGCAGGCGGGTCGACACACCGCGCAGGACCAGGCGTTCGACCACGAAGCGGGCCCGCTGGCGTCTCCGCCGACGGGCCATGCGTCGCGATCCCGATCCGGTCACCGCCCCTCCCTCGCGTCGGCGCGATGCTACCACCGACGGGATGGATGCGGTCCCGCCGCCCGAGCCGCTCGGCGAGCGACCGGATGCGGGCGAACGCTCACTCGACCGCCGCCCAGTAGGCGTCGACGCGCGCCTGGATCGCATCCAGGACGGCCTGCTGGCGCACGGGCTCGAAGAGGTGCGCGAAGCGGCCCTGACGTTCCAGGTACTCCTCGACCGGCAGCCGCGGCCTGCGCACCCGGGTGTGGACGACGCGGCCGTCCTCGTACTCCTTGAGCGGGAAGATGCCCGTTCGGACCGCCAGTCGACCGATCTCGACCGTGTCCGCGGGATCGAAGTCCCAGCCCGTGGGACAGGGCGCCAGCGCCAGCACGAGGCGCGGACCCGAGTGACGACCGGCCTTCTCGATCTTGCGCGCGAGATCCAGCGGCTCCGCGCCGATCACGGTGGCGGCATAGCGGGGCCGATTCGCCACCCAGAGACCGAAGAGGTCCTTCTTGAAGCCGGTGTGACCGGAAGGCCCGGTCGCCGTCGCGGTGTGCGCCGCATGGGGAGTGGCGGCGGAGCTCTGCTGTCCCGTGTTCCCGTAGCCCTCGTTGTCGTAGCAGAGGTAGAGGAAGTCGAGCCCGCGGTCGATGGCGGCCGACGTGGACGAGAGGCCCATCCCGTAGGCGGCGCCGTCACCCGTCAGCACGACGACGCCCAGGTCGTCTTCGGCGGCGATCCGGCCCTTCTCACGCAGGATGTCGAGCGCGTCGCGCACGCCCTGGGCACCGGCCGGCGCAGACGCCATCGAGGTGTAGAGCCACGAGCCCCGGAACGGCGTGAAGGGATAGATCGAGAGCAGCGTCATGCACCCCGCTGCGTTGACGAAGATCGTCTTCTCGCCCATCACGTCGTAGATCTGGTGCAACGCCTGGAGTCCACCGCAGCCGGCACACATCGCCGTCCCACCGCCCAACAGGTGCGTCGAGGGCAGGTCGGTCATGCGTCGGTAGACGTTCTCGCTCATCTTCCACCCCGCCGGGAGGCGCCGGGGGCCGTCTCGTGTCGTTCGGCCAACGCCACGCTCTGGAGCTTTCGTACCTCCCGCAGCTCTCGCGCGGTGTAGAGGAGCCGCGGCTCGGGCGCCCGGCCGCTGGCCACGGCCTCCCGCGTGACGCTCGCCATCTCGAAGAACTCCTCGGGGCAGATGTCGCGCCCCCCCAATCCCCCGACGAAGCTCACGAGCACGGGAGCGTCGGGCCGACCGTAGAGGGACGCGGCGAGCTCTGCGTAGAGGACCCCGCCCCGCCCGAGCGAGAGGTTCTGATCGATCACGCACACACCGCGCACGCGGGCCAGGGCGCGCCGGAGCGCGTCGCCCGGCCATGGACGCAGCAGCCGGGGACGCACGAGACCGACTCGCACGCCCGACTCGCGCAGCCGGTCGACCGCAGCCATCGCCTTCGTGGCGAAGGAGCCGATCATGACGAACGCGATCTCGGCATCCTCGATCCGGTAGGCCTCGACGACCGGCATGCGACGTCCGAGTTCCCGCGCGAGCCCCTCCTCGACCTCGTCGTAGACCGCGAGCGCCTCCTCCGCGGCCCGGTGCATCTCGTAGCGGAAGTAGGAGTAGGGGCCACCGCCCAAAACCGCGACGGCCTGACTGATGGGCTTGCTGGCCCGGAAGCGGATCGCGCCCGGATCGAAGTCGGGCAGGAACCGCCGCGCGACCTCCGGGGCGGGGATCTCCACCGGCTCACGGGTGAAGGAGAGATGGAAGCCGTCGAGGTTCACGATCGCCGGCAGGCGCACCCGCTCGTGCTCGGCCAGGCGGTAGGCCAGCAACACTCCGTCCAGCACCTCCTGGCAGGTCGCGCAGTGGATCTGGAGGAAGCCGCAATCGCGCGCCGCCAGTACGTCGTCGTGATCGGATTCCAGGGTGACCGGCGTGGCCAGGCCGCGCGACACGTTCACCAGCACGAACGGGGCCCGCCAGCCGGCGACGGTGTAGAGCATCTCCATCCCGTAGAGCAGGCCCTGGCTCGAGGTGGCGGTGAACACCCGGACCCCGGTAGCGGCCGCGGCCCCCGCCGCGGTGATCATCGAGTGCTCGGACTCGAACGTCACCATGCGACCCGGGGCTTCCCCGGACTCGAACCAGGCACCGAGCCGCTCGATGATCTCCGTCTGCGGCGTGATGGGAAAGGCGGGCACGTAGTCCACGTTCGCCAGCCGGGCTCCCCAGGCGGCAGCCCCGTTCCCGGTCAGCAGCTCCCGCGTCACCGGCTGCCCTCCCCTTCCTCGCAGGCGCGAGCCTCGGGGACCGCGTGAATCGCATGGGGCGGACAGATCACGACGCAGATCATGCACCCCTTGCAATGGTCGTAGTCGATGACGACGGATCCCTCCGGATCGACGGAGATGGCGCCATCGGGGCAGAGGCTTCCGCACAGCCAGTGGCAGCGCTTGCAGTGGTCGGGGTCGATCACCGGACGCATGGTTCGCCACAGACCGGTGCGAACCTGGACGCTGGTCAGCGCAGCGTGGACGTCCGGGGCGGCGACGCGCGCCTCGTCCAGCGGCAGATCGATCCAATCCGGTCGTGTCCCTCCCGGCGAGGGCTCCGGGCCCTCGCGGACGCATCCGGCGTGCGCGGCCATTGCGTCCCAGGCGGCGAGACCGGCCTCGAGGCTCCGGGCCCGCAGCGACCCGCTCATGCCCGCCAGCTCGCTGCCCATGGCGCCGACGAGTGCCTCCCGCGAGACCCCGGGCACCAGCCGGGCCGCAGCACCCGCGCAGGCGGCGCCGACGAAGCGCGTGGCCGACGCCGCCTCCGGCAGGTCGCTCAGCGTCAGGACGGGCCCGTCGATCCGAAGCCGCTGCTGCCAGACCTCGCCCGGGGTCCCACTCCGGAGCAGCAGGACGGCATGCGCATCGATGCCCTCCAGCACGCGCGCGGCGGGGACCGCGACGAGGGTCTCGTCGGCCACCACCACGAGGTCCGGCCGCGCGATCGCGCCGCGCTCGTAGATCGGCGTCCGCGCGGCCCGCACGGTGGAGTCCATCGGTGCGCCGCGACGCTCGGCGCCGTAGCGCGGGGCATCCTGGACCTCGAAGCCCTGCGCGAAGAGCGCGCTCCCCAGGATGCGGGCGGCCGTCTTCGTGCCCTGGCCGCCTCGGCCGTGCATGCGAATCCGGTACATGGCTCCCTCGGGCGCCGCTAGAAGATCGACCAGCGCCGATAGCCCATGGCGCGGCGCACCCGTTCGACGGCGAGATCGAAGGCGGCGCGACGGGGCAGCACGCCGCGACGTCGGGCCCCCTCGAGAACGGCCTCGGTGTTGGCCCGGATCTTCTCCTCGATGCTCGCGAGCGCCTGCGACTCATTCCCCCCGTGGTACTCGACGGACGCGCAGATCACCCCACCGGCGTTGGCGATGAAATCCGGCACGTTGAGGATGCCCCGCTCGTGCAGTCTTCTCTCCGCCTCCTCGGTCGCCGGGATGTTCGCGCCGGAGACGACGAGCTTCGCCCGCAGACGGTCGACGTTGTCGGCGCGCAGCACGTCGGGGCGCGCCGCGGGCACCCAGATCTCGCAGTCGACGTCGACCAGCGACTCGCCCTCGATGGACTCCCCCGCCGCGTAGTCCGCGACGCTCTTCCCGGAGCGCTTGTGCTCGACGAGCTCCGCGACGTCGATCCCCTCCGGCCGATGCGTTCCGCCCTTCGAGTCGGAGGCCGCGACGATCACCGCGCCGCGCTCCGCCAGGAATCGCGCCGAGTGGATGCCGACCGCACCGAAGCCCTGGATCGCCACCCGCGCGCCAGCCAGCTCGAGGTCGCAGAAGCCCGTCGCCACCTCGGTGGCGCAGGCCAGCCCGAAGCCGGTCGCGCCGATCTCGTCCAGCGGGATCCCCCCGATCTCGCGGGGGAGGCCGACGGCGCGCCCGATCTCCGCCTTGACGCAGGCCATGCAGCCCTCGTCGGTTCCCATGTCGGGTCCGAAGATGTAGTCGCGGCAGTCGCCGAGGGCGCAGGCCATCGCACGGATCAGGTTCTCCTTCTCCGCCCGCGGCATCGCCGGATCGCCATAGAGCACGGACTTCCCACCGCCATGGGGCAGCCCCGCGGCCGCGTTCTTGAGCGTCATGGCACGCGCCAGCCGGAAGCACTCCTCGGTGGAGACGTCCGGTGCCATGCGCAGCCCCCCGATCGAGGGGCCGGTGGCGACGTTGTCCACCACCAGGGTTCCCCGCAACCCGATCGAAGGCTCGTGCACGTGGATGATGCGGCTCGGACCCAGGTCGTCGGCAATATCGAAAGCGGCTTCCATTGGAAATGCCCTCCACCTTCTACAGAAGCAAGCGGCATGCCCCGCGACGGCGCGCCGGGGGGCGGGGACATCCTCCCCGGCGAGCCCCGGCGCCACACTTCCAGCCACGGCGGGACATATCGCCTCACCCATCGCGTCTTCCCGGGCCCCAGGGCCGGGTAGAATCCAGGCGTGCGACGCATCCTCGTCACCGGCGCTGCCGGACAGATCGGGTCCGAGCTCGTGCCCGCCCTCCGCGACCGCTACGGCGCCGACCGGGTCGTCGCCTCGGACGTCCGCCTGCCACCGCCCGAGGCCCTCGCGAGCGGCGAGCCCTTCGAGCACGTGGACTGCACGCACATCCGCGAGATCGAGCACGCAGTGCGCCAGCACGATGTCGGAGCCATCTACCACCTCGCCGCGCTGCTCTCGGCGGTGGCGGAGGAGAGGCCCCGGGTCGCCTGGGAGATCAACATGGGCGGGCTGTATCGGGTCCTCGAGGTGGCCCGCCACCACCGCTGCGCGGTCTTCCTGCCCAGCTCGATCGTCGCATTCGGGCCGTCGACCCCTTCGCGAGACACGCCACAGGACACGATCCAGCGGCCGACCACCATGTACGGAATCACGAAGGTCGCGAGCGAGCTCCTCTGCGACTACTACCACCAGCGCTTCGGGATCGACGCGCGGGGGCTGCGCCTGCCCGGGCTGGTGTCCTACGTGGCGCGACCGGGAGGCGGGACCACGGACTATGCGGTCGAGATCTTCTACCAGGCCGTGCGCCGGCAGCCCTACACCTGCTTCCTGCGGCCCGACACCTGCCTCGACATGATGTACATGCCCGACGCCATCCGGGCCATGATCGAGCTGATGGAGGCGGACCCGGAAGGCCTGCACCATCGCAACGCGTTCAACGTCACGGCCATGAGCTTCACACCGGAGCGACTGGCCCAGGAGATCAGACGCCACGTCCCCGGATTCGTCGTCGACTACGAGATCGACCCCGTGCGCCAGGCGATCGCGGACTCCTGGCCCGACTCCATCGACGACGGCGCCGCGCGCGAGGAGTGGGGATGGGAGCCCCGCTACGATCTCGCCTCGATGACCGCCGACATGCTCGAGCAGCTCGCGAGCCGACCGCGCCCCGCGCCCTGAGCGGACGAGGTTCCCACATGCCCATCGACCGCCTGGAGCGCACGCTGGCCGCCGAGCTCGATGCGCTGGACCGGAGCGGGGGCAGCAAGGGCGACGAAGCGGTGATCGCAGGCGTGCTCGCCCCCGAGGGCGAGTGGGGGCCCCGCCTTCTGCTGGCGGGAGAGGGCGACCGACGTTTCCTGCGCATGAACGCCAACGGCTATCTCGGGATGGCGACACATCCCGAGGTGGTCGCTGCCGAGGAGGCCGCCGTGCGCGCCTTCGGTGCCGGCCCCCAGGCGGTGCGCTTCATCAGCGGCACATTCGCGCCCCATATCGAGCTGGAGCGGCGGCTCGCGGCCTTCCACGGGCGACCCGCGGCAATGATCTACAGCTCTGCCTACGCGGCCGTGCTGGGCATCCTCCCCTCCCTGATCGACGAGAGGACGGCCGTGGTGAGCGACGAGCTCAACCACAACTGCATCATCAACGCAATCCGACTGAGCCGACCCGCCCAGAAGCACATCCATCCCCACCTCGACCTGGAAGCCCTCGAGGCGGCGCTCGCGGCTTCGGCCCGCGGCTGTCGGCGCGCGCTCGTGGTCACCGACGGCGTCTTCAGCATGCGCGGCGACCACGCGCCGCTCGACCGCATCGTCGAGATTGCGCGCCGCTGGGACTCCCGCTTCGCCGAAAACGTCTGCGTCGTCGTGGACGACTCCCACGGCGTGGGAGCCCTCGGAGAGAGCGGGCGCGGCACCGAGGAGCTCACTGGCGCGCGGGGCGACGTCTTGATCGCGACGTTGGGGAAGGCGCTCGGCGTGAACGGGGGCTATGTCGTCGGGCAGGACGCCCTCATCCGCTTCCTGCGAGAGAAGTCGCCCTTCTACGTCTACTCCAACCCGATCACACCGGGCGAGGCCGCCGCCGCGACGCGCGCCATCGAGATCCTCGACTCCGGCGCGGGTCGCGAGCGCCTGGCACACCTGCGAACGATGACCCGACGCTTTCGCGCAGGGCTCACCAGACTCGGCTACGACAGCGTTCCGGGTGAGCACCCGGTCGTGCCGCTCCTCGTGCGGGACACGTCCCGCACCCACGCGATCGTGGAGCACCTGCGAGGGCGAGGCGTGCTGGCGACTGGTCTCGGCTTCCCGGTGGTTCCGAAGGGCGAGGAGGAGATCCGCTTCCAGATCTCGGCGGACCACACGCCCGCCGACATCGACGAAGCCCTGCGCGCGCTCGCGTCGTTCGCCTCTCCCGACTGATCCGGAGCGCGCAAGACAGCACGGGGATGCCCTCGCGGAAGTGGTAGGGTCTCTTCGCCGTGGCGCACATCGATTGCCAAGCTCGAGGCCGCCGATGGCGTGCCCCCCTCGCCGCCCTGTTCGCTGGCACCGTGCTGGCCTGCGGCGACTCTCCCCTCCCGGACCCGGGTCCGGCGGTTCGCGTCAGCGAGTGGCCCGCCTACGGGGGCGACCTCGGGGGGGCGCGGCACGTGCCCCTCGACGCCATCACCCGGGAGAACGTGAGCGCGCTGCGCCCGGCCTGGACCTACCGGCATGGCGACGTCTCCGACGGCGGCGGCGAGGTCCGGAGCACGACCGCCTTCGAGAACACGCCGATCCTGGTCGACGACCTCCTCTACCTCTGCACCCCCTTCAATCGGGTCGTCGCGCTGGACCCGGCCACCGGGGCCGAGCGCTGGGTGTTCGATCCGGAGATCGACCTGGCCGCGCGCTACGCGAACCAGCTCGTGTGTCGGGGCGTCTCGACCTGGCTCGACCCGGAGGCGCGCGACGACGCCCCGTGCCGGCGCTCCGTCTTCACCGCCACCAACGACGCCCGCCTGATCGCCCTGGACGCCCGCACCGGTGTGCCCTGCTCCGCCTTCGGCACGGTGGGTGAGGTCGATCTCAACCCGGGGCCCGGTCCCCAGCGCTGGAAGGGCGAGTACCAGGTGACGTCACCCCCCGCCGTCGTCGGCGACGTGGTGGTGGTGGGCTCGGCGGTGAGCGACAACGCGCGGATCGACGCTCCGAGCGGCGTCGTGCGGGGCTTCGATGCGCGCTCGGGCGCGCTGCGCTGGGCCTGGGACCTGGCGCCTCCCGGCTTCGACCACGCGGCCGGCCTCACCAGCGACGCGGGGTACGCCCTCGGCACTCCCAACGTCTGGGCGCCGATGTCGGTCGACGAGCCGCGAGACCTCGTCTTCGTGCCCACCGGCAATGCCGCGCCGGACTACTACCGCGGCGAGCGCAGCGGGATGAGCCACTTCGGCAGCTCGGTCGTCGCCCTGCGCGGGCAGACCGGCGAGATCGTCTGGCACTTCCAGACCGTCCACAACGACCTCTGGGACTTCGACGTGCCCGCACAGCCCACGCTCACCCGCATCGACATCGACGGCGTGCGACGGGACGCGGTGGTACAGGCCACGAAGATGGGGCTCCTCTTCGTGCTCGACCGGGAGACCGGCGAGCCGCTGCTTCCGGTCGAGGAAAGACCGGTTCCAACGGCGGGTGCGCCACCGACCGAGGTGCTCTCCCCCACCCAGCCCTTCCCCCTGACGCCCATCCTCGTTCGCGATGCGATCGCTCCGGCGGACGCCTGGGGCATCACCCCCTGGGACCGCGGCCACTGCCGCGAGGCGCTCGAGACGCTGCGCTTCGACGGCATGTACACCCCGCCGTCGGTCCAGGGCACCGTCATGCTTCCGGGTAACGTCGGGGGCTCGAACTGGGGTGGAATCGCTGTGGACCCGGAGCGGCAGCTCGCGCTCGTCCGCAGCTCCGACGTTCCGTGGGCCGTGACGCTCATCCCTCGCGCCGAATTCGAAGCGAAGCGCGCGGCCAGCCCCGGCGTCGAGCACGGGCCCCAGATCGGGACACCCTACGGACTGCGGCGCGAGCTGCTCCTCTCGCCGCTGGGGCTCCCCTGCATCGGACCGCCCTGGGGCACGCTCGCAGCGGTGGATCTGCGCAGCGGCGAGATCCGCTGGCAGGTTCCCCACGGCAGCGTTCGGGACCTTGCGCCCGTTCCCCTGCCCCTCACCTGGGGCGTCCCGGGCATCGGCGGGCCGATCGTCACGTCCGGGGGCCTGGTCTTCATCGCCGCCGCCCTGGACGACTACCTCCGGGCCTTCGACGTCGAAACCGGCGAGGAGCTCTGGAAGGGACGCCTCCCGGCCGGCGGCCAGTCCACGCCCATGTCCTTTCGGGCCGCCTTCGAGGACGGCAGCGCGCGCCAGTACGTGGTGATCGCCGCGGGCGGACACGCACGCGCGGGGACGCGGCTGGGCGACAGCCTGGTGGCCTTCGCCCTCGAGGAGCCGGCGACGCGACGGGATCCCTGACCCCCGGACCGGGCTTGGGTCCGCGATCTGCCCGTCCGATAAGCAGGGGTCGAGGCGACCCGGCAGCCCGTTGCCGGGCTCGTCGAGAACGGCTGCACCCACGAGAGGTCCATCCATGTCGCGCGTCACCACCGCTTCCATCGCCCTGCTCGTCTCGATCTGGCTGATCGCCCCCGCGGCGGGCGCGGAGATCTACCGCTATCAGGACGCGAACGGCAACGTCCACGCGGTCTCGAGTCTCGACAAGGTGCCGGCCGAGTATCGGGAGGCGGCGTACACCGATGCCAAGGCGCGCCGCGGCGGCAGCGTGAACGTCGTCGACGTGCCGCCGCGCGCACCGAAGGAGACACCCGCCGACTCCGCACCCTCCGACCCGCCACAGAGCGAGGACTAGTGGCGCTCGCGCGGCGCCAGCCCTTCCGTTGAACGCGGAGGCTGACGCGGAGCGAGGGAAGGGCGAGAATCATCGGGGCCATGACGGCCGACCCGATCGAGATCCGCGCCCTCCGCAGCGACGAGGCCCGAAAGCTCGTCGATTGCGTGCGGCGCTGCTACGGCGAGACCTACGTCGACCCCGGCCAATACGACGCGGATCGCATCGCGCGAGAGATCGCGGAGGGGCGCCGACACGCCCTGGTGGCGATCTCCGACTCCGGCGCCGTGATCGGTCACATGGGAATCACCCTGCGGCGGCGGGGAGACATCACCGCCGATGCGGGCATGACCCTGGTCGATCCCGCTCATCGCGGGCGCGGGATCTCCCACCAGCTGGGCGCGGCGATCGCCCGCACCGGACGGGCCCTCGGTCTCGTCGGCGCGCACGACTACCCGGTCACGGTCCACGGCGCCACGCAGCGGATCGGAGCCGACCACGGGTTCGACACGGGCCTGCTGCTCGACAACATGCCGGCCGACGTGGCCTTCGAGGAGATGGAGCGGACCGCCGGCGCCTCGCGCTCGGCCTCGCTGATCCGCTACCTGCCCCTCTCTCCCGCGCCCGAGCGCACTCTCTACGTTCCGCAGCGCTACGAGGCCATCGTCAGGTGGCTCTGCGCGCGCGCGCGGCTCCCGCGCGAGCTCGCGACAGCGCGGGAGCACGCCCCCGCAAGCGCGTCGGAGATCGCGGTGCGCGAAGATGACCGACGCGACGTCCAGCGGATCGCCCTCGTGACACCGGGCGTGAACGCCATCGCCGACATCACGTCGCTGCTGCGAGACGGGCCCGGCGCCCCCGCGACCAGCCAGATCGACCTGCCCCTGGGCGATCCGGCGATCCCCGCGATCGCCGAGGCCCTGTGGGAGCGGGGGTTCTTCTACGGCGGGCTGCTTCCGGAGTATCGCGACGGAGACGTCCTGCGCCTCCAGCGTCCCGCGGCCCCGGCGAGCGCGCGCCCGGCGCCCGTACTCGAGAGCGAGACCGCTCGCGCGCTCTGCCGCTTCCTGCTCCGGGATGCAGCCGACCCGCGGGAGCCCGCGCCGGCTCGATGAGCTCCTTCCGTCCTCGCCCACGCACATCGGACGACGAGCGCGGAGGCCCTCTGAACCCATCCATCCGGTGATCTCCGTCACAGAGCGACGCCGGGGATCTGGGAGGATCGTTCCGGACGGGGGAGGACGGAACGACGGCTGGGAGACCCCCATGCGAACAGCCATCCAGAACGAAGCTTCTACTCGATCCAACCAGCGACTCGCAGCCTGGGCCTGCGTCATCGTCGCACTGACCGCGGCGTGTGCGGCCCCTCGCACCCGAGAGCTCGCCGAGCTACGACGCGACCACGAGCAGTGCCTGGCGAGCGATGGAGATCCGTGGCTGGAGGTGCGGTACGCCGACTACCAGGCGTGCATGAATCGTCGGGGCTGGTCCGACGCCGACCTGCCCCGCTCGAGCTGAGCGCGACCCCACTCCCCGCTCCGCGGTAGAGTCCCGCTCGGGGGGACGACCGTGAAGAAGCTCGCTGCCATCGCACTCACGCTGACGGCGCTCGCGCTGGCGTCGTTGGCCGGGATCGCCGCGTTCCAGCTGCTGCGAAGCGATCTCGAGGCGGCCGTCTACCGGGCCCGGCTGACGGAGCTCCAGGGCGACTTCGAGCAGCTTCGCAGCCTCTACGACGAGGCCGTCCGCAGGACCGCAGTGACGGAGCTTCGCGTCAGCGACGGACGCCTCGAGGTGGTGATCCGGGACGCCACGGGACAGGAGCGGAGGATCACGACCCCCTTCGACCCGAGCCAGGAGATCTACGTGGATTTCGCCGTCCTCGACGGCAGGCTCTGGATCCGCCGCATCTTCGATGCCGCGACGCCCCCGCAGCAGGGCCTGGTCATCGATCCGGGCCTCGCCCATGTTCGCTGGAGCGACGACCCGGACGGCTTCGGCAAGGCCACCTATCGGTCCCTCGACGACGGACGATGGATCGTCAGCGTCTCCGGTGACGGCTCCCTCGACCTCGCACGCGCTACGGCCGGCGAGCGGATCGATCTCGCTCCCGCGCCCCCGGTCCGGCGCTACGAGCCCGTGGACGATGCGGTCGAAGGACGACTCGGGGCGATCCGGCCGGCCGAGGCCCTGAGCGCCATCGCGAGCCTTCTGCACGTCCGCGACTGAGGGCGCGGGGGCAACGACTCCCCCCACCAAGACGGCTGCTCGCGGGAGAACAGGCGTCTCGGCTGCTCGGATGTGGACCCGGCTCCAGTCTCCCACCATGCGAAGGGTTATGCTCCCGGGCCATGGCGATCTGGGGGATCCTCCGCGCTCGCGCGATACGGCGCGACCTCGAGACGAGCCGGTGAAGATCCACCCCTTCTTCCTCCTCTTTGCTGCACTGGCGGCGATGTTCGGCGTCCAGACCCTGGAGCTCTCCGGGCCGCTGCGCAGCCTCGTGATCGCGCCCATCGGCCTGTTCGTGGTCGCGGCGACGCTGTGGGTCCTGCACGAGCGGCGGGCCGTATTCTGGACGGCAGCCGTCATGGCGATTCCCGCCCTGATCAACACGATCTTCACACCGGGTCCACTCGAAGCCGCGGAGATCACCGAGTCCGGCTTCCACTGGCCCTTCTTCTGCTTCGCAGCGGTCGCCGTGACGATGCAGGTCGTGCGTTCGGAGCGTGCGAGCGGGGCCGCGGTGGTCGGCTCGATCTGCGCCTACCTCATGATCTCGTTCGCCTTCGCCAGCCTCTACGTCAACCTCGAGATGACGTGGCCGGGATCGTTTGGCTTCCGCGAGCCTCCGCCCGCCTATCTGCTCTTCAGCAAGCTCTCCTACTTCAGCTACGTAACGCTCACGACCCTGGGCTACGGCGACATCGCTCCGCTGAGCGACCTGGCGCGCGCGTTCGTCACGCTCGAGTCGGTCGTCGGCATCTTGTTTCCCAGCGTCGTCATCGCCCGCATCGTCTCGCTGGCCGTCAGCGGAGGCGGGCGCCCCTTCGCACTCCCGGTCTCCGGCTTGCGTCGGCCCGGCCGCTTCGAGCTGCTGATCGGCCTCGAGATCGCGATCATGCTGCTCGGGCCACTGGAGAACAGCCCCGCCACCCGGGGTGCTCTCCGCCTGCTCACGACGGCACTGCTCCTCGCCGCCCTCTACGCCGGTAGCAACCACCCCCCGACGCGTGCCATCGGCATCGCGCTGGGCAGCTTCAGCGTGGTCGGGCGCTGGTGGCCGGAGGCGGGCCCCGTCTGGGTCCCGGCCGCCGCCATGGTCTCGCAGACGATCTTTCTCGCCCTGGTGAGCGGATCGCTGCTGCGCTGGCTCATCGGCGAGAAGCGGGTGACCCGGGACCTCCTGCTGGCGGCCTTCGCGCTGTTCATGCTGCTGGGCTACGTCTGGTCCTCCCTCTACAACCTGATGGAGCTGCAGGCCCCCGGCTCGATCGGAGGGCCCGAGGGTCATCCGGTCACCCAGACCGATCTCCTCTACTACAGCTTCATGACCCTCACCACGACCGGCTTCGGCGACTTCGCCCCCATCTCCCGGGCCGCGCAGCAGGTCGCCACCCTCGAGGCGCTGGTGGGGATCCTCTTCCCCACCGTCCTGGTGGCGCGCCTGGTGGCTCTCTACCAGACCGATTGATCGTCGGGCGGGGCATCACGTCGCATCCGGAGGGTCGCAATCGAACCGACGGTCTGGCCGAGTCTTGGCGACGTGAGATACTGGGAGCATGGCCGCAGGCGCAAGATCCCAGAGCCCCTGGCTCTTCGGTCCCCTCCCCGATCTCGCCATCGGCTGCGGGCTCGCCTACGCAGGGATCTTCGCCATCTTCTCGCTGGCCGGGCCGGGCCTGATCTCGAGCCTGCCCGTCGTGCTGGGTGCGCTCATCACCCTGCTGCTGAGCGGACCCCACTACGGCGGCACGCTGCTACGCGTCTACGAGAATCGCGCCGACCGGCAGAGCTACGCGATCTTCTCGATCTGGGCGACCCTCGCCGTCGCGATCGCCTTCGTCGTCTCGGTCCACGACTTCGCCATCGGGGCGTGGTTCTTCACGCTCTACATTACCTGGAGCCCCTGGCACTACACCGCGCAGAACTACGGCCTGTGCGTGATGTTCCTGCGGAGGCGCGGAGTCGAGATCGATCCCCTCGTCAAGCGCTTGCTCTACGCCTCGTTCTTCTTCTCCTTCGCAATCACCTTCCTCGTCCTGCACGGATCGTCCGAGGCGAGCGGCTACCTGCCGAACCCGATCACCTACGCCGAGCCCGGCGTCTCGCTGCGGCCCCTTCGGCTGCCCTACGCCTTCACGGCCCCGGCCCTCCTGCTCGCGAGCGGCGCCTACCTGGTGACCCTCGTGGGCGCGACCGCCTTGCTGCGACGCACCGCCAGTTGGAGCGACATGGGCCCCTCGCTGACGCTCATGGCGACCCAGGCGCTCTGGTTCTCGATCCCCTTCTCCGTGACCTTCTGGCACATCCAGACCGGCCTCGATCCGCTCGACTCTTCGGTCTCCAGCCGGTACGTGGTGTGGATCGCCGTCGGGCACGCGACGCAGTACCTGTGGGTCACGTCCTACTACGCCCGTGCGTCTCCCGGCTGGAACGGCTTCGGGCGCTACTTCGCGAAGACCCTGGCCGCCGGGGCAGCCATCTGGACGATCCCCGCCATCGTGTTCGCCCCGGGGCGCCTGGGAGACCCGGAGTACGCGGGGGGCCTGGCCCTGCTCGTCGCCGCGGGAGTCAACCTCCACCACTTCATCCTCGACGGCGCGATCTGGAAGCTGCGGAACAGCCGGGTCGCTGGAGTCCTGATCCGCGCCTCGACGGAGGCCGGCGCCGAGGCCGGCGCGCGCGGGCCGTGGCTCCGGCGCACGGTCTGGGGGATATGCGGTGCGACCGCGGGGATCGCGGTCGCGATGATCGGGCTGCAGTACTTCTCCTTCGAGTCCGGCATCCGAGGTCGCGACTTCGATCGCGGCCGAACCGCCCTGGACCTGATGGCCTGGTTCGGCCAGGACGACTCGCAGCGAAGGCGCCGCCTCGGCGACGGCCTGCTCCGCGCCGGTGAGCTCGACGCCGCGGAGGTGGAGTACCACCGCAGCCTCGCCCTGCGACCCTCGATCAGCGCCTGGCGGGGTCTCGCCGGGGTCCGCAGCCGGCGCGAGGACTGGTCGGGCGTGATCGACGCCCGCGACGCGAGCCTCGCGCTGGACCCCACCGACTCCGGGCTGGCTGCCATGGCGGTGCGCGCCCACTACGCCCGCGGCGAGGTGCAGCAGAGCCGGGCGATCATGGAGACGCTGCTGGCCGCCGAGCCGGACTCCCCGCGCTCGCACGCCATTCTGGCGGGGACCGCGCGAGAGGCGGGAGACCTCGAGTGGGCGATCCGCCGGTACCCGCATCAGTGGTTCTGCTTCCGCGAGCTGTGGCCAGAAACACCTGCCCAACGAAGCCCTTCAGGATGACGTAGCGCGGGGGTTTACCCCGCGCCGAAGTCGATCGCCGAGTGAAGCGCGCACAACCATGCCCATGCCATGACAGGTCT
>Ga0209536_100004811_pt1 | contig 21248 bp, 19 predicted proteins | sample DeeMarSeWOR28_12_FD_187461 | JGI IMG/M metagenome (GOLD analysis project Ga0209536, IMG submission 187461) | Marine sediment microbial communities from White Oak River estuary, North Carolina - WOR-2-8_12 (SPAdes) (version 2) | ecosystem: Environmental > Aquatic > Marine > Intertidal zone >... | reverse complement strand
CGAACATCTCCTACTTTCGACGTGAAGATCATTTCGGCGATCCTCGAAAGCCGATCGACGTGGCGGTCCGAGATCTGGTTGCCGCAAAGACCGGGCGCACACCCGAGGGGCCGGTTCGGATGCTGACGCATTTGCGCTATTTTGGTTATTGCTTTAATCCGGCCAGTTTTTACTATTGCTACGATAGAACCGACTCAAGTGTCGAAACCATAATCGTTGAAATACACAACACTCCCTGGGGTGAAGTTCACTGCTACGTTTTAGACCGCCATGACAACGAGCATCCGGTCAAAAACTGGCGGCGGCATCGTTTTGCAAAGGTTTTTCACGTTTCGCCGTTTATCGATATGAATATCAATTATGATTGGCGCTTTCGCGAACCCGACACATCGATCCGTGTGCATATGATCGATTACGAGAACGAGCAATTGCTTTTTGATGCCAGTCTGGCTTTGAAACGGCGCCAGATCAGTCGCCGGGCACTAACCGATCTGCTGATTAAATATCCGCTGATGACAGCCAAGGTGACTACCCTGATCTACTGGCAGGCGCTGCGATTATTGCTAAAAAAAACACCCATGTTTGTTCATCCCAAAAAGCGTCATTATGCAGGAGGAAGGTATCAACAATGACGACTTCAATTGTGCCTGCAAGTGCACCGGCATTGGAAAACCTCCAGACGCGCCCAACCGACGGGCTGGCGCGCAAACTTCTTTTTAGAATACTGCGCAAGCTAAAATGGGGTCAAATCACTATCCATGAAGGCTCCCGGCGATACACCTTCGGTCGATCGAGTAGCGCTCATCCCCTGGAGGCGGTGATCACGGTTCAGCATCCCCGATTTTACAGCAAAGCTGTTCTGGGCGGCAGCATCGGTGCTGCAGAAGCGTACATGCGCGGTTTGTGGGCGGCAGACGATCTGACCGCTGCGCTGCGGATTATGGCCTTGAATCGCAGCAGTTTTGAGCGCCTGGATAAAGGCTGGTCGAAGCTATCAACGCCTTTTCATAAATTCTGGCATCTTCTGCGTAAAAACACCCGCAGCGGCAGTCGTAAAAACATCGTGGCCCATTATGATCTGGGCAATGATTTTTACCGATTATTCTTGGACCAAACCCTGACCTATTCCTGCGGAATTTTTGAAAGCAACGATGCAAGCATGCGGAATGCATCGCTTGTTAAATATGACCGCATCTGCCGCAAGCTTGAACTCGGCCCCTGTGACGAGGTCATCGAAATTGGCTCCGGCTGGGGCGGATTTGCCATTTATGCCGCTCAGAATTACGGTTGCCGCATTACCACCACAACCATTTCCGACGAGCAATTCGAGCTGGCACAAGAGCGCATCACGGATTCCGGCGTAGCCGAGCGCATCGATCTGGTCAAGAAGGACTATCGGGATTTAAAGGGGAAATACAGCAAACTGGTTTCGATTGAGATGATCGAGGCTGTCGGGCATCAATTTCTGGATGCCTACTTCAAATCCTGCAGCCAACTGCTCAAACCCGACGGCATGATGCTGTTGCAGGCTATTACGATTGCCGATCAGGTCTATGAGCGCCACAAATACACGGTTGACTTTATCAAGCGCTATATCTTCCCGGGCAGCTGTATTCCCTCCATTGCCGCTATAACCGCTGCGATCGCCAGGTCAACCGACCTGCGTCTTTTTCATCTGGAAGATATCACGCCGCATTATGCCAAAACGCTGGCCTGCTGGCGGGAGCAATATTCTAAAAACATTGATGATGTCAAAGGGCTGGGCTTTTCGGATGCGTTTATTCGCATGTGGGATTTTTATCTGAGTTACTGTGAAGCCGGTTTTGCGGAGCGCTATATCGGTGATGTTCAGATGCTGTTCACCAAGCCGATGTGCCGGCGTGAGTCGCTGATCCCGGCGCTGGCGGCATGATAAATTGTGTCGGAAAGGAGAAGCAACCGATGACTGTCTGGGTAAGCGATACCTTTGCTCCTAATCCTGGTCGAAATCCGGTGGTTTGGCGCTCACTGTATGGCTTATTTGAGCGATATCAGAGTCGGTTTTAAAAAGCTGGAGCAAACGGATGAGGCGGTCGCCACTTCAAAATAATTCGCTGTAAATTGCAAAAAATGTAACTTTTAGGGCGCGTTGCATCTCTACATAAATGTCATTAGCCTCCATTACGGTGGTGGTTCAGTCTCAGCTGAGTTTACCTCCTTTCCTTGGCTGAGCAAAAATCACTGGACCACCACAAACCTCACCTATCTTCCGTATTTCTTCGGTGCATTATTTGCGTATTTAGAATTAATCCTTAAAATAATGTAGGTAAAATTTGCTTTTCTAAGATAGAAGTGTTTGGTAAGATCGACGGTAATGTTCAATATGGCGTAATATGAACGCTTTCACTGCATTTGTCTGCTTCGTCAGGCAATGCGATTTGAGGCGATGAAACCCGGTATTGAACCGACGCGAACACAATGAGGAGATCAAAACGATGGAAATAAAAAAGATCCTGTGGCCGACTGATTTTTCCGAAAATGCTGCCAAAGCATTGCCGGTGGTGACATCCCTTGCCGAAAAATATACGGCCGAGATTCACATTCTTTATGTCCTGAAGGATTATCCGGCGGTGGGGGCTTCCTATGGCCACAATGATCCGGAAGATATCGAAAAAATGCGCCAATGGGAAAAACAAATGGCAGAAGGGCGGCTGGACGAGATTTGCGAGAAATTCTTAAACGCCTGTCCGCTTTATTTCCGCCACATCAGTGTCGGTGATCCGGCTAAAGAGATCCTTAAACTCATTGAAAAAGAGACCATCGACATGGTCGTCATGGCCAGCCGGGGCAGCGAGGCGCACTTTGACTTTGGCAGTGTTGCTGACCGCGTGATCAAATGCACCGAAATCCCTACCTTGATTATTCCCATATGAAAAACGTGCGCTTAAAAGATTTTTCATTTTTAGTGTGCATTTTATTCGGCTCCGCGCACGTTGCAGCGGATACTGCGGTGACTGCCGATAAATTGCTGCCCTGCCCGGATTCTCCCAATTGCGTATCTTCGCTGAGCAATGATCAAAAGCACTTCATCAAGCCTTTTGCGTACAGGGGCAGCTTTGAAAATGCCCGGCAAAAGCTGATCGACATCCTGCAGGATTCCCGGGGCGTGCACCTGGTGTCAGTCGGAAAAAATTATCTCCATGCGGAATTTCGCTCGCTGATTTTCCGTTTTGTCGATGATGTCGAATTTTATTTTCCTGCCGAACAGCCGATCATCCATGTGAAGTCCGCATCGCGGTCGGGGTATTACGATTTTGGCGTCAACCGGCGACGTGTGGAGCGTTTGCGCTCAGCGTTTGCGGATCCGTCAAAATAATCATGCGACGGGTCGTTTCTGTGTTAAATAACCGATTTGACGAGGTTTAGATGAACGCCTTATTCTATTTGAAACTCTATGCGCTGACCGTACCGGTTTTTTTTATGATTGACCTGATTTGGCTGGGCGTGATTGCCAAAGGGTTTTATCGGGAAAATTTAAGCTATATTCTCAGCCCGCAGGTCAATTGGCCGGCAGCTATTATTTTTTATTTGCTCTATATTGCCGGGATTCTCATATTTGCTGTCGTCCCTGCGGTGACCAAAGATTCATGGCAACACGCGATGCTGTATGGTGCCCTGTTTGGATTCTTCACCTATATGACCTATGAGCTCACCAATTTAGCCCTGCTCAAAGATTGGCCTCTGAACATCGTGATAGTCGATATCATCTGGGGAGTGGTGCTGTGCACGGCTGTTGCCACAATCGGTTATTTAATCGCCAGGTGGCTGCTATGAAATGGGAAGAACCGGACGCCATAAGATGGCGATGGTTTGCGAGCAACGAAATATGCTAAAAACGCCGATGCAGATACACGCTAAATACACAAGTTTTGATCTGCCATCAGATATGCTTCATGATTTTTGATTTACAGAACCCACGAATTCTCTAATGGTGCGTATATAATCTTCTCCGCCTATTGTACCATTATTGTTATGCCCTCCGCCTTTGATAAATTTTATGTGCTTTGGAGACGAGGTGTTTTCATACAGGCGCCGGCTCATCTCAGGGGGAACCCGCCTGTCATGTGTGCCATGGATAAACAGCGCCGGTACGTTAAGATCATCTACTTTGGATAAAGAATCAAATTTCTGTTCGACAATGAGATGCATCGGCAGTAAGCGATATCGATACTGAAGATGAGCCATGTCGATAATTGAGGTAAAGGTCGCTTCAACAATCAATCCGGCCGCATCCGGATGGCTTACAGCAAGATCGATGGCTATGGCACCCCCGATTGAATGCCCATAGATGAAAATGCTGCCTGGAGCGATGCTTTTTTGTGTGACTAAATAATTCCAGGCCGCTTCCGCATCAGCATAGACCTGCTTTTCTGTTGGGAATACACCATCACTGTTACCGAATCCACGATAAGATACCAAAAGAACGGAAAAGCCCATTTCATGAAACCGCCGGGCGGAATCGACATTAGCACCGATATTGATGGCACTGCCGTGCAGGTATAGCAGCACTCTGGACTCAGGCGAGTCTGCCGGGATCCACCATCCATGGATACGTTCCTTATGACCGTCTTTATTTTCAACTATCATAAAGACATCTTCGTACCGGAGCTGGTGAACGGCCGGTGTCTTTTTTATGTCTCGCCGGGGCGTAAAAATGAAATAGCCCTGCCTCGCCCACAGATAGGTGCAGGCGAGCAGATAAACGATCCCGAGAATCACAGCGCACAATACCGTTTTTTTGATCAGTCGGGTTGAATTCATTGCTTTTCTCCGCCATTCAAAGTCTTTCTGAGCATAGTCTATATTAATGCCCGCCGCATCGAAATCAACCAGCCCTTATCCAGAAGTTCCCCATATCCCGGCGCAAGCGATCAATTGCTAAGTTGGCTTAAATTTGAATTTGAAATACCCTGTCGCGCCATTTCATGGCGGCGCAGGCCAATTCGGGCAGGCCTAATTTCTTAAACAAAAATTAGACAAAAATATTTCCGCTAAAAGGGTCTTACAGCTGAAATTATTTTAAATAGGGTATTGACAGCTGAAACGCGGTGATTATTATCTGAACAAAACTTAGACATAAATTAAACTTAAATTCTATTCCTCTAATAAGGAGATCCATCATGAAGATCGCATTAGTCATACCTGCTTTGGCCATTTTCTCGGCAATCGCTCTGCTAATCGGCGCAGCCTTAACCGCAAATGCAGGTCACCATGGTCACTCGATGTTCGGCGCCAACCTGAGCGAAATGGACGGTAACAATGACGGAATGGTTTCCTATGAAGAGTATTCTTCCTATCATTCCGAACGGTTGCGTTGGAGTTTCAATGCCTTGGATACGGACAATGACGGATCCCTCAGCGAAAGCGAATGGGAAACATTCCTAAAGATGCACGGAGTCGGAAAAGATGCTGATTCCAGACAGCAGGGTTAATCAAGCCTGTTGAAAACATGTATCTCGGTTTTGATGCCCACCCTTTGGTGGGCATCGAGCCTTTGTATCGAATTTTCAATGCTGCAATCGGCACGAGACAAATCTGCAGTTGTGCAGATGGAATCGTGTCTGAGAAAAAGGAGGTTAGTATGCTGTCAGAAGCTCGGATAGATAACAGTCTCAGCAAACAGTCTGCGGTCGATCATGCATCGGATCATCTGATTGGATCCGGTTACCCGAATGCAGAAGCGTATGCTAAGGACGCAATAAAGGGATCTTTAAGCGGTTCGAGCCATTCAGACGCTTTTCAACGCTATTTGGCCGGCATCAGCAAATATTCGCTGTTGACAAGAGACCAGGAACGAGCGCTTGTGAAGCGCATCAAAGGGTTAAACGACAAGCAAGCCGCCCAGGAGCTGGTGACTGCCAACCTGCGCCTGGTTGTCAAAATTGCCATGGATTACAGCAGTATATGGATGCAAAACTTGCTCGATTTGATTCAGGAAGGCAACCTCGGGCTTATCAAGGCGGTCGATAAATACGATCCGGAAAAAAATGTCAAATTTTCCTACTATGCGTCCTTCTGGATTAAAGCCTATATCATCAAACACCTGATGGACAACTGGCGTCTGGTAAAAATCGGGACGACGCAGGCGCAGCGCAAGCTGTTTTTCAATCTTAAAAGTGAAAAAAGAAAGCTTAAAGAGGATGGATTCGAACCCAGTGCGGAGCTGTTGTCACAGAGACTGGGTGTGCCCAAAAAGGATGTTGTTGAAATGGACCAGCGCATAAGCGGCTGGGACGTTTCTTTGGACGCGCCCCTGACGGAAGATTCGGATACCGCACGGGTTGACCTGCTGAGAATGCCTTTCGAGTCGCTGGACGAGAAAGTGACGCAAAAGCAGCTTAACTCTATCTTGCGACAGCATATCGAAAGGGTCCGTAAGGATATGGATTCGCGCGAGCGGCACATTTTTAATCAGCGGATTATCGCGGAAGATCCCGTAACGTTATCTGAAATAGGTAAAAAGTTTGGGATTTCCAGAGAGCGTGTTCGCCAGATACAAAAGGGTATCATCGCTAAATTCAGAGATTCATTTAAACAAAATCTACCTGATTATGCTGCTTACAGCGATCGCAGCCATGTCGACTATGACGTGGGGAATTGACGAAAGGTGGTGAAAAAATGAGATGGTCAATTAAAATCGGAAAATTGGCGGGCATTGATGTGTTTATTCATTTTACCTTTTTCCTGCTGCTGGCCTGGATTGCGTTCATTCACTATAGCCAAAACCAGTCGCTCGGTGCTGCTATGGCCGGCATTGTTTTTATCCTTGCGGTTTTTGCCTGCGTTGTCCTGCATGAGCTGGGACATGCGCTGACGGCAAGAAAATACGGCATAAAAACCCGCGACATCATTCTGTTGCCCATCGGCGGTGTTGCGCGCCTGGAAAAAATGCCCGACAAGCCCACCCAAGAGCTGTGGGTCGCTCTGGCAGGCCCGGCGGTGAATGTTGTTATTGCCGCTGTGCTTGCCGGCTATCTTTACGTAAGCAACAGTTTCACGCCCATCGGCGAATTGACAAATTCTTCCGCTACGTTCGCCGAGCGGATCATGGCGGTCAATATTTTTCTGGTGGTTTTCAACATGATTCCGGCTTTTCCGATGGACGGCGGCCGTGTCCTGCGAGCACTGCTTGCAACGCGACTGCCCTACCCGAAAGCAACGCAGTATGCGGCCACCCTGGGACAGGGCATTGCGATTCTGTTCGGCATCGTGGGGCTGTTCTATAATCCGCTGTTGCTTTTCATTGCCTTTTTCGTGTGGATTGGTGCCGCTCAGGAGACCAAATTAACGCAGATGAAATCAGCTTTCAGCGGAATTCCCGTGACGAGCGCAATGCTCACTGATTTCAGAGTGTTAGATCGCAATCAGACGCTCGGGCAGGCCGTCGAGATGACGATAAGCGGAACGCAAAAGGACTTCCCCGTGACACATAATGGTGAAATCGTGGGCGTTCTTACCCAGTCTGATCTAATCGCAGCGCTGTCGAATCGCGGCCCGCATGCACTGGTGTCTGATGCCATGCAACCGCAATTTATTGCAGTTGATTCATACGACATGCTCGAAACGGCATTCAGCAAACTAAGCGATTGCAATTGCCACACGCTGCCGGTGACGCACAACAATCAGCTGGTCGGGTTGCTGACGATGGACAATCTTGGCGAATATATGCGCATACAGGCAGCTCTTAAAAATTAGGTAGATATGAAGCAGCAATTACAGATGGTGAGGAAATAATGCTTGGACGGCTAAAAACGAAAAGCATTATGCTTATACGCTCGATGCTCAAAGAGGGGATGAGCCTCAAGAAAATTACCCTATGCATCACGTTGGGAATAACGCTGGGGATCTTCCCGGTGCTGGGGATGACGACCCTGCTTTGCACGCTGGCAGCCCTTGCTTTTCGGCTGAACCTTCCGGCTATTCAACTGGTTAATTACATGGTGTATCCGGTACAGCTTGCTCTGCTGGTGCCGTTTTACAGCGCCGGCAGCTGGCTTTTTGATCAACAGGGCTTGCGGATATCCGGTGAGAATTTGCTAGCGATGATACAAAACGACTTCTGGGGCAGTATGACCAGTCTATGGAATTTAACGCTATACGCAATTTTCACATGGACGGTCATCTGCCCAATTCTGCTCGTTGTTTTATACCTGTCCCTCAAACCGGCGGTCAGCGCTATAAACTCTTATCGCCGGCAGCGCAAATAGGGTTAAAGCGTAGCGGAATTTTCTGGAATATTTGATTGGGTTTTCCAAACCGGGTGCCTTGCACCCGGTTTCACCTGCAACGATCGGGGCGCTGCGTTCCCCTGTTTTTTACCGTCTTTGGCGGTAAAATCCAAGCCATCCGCTGTGCGGGTGGGGTTGACTCTGATGATGCCGCGCTTAACTACATTCGATTTTTCAGAAGGTAATGCGACACCAGCCACTCCTGACCATTGCGAAAGCCCCATAATTCAGCACAGGCCATAAAAAACATACGCCAGCGCTGCAACCAGCGCTCCGCGCTCTGGGAACCATAGGTTTTTGCCAAAATTGGCAAAATTTCTTCACGGTGATTATCCAGATTTGCCAACCAGGCCTCGGCGGTTTTCTGGTAATGGGTGCCGTTTACCCGCCAGTGGGCCTCAACCAGCAGATGGTCCTGCAGATACAGCAATAAATCGTCTGAAGGAATCATGCCGCCGGTAAAAAAATGATCACCCATCCAGTTGTGGCCGTCTTCTTCGAAGGTGTAGGCAAATCGGCGATGGGTGAAAATATGGATGAAGCACTTGCCATTTGAATGGAGCCAGTTGCTGATGCGCTCGAGGAGCTTCGGCCAGTTGCGCATGTGTTCAAACATTTCAACCGAAACCACGCGATCAAATTTTAAATCGGTGTCGAAGTCATTCATATCCGCGGTGACGACTTTTAAATTGATCAACTGCCTTTGCCGGCAGAGTTTCCGGATGAAATCCCCCTGGGGTCTGGAGTTTGAAACGGTCAGGATCTGACTGGCAGGATAATGTTCGGCCATCCATACGGACAGCGCCCCCCAGCCGCAACCCAGTTCCAGGATATTCATACCGTCAGCCAGCTGAGCGCGGTCCGCCGTGATGGACAGCATGCGGGCTTCGGCTTGGTCCAACGTTTTCGTCTCAGCATCCCAGTAACAGCCGCTGTATTTTAAATGGCGACCGAGCACACGTTTGAAAAAGGCCGGCGGTACTTCATAGTGCTGCTCTTTGGGTTTTTCAACTTGAACCGCAATGGGGCCATGGCGCATATCGGCAATAAATTGCACCAAGGCGGCCCGCTGGGCTTCAATGTCCCCTTTGTCCTCCGTTTGCAGACGCTTTTTGTCCAGCATTCGAATGCCGTACCGGATTAACGCATCCGGTAACCATCTGCGCTCGGCCAGCTCGGTCAATAGGCTCATGCCTCTTCCTTTCCGGGAAACCAGGGGATAAACGCCGGGGTGCGCCGGATATAGTCGCGGTAGCCCGGTCGGGTGTTGACAATGGTTTTTTCCGTCAGGGGGATCCCGGTCATCTTCAACAAAACCGCCGTGATGATCAGCGGGCTGATCACCGTCCACCAGCTATTGGGCGTCGACAGTGCGATCAGGAACAACCCCCACCAGATTAAACTCTCTCCAAAATAATTGGGGTGGCGTGAATAGGCCCACAGTCCGCGATCCATCACTTTGCCTCTGTTGGCAGAATCGGCCTTAAAGCGCGCCAGTTGCCAGTCACTGATGGACTCAAAGGCAAATCCGACCAGCCAGATGATGAATCCCAGAAAATCAAGCCAGGTCCAATGCGCCGGCTGCGGCGACACCTGACCGTACTGGATGGCCACCGCGATCACCCACAGAAATAAAGCCTGCAGCAAAAACACTTTGAACAGACTGATAATCCAGAAACGCTCGCCACCGGCCTGGCGCCAGCTGCCATAGCGAGGGTCCTCTGATTTTCCCCAGTTGCGCCAGGTCAGATGCGCACTGAGCCGTAACCCCCAGACGGTTGTGAGCCCCGCCAGCAGGAGTTGGCGCCCGGCATAACCGTCGCTTAGGCCAAAGGTGATCCAGGCAATCAGGACGAAACCCAGCCCCCAGAGGCTGTCAACCAGGGTTACATTTTTTTTAACCAGACTCAGGATCCAGCCGCAAAACATCATACTGCTCACAGCAGCCAGGTTCCAGCCGAATACAGCAAAGAGATTGTCCACTAAAATCGCTCCTCATATTTAAAACGAATCAATGATTCGATCCGGCTGCAATGGATCTGCCACCGGTCGGCCGGCCTTGCGCTCAGCAACCGCAGCGCGAATTTGCGCATGCACCCGACCGCTGATGGGGTAGGCCAAAACGATGATGAAGGCCAGAATATTGCAAACCGAGGGTACCAGGGCATACAGGATACGCAATGTCAATTGCACCTGTGCGGTTTGCGCCTCATTGGGTGTATAGCCGGCCACGCCGAGTATCGACAAACCTGCGCCCACGCCGATGGCCGCGGCGAATTTTTTGGCAATTGACCACAGGCCGATGTATTGCCCTTCGCGTCTTTGCCCGCACCGCAGCTCATCGTAATCGATGACGTCCGCCTGGATGGCAGAGGGCAATGCCAGGGTGGCACCAAAGCCGATACCGGATAAAAAGACCAGAATGCCGTAAATATGGGCATCTCCGGGTCCCAGAAAAAAAACACCGATAAAAGCGCCGGTGTTAATAGCCATTGAAGTCAACCAGGCCGCCTTTTTGCCGATGCGTCCTGAGAGCTTGATCCATGCGGGTAAAAAAAGGATGCCCGTAACAAAATATAGCATTAGAAACGCATCGGCCAGTTGAGACTGCAAAACATATTCGACATAGTACAAAATCAAAGTTGCCGGCAGATTGCTGCCGATGGCGGCGATGGTGTAAGAAATGATCAAAATGATAAAAGGCCGATTACGGCTCACATCGGCCAATCCTGCCCAGATGCCCGTTGAGCGCAATACGCCCGCCGCCTGTTTTTCTTTGATTGCCGTCACGCACCACCAGCAGGAACCGATCAATAGCGGCGCATACAGTACCGCAATCCAGAAAAATTTGGCGCGTTCGCCTTGCGCATCCGCTGACAGGTTAAAAACCCAAGCGACCAGCGCCGGGGAGCTGGCAGCCATGAGGGTGCCGGCGATAAGAAATCCGTCGCGCATGCCGAAAAGCGAGGTGCGTTCGTGATAGTCAAAGGTGATTTCAGGTCCCAACGATTCATAGGGGACGGTCACAGCAGTCCAGAATAAAAACAAGGCATATATACAGATGCCAAACCACCAGGTCTCAAAATAGGCAGACGCCTGCGGGGGATTAAACAGCAAATACATGCTCAACACGACAAACAGCGATCCGATGGCAATATAGGGCCGGCGTCTGCCGAATCGGGTTCGGGTTCGATCCGATAAAAAGCCGATGGCAGGATCGGTAACGGCATCAAATATGCGCACGCTGAATAATAGGGTGCCCAGGACAGCGATGTTGATCCCGACAACATCGGTATAAAATTTAGGGATATATACGTAAACCGGTATGCCGACAACTGCCAGCGCCAGGGCCGGAGCCGAATAGGCTAATTTTTTGCTGAAAGCGATATGCTCGGTAGGCTGCGATTTCACGTTAAATCCAGAAGGTCTTTTTTTGCAAAAACCATCACCCGTAAAAGTCCGGTCCCTCTTAATTGTGGCATAAGTTTAAAGTGAAACCTAATAACGATTCCCCTGATGGCAAGTGCATAAAATTCATACGGCAGTTCCGGCTGTGGATACCGGCCAGATGAAAAGGCGCGGCATCCAAGGAAACGCGAAAGCAAGGTGATACCGCTCTATTTTGCTTGCTGCGGGACTTTTCGAAGCTTGCTGAGGTCGTAGCCCTCTTCCCTGAGAAAATCTAAAATGCGAATATAGTCCGCTTCGGGTATGACCGGCTTGCGGGCCATAATCCAGACATAGTCCCTTTTGGTGCGGCCGATGACGGTTTGCGAATAATCTTCAGTCAAATAGATAATACGATATTCGGCTTTAAATGGCCAAAAGAACTGCATTCCCCAGACGGCATTGGATTGTTCGTCCTGGATGAATCCGCGCGGACGATAAACTTTGCGCGGGCCCTCAAACGACCCTTTATTAAAGGAAAAAGTCGTTTCGATGGTTCCATCTTCAGCCAGACGGTAGGACTCAATGGCATTAAAGGCGTCTTTTTCGATAAAAGTCGGTATACTGGCAATGACGTACCAGTCGCCCATGAACTGTTCAATATTCACCGAGTCTACCGTATGAATCGGAGGTGCGCTCGTGCAGGCCGTTATTAAGATAGCGAGCATCAAAATATGTGTTGTGGTAAAGTATCGCATGACAATCGGTCCGGTATGGCTGTCGGTCAGCTATGCTGATTGATCGGTAACATCCCGCTGGATGGCCGGATAGTGTCTGTTTGGGTTTTTATCGTTGCGTATCGGAACGATCTTTTATTTTTCATGTGGGAACGTAATCATCGACGGCAAAACATCAAGAAAAAAGAGCCGTATTTTTGACTGACGGCCGTCTTCGGGAGAAAATGCGTGTGACCCTGTATCCCGAAAAGCAATCTTCTGAACACATAATCCAGCCAAAGTTAAAATAAGATTATGAAAACTTAGAAATTTTTGATATAAAAATATAATAACGAATCAAACACTTATCGACCGCACCGTGTATAGGAACCATGCGTATGAGGAATCGATCAACATTTGGCATCCTGTTATTGCTATTGCTCGGGCTGCAGGCATGTGTTGCCGATCAGCAACAGCTGCAGAATCAAAATGCGCTTCTGCAGGATGAGCTCAAGCATTTTCAGTTACAGCTGTATGAAGCCGAACAGCGAATTCAAAGCCAGAATGCAGAAATCGAGCGTCTGCAGCAGGCCGAAAACACATGCAGCCAGAACCTGACGGATCTGGAAACCCAAAACACTTCCCTCAAAAATATCAATTTGAAGCTAACCCAAAAGGTGGAGCGGCTGAGCGGTGCCCTTGAAAAAAACAAATCCGTTATCAAGCTCCAAAATAAGGTCATCGGGCTGCTGGATGATACCAAGAAGACCATTGCCACCAGCCTCAAAGATGAGATTGCCGCCCAGCAAATCGAACTTGTTGAGACCGAGGATACCCTTAAGGTGATTTTCGTCGATAAGATCTTGTTTGATTCGGGTAGCGTAAAGATAAATGCAAAAGGACAAGCCTTGCTGCTGGCATTCGCCGAGTCCATCCGGCAGCAGAATGATCAGTGCGTTCTGGTGGAAGGCCACACGGATAGTATGCCGCTGGGTCCGTCCTTGAAGGCAAGATTTCCGAGCAACTGGGAGCTATCGGTTGCGCGGGCTGCAGCCGTGACAAGATTTCTTCAAATCGAAGGGCAATTGCAGCCTCAGCGATTGTCCGCGCGCGGATACAGTTACTATCGACCGGTGGCTTCAAACGAAACCATAGAAGGGCGGCATCAGAACCGCCGGATTGAAATTATTTTGAGTCCCACCGAGCAGAGCCGCTGAGTACACCTGAATTTCAATTTTCGAGCACTTCACGAAGCTTTTGAGACAGTTCGATGATGTCAAAAGGCTTTTGAATAAATCCTTTGCAGCCCAATTCAAATAACTCTTCGGTTTGTTTGTTCGTGCTATAACCGCTGACCAACAACACTCTGACGGCGGGATTTATTCTTTTCAGCTCCAGATAGGTCGCCTTGCCGCTCATTTCCGGCATAATCATATCCAGGGCCACCAGATCGACTTTTTCGGAATTTTGAGCATAAATATCGATTGCTTTCATGCCGTTTTCTGCCGTGATAACCGAGTAACCCAATTCTTTGAGCATCAATTTTTCGACTTCAATCGGCCCTTCCTCGTCGTCCACCAGCAGAATGCACTCGCTGCCTTTGAGCAGCGTAAAATCAGTTTCAGATACGTCCAAGGCCTCGACCTGTGACGCGGGAAGATAGATAACAAATGTGGTGCCGTGACCCTGTTCGCTGTATACCCTGATGATACCATTATGATTTTTGACAATGCCATAGGCGGAGGCCAGGCCCAGGCCGGTGCCCTTACCAATTTCTTTGGTTGTAAAGAAAGGCTCGAATATTCTCTCGATGGTTTCTTTATCCATGCCGATGCCGTTGTCGGTAACGGAAAGCTTAACATAATTGCCCCCTCTGACTTCAAATGGCTCGCAGTATGCATCGCTGAGGACGACATTTTCCGTTTGAATGTACAGATCGCCGCCGTCGGGCATGGCATGCCAGGCGTTTAAATACAGATTAATCAGAACCTGTTCGATTTGACCCTGATCCACCTCGACGTTCCAGATTGTGGCTCCCCGGCGTTTGTGCAGGGTGATTTCTTTTTTGGTGCGCATGAACATACGGGTACTTTTTTCGACGATATCGTTGAGACTTGTCGGTCGCAGCGTATATTTTCCCTTCCGGGCAAACCCCAGCAGTTGTTCGGTCAGGTTTGCCGCGCTCATGACATTTTCCTCGATCCCCTGTATATATTTATTAACGGAATCATTATCCGAATTATCCGACTCGTTGCCCAAGCGCATCAAGGATAAATATCCCTGGATGCCCATCAGAATATTGTTGAAGTCGTGGGCAATTCCGCCTGCCAGGGTGCCGATGGCCTCCATTTTCTGAGCGTGCATCAGCTGGGCCTCGAGATGCTGCTTTTCCTTTTCAGCCCGCAACTGATCGGTGATATCTGAAATTTGACTGACGATCTTTTCTTTTTCAGTCGAATCCCGAAAGCGGTTTGCTGTTATTTTTACGGAGCGCTCCTCGTCGCCGTTCCGCATGATTTTGCAGATGGGTCCTGAATTTAAGGACATCCCTTTTTGGATCGCTTGAAAATAGGTTTCAACATCGCTGTGGCCGAATGGTTCCAGGTAGCTTTTTAGTGGATTGCCTTCGATTTTTAGCTGCGGGCAACCGATAATTTCAGCAAAGACCTCGTTGGCGTACAGAATATTGAGGTCTTGGTTGAGGATTACAATGCCATCACGTGAATTCTCAACCACCGAGCGGTAACGTTCTTCGCTTTCACGCAGCGCTTTTTGAGCTTTGATACGCTTGCTCACATTGCGGGCAACATTCAAAATGACTTTCTTGCCCCGGTAAGTAATGGCTCGTGAATGGATTTCAACCGGGAACTGCGCGCCGTTTTTTTTGAAATGAACTGTTTCCAGGTTCAGTTTGGGAAGCGTTTGAGCCTGTGCCTTTTCGACAATCTCGTAAAGTATTAAATTAACGTGATCTTCCGGAATAATTTGATTCAAATTAAGATTAAAAAACTCCTCGAGCGTATAGCCCAAATGAGAATAAGCAGCTTCATTGGCCTCCATGATATTACCGGTCAAATCCACAATATAGACCGCATCATCGACCTTTTCCAGCAGTTCCTTATAGCGTGTCTGTTCCTCGGCATTTTTCAGGTTCGCCAGCATATAATTAAACGCTTCTGATAATTGATTAAACTCCCAATAATTTCGGCGATGGGTATCAAACAGCAAATCCTTCTGGCCTTCTGATATTTGAATGGCCTTGGCGGTCATTTTACGCAGCGGGGCCACCATTTTTCTGGCTAAAAATACAGCCATTAAGGTTGAAACGGCCAGCACGACAATGGCAAATAAACCCATCCAAACAGTGACTCTATGTTTCTCCTGAATAAGGCTTTTCAGAGAAGACTGAAAATAAAGATCATCAAAACCACCAATCCTTGAAAGAATTAGATTTTGGTTGTACGGATAAAATCCGGAGTGACCGGCGATTTTTTCCCTAATTCGGGAGTCAAGCACAACAGGCCGCTGCGAGATCAGGTTAAACGCCTGGTCGGGGTAAATCGCCACCAGGCTGATACCCCCGGCTTGCTGAATGGCCTCGATGAGTTTTTGATCTTGCACCATGTCATACAGCGCATAGGCGGTGCCCATGCGACCGGTTTCATGCATGACGGCATCTGAGAATATCCATAATAGTCGGCTTTTGCCTTGATCTTGCACGATCTTGCCGCTCGGGTATGCGGCCATGGCAAATTTGACGATTTCTGCGGCAAGCCCGGGGTATTTTTCAGGCAAGATTTGTTTTTCACCCACTTTTTTTACAAAATGATAGACCCCGTTTGTTGGTGGATAGAACTGGGTGATTCGATCTTCCAGCTTGGATGTGTCGTCCAGCATGAAGGTGACACGAATGATGTTGTCAGAGCGCAGCTCATCTAAAGCGCTTTGAATACCAGCCATGCGGTTGTTCAATATGATTTCTACCTGGCCTTTTTGAGCCCTTAATTTCTCATAAAATTCTGCTTCAACCTTTTTGCCGAAATAGCGGTATAGGGTTCCCAGAATAATGACAACGGACACGCTGACAAGGACCACAAAAGCCGTCATCAAGTAGGTGGAAAAGCGCTTGTTGTAATTTAGTTTCAACATAACTTCCAAGCATAAAATAAAATACGGTAAATTGTCAAAATAAAGTGAAGATCACGGGCACTTAACGCCATCGTTGCCGCAAACCGATACATCTGAAGCTGGATGGCGCCCGAGCGTCTATTTATTTTGGCAGATCACCATATAAAATTTGATTTATTTTGACTTCTTATCTGTTAATGCAATACAACGTTCTGCAATCAGACCATTATTGCCCTGGAGGGAGCTCGACATGAAAGAAGACAAAATACATTACGGCTGGGTGGTCATCTTTATGGGGCTGCTGACAACCATTGCCGCCCACGGTTTCGGGAGAATGTCCTACACGATTATTCTACCCGCCATGAAAGACGGACTGGGCTTTAATTATTACCAACTGGGGCTGCTGGGAACCGGCAATTTTATTGGTTATCTGACCATGGCCATCATCGGTGGTTTTTTAGCCGCTCAATTTGGAACCCGCATCGTTATCACGGCAGCGCTGGTGCTGATGGGAATTACGATGATCCTGACCGGCCTGGCGCAATCGTTCGGTTTTGCATTTTCGATGCGGTTGCTGACCGGCCTGGGCAATGGTGCATCTTATGTTCCGGCCATGGCACTCGGTTCGGCCTGGTTCAGCATGAAAAAAAGAGGTTTTGCAACCGGCATCGTCTCTGCCGGAATCGGAGCGGGCACTCTCATCTCGGGTCTGGTGGTTCCGCCAATTTTGGCGGCTTTCGGCACCAATGGATGGCGCTTTTCGTGGTATATTCTGGGCGGCGCCGTGCTTCTGATATCCGGTATTGTCTTTCAGTTTGTGTGCAGCAACCCGCAGGAAAAGGGTCTCCAACAGGTCGGATCCGAAAAAAATGAAGCGGACCGCAACGCATCTTTACCAGCTGAAAAGGCACAAAAATCCAATTTAAAAGACACCATTAAAAGCGTTGTGAAAGAGGGCGCCGTCTGGTATCTGGGCGCTGTGTATTTTTTCTATGGTCTTTCCTATATCATCTACATGGTTTTTTTTGCGGCTTATCTGGTTAAGGAAATAGGCCTGAGTCAGGAATGGGCAGGCGGTTTATGGGCCCTGGTGGGTGGCTTAAGTATTTTTTGCGGCGTTATTTGGGGCAAAGTGTCAGACGTGCTTGGCAGAAGCCGTGGTGCCGCTTTGGCATATCTTGTGCTCGGGCTTTCCTATTTCATCTATGCGCTCATCAGGGTTGATGTTGGTTTTTACCTTTCAGCCATTTTATTTGGTCTCACCGCCTGGAGCATCCCCACCATTATGGCCGCAGCGGCCGGGGACTTTGTCGGCCCGCGTCTGGCACCTGCCGGATTGGGTTTTATTACCTTATTTTTTGGCGTCGGTCAGGCCCTGGGTCCGGCCCTGGGTGGTTATCTGGCAGATAAAAGCGGTTCATTCACACTGCCATTTTTGATTGCGGGTGTGATTTCGCTGGCCGGGATGGTACTGTCGTTTTATTTGAAGAAACCTTAAATGAGAGAATCTCCAGGAGGTTGTCATGATCATTGAGGCCAACGGGATCAACATTCATTGTGAACTGTCGGGCAAAAAGAATGCGCCCGTGGTCGTGCTGGGGCACTCACTGGCCTGCAGTCAGGTGATGTGGTGGCCGCAGCTTGAATTGCTCGAGACCCATTTCCAGGTTTTGCGGTATGATACGCGGGGTCACGGCCAAACTGAAGCGCCGCCGGACGCCTACACGCTGGAACAGTTGGTAGCTGATGCCATTGGAATGCTGGATGCATTCAGGCTCGATCAGGTGAACTGGGTGGGCCTGTCGATGGGGGGCATGGTCGGCCAGGGTGTCGCTGTAGATCATCCCGACCGCCTGCATTCGCTGGTTCTGGCTGATACCGCGGCCATTATTCCCGCGGAAGCACAGCCGGTCTGGCAGGAGCGCATTGATGCCGCCATCAACGGGGGCATGCAGGCGGTGGCTGAATCGACGCTGGAGCGTTGGTTTACCCCTAAATATCTGAAGCAAAAAGGCACCGCGGTGGATCGAATTCGGCAACAGATCTTGGCCACGCCGGTAGCCGGATATGTCGGCTGCAGCGAGGCAATCCGGCGTCTGAATTACCTGGAACGGCTCGCCGCGGTGGACGCAAGGACTTTGATTATGGTCGGTGCAGATGACCCCGGCACACCGGTGGCGGCTTCGGAGGCCATGCACTCCCAAATCAAAAACTCAAAGCTGGTGGTGATACCGCAGGCAGCCCATCTTTCCAATATTGAACAGGCTGACGTTTTTAATGATCAATTGTTGGTATTTTTGCAGGGTCGGGGATAGGGCTCGCTCATCGCTGCCGGATTTCCCTTTCGCTGATGCCCATAAGATACAACAAACCGTCCAGCCCGACACTTGAGATGCTGCGCTGGGCATTCTGTCTAACGAGGGGCTTCGCATGAAAAGCAACGCCCAGGCCGGCGATACGGATCATCGGCAAATCGTTGGCACCATCTCCAACCGCGATGGTCTGTTTGAGATTGATATTTTCAACCTGGGCAATTGTTTTTAAAATCTCAGCCTTTTTCTGACCGTCAATGATATCCCCTTTGATGTTCCCGGTGATTTTCCCGCCTTCAATTTCAAGCGCATTGGCGAAAATATAATCCAGTCCCAGTTTCTGCTGCAGGTATTTCCCAAAATACTCGAAGCCACCGGAGATAATACCGATTTTGAAGCCCAGCTTTTTGAGTTTGTCGATCACGCGCTCCGCCCCTTGTGTCAGAATCAGCCTTTGAGCCACTGAAGCAAGCGTTTCTTCTGGCAAGCCTTTGAGAAGCGCAACTCGCTGAGTAAGGCTTTCTTTGAAATCCAGTTTTCCGTGCATGCCGGCTGCGGTAATCCGGGCCACCTGATCGCCAACGCCGGCCGCAGCCGCCAGTTCGTCAATGGCCTCACCTTGGATCAAGGTTGAATCCATGTCAAAGACCACCAGCCGGCGGGCATGGCGATAGATGTCATCGACATAAAATGAAATATCAATACCCGTTTCAGAATGCATGTTGAGCAGCTCACCGCGCAGCTTACCCGGGTCTTTAATCTGCCCGGAAACCGTTATCTGAACACAGGCCTTTTGCTGAATATCGGCGTGATTGACCGAAACCCTCCCTGAAAGCCGATTGATGATATCGATATTCAATTTGAATTTGGCAATGACCGCTGCCACTTTAGAAAGCTGATCGGCTGTCACCTGTCGTCCCAACAGGGTAATGATGCGGCGTTCTTTACCCCGTTGTGCCGCCCAGTTTTCGTAAAGACGTTCCTCGATTGGGGAAAAATGAATCTGAATGCCCAATTTATGGGCCTCAAATAAAAGATCTTTTAAAATTGATGAAGATTTGAACTCAATCGGTATTTCAACCAGAATTCCCAGCGATAAATAATCATGGATTACGGCCTGTCCGATGTCCAGGATGACGACACTATATTTGGCCAAAATGCGCGTCAAACTGGCGGTCAGCCCGCGCTTGTCTTTACCGGTTACATTGATTAATACGATTTCTCTCATGATGGTCTATCCTGATGCTTGATGATCTTTGCGTATTGCTAAAAAAAAATACTATAAACACAACCGACTTTAGGTTGCAACCTGAATGTCCCTACGATTCAGATTCGATCCAGATTGCTGCTGTGGGAGGTTAAGGCGGGTTTAGAAAATCTAAAACCACCTGCTGGAACAAGGCGGGTGCTTCGGCGGGGATACTGTGACCGGTTTGCGCAAATGCCTCGTGGTGCCCGTTGCAAGCCGCTGCCAATTGCCGGGCATCCAGGTGGCTGACAATCGGATCATCGGAGCCGGAGACGACCAGGGTTGGACATTGAACTGAACGCACGAATGTTTCCGGCGATGGGTAAGCGGATATGGCACTGAGATGGGCCATCAGGGCCGCTTTATCATTGCGCTCTGCGATGGCGCTGACGATTTTGTCGACAATTTCCCTGTTTTGCTTTAAAAACCGCTTGCCAAAAACCAGCGGCAGCATTGCCCATACCATGGTTTTAAGATCTGAGCGCTGTAAAATTTGCCGCCACGCGTGGGTCATTTGCTTAACGTACGCCTGTGAATCCTTGCCGATGCTGCACAGCACCAGTCGGCTGACCGATTCAGGCGCTGTGGCTGCGAGCTTTAAAGCAATATAAGCGCCGTGGCTGATGCCGACCAGATGGGCTTTTGCCACATTTAAATGCGCGAACAATTGTTTTAAGTCGCTGACGTGGATTTCAGCAGAAAGCGAGCCCTTTCCAATAGCGCTTTTTCCCTGGGCGCGGGCATCATAGCGAAGCACGCGATGGTGTTTTGCGAATGCCGCTGCATGTGTCTCCCAGTAAATCGTCGTCTGGCCGGTGCCGTTTAAAAGAACCAGTACCGGCCGGTCGGCTTCGAAATTTGCGGTGATATAGTAGAGCTTGCAATTGTCGGAGGTCGTAAAGTACGGCAAGTCAATTCCTAAATTTAGATTTAATTCAAACCAAGCTTTATGTACATCCCGTCTTAAATGAAAAAAATTATCTCACCACAAAGATCACAAAGGGCACGAAGTTATACTACAAAAAAGAGAATTTGAAGACCCTTTGTGACCTTCGTGCCCCGGTGGTGAGAGAAATCCTGTTCCAATAAACATAAAAAGTAAAATCAAGCCGCCGCTTACTTTAGATAGATCCGCGGGACGCGGGCAGAAATGCCGGTGACGATCTCATAATTAATGGTATTGAGCGTT
>Ga0209536_100004810_pt1 | contig 21250 bp, 8 predicted proteins | sample DeeMarSeWOR28_12_FD_187461 | JGI IMG/M metagenome (GOLD analysis project Ga0209536, IMG submission 187461) | Marine sediment microbial communities from White Oak River estuary, North Carolina - WOR-2-8_12 (SPAdes) (version 2) | ecosystem: Environmental > Aquatic > Marine > Intertidal zone >... | reverse complement strand
TTATGGATCGGAACCGAGTCCGGAGGCTTTTGCAGTTTCAATCCTGAAACAAATAATTTTACCCGCTATACCAAATCCCGGGGTGATTCTACAGGATTAACATCAAACTTCGTTACCGCTTTTGGGGAAACGGAATATAATAACAGGCAGTATTTATGGATAGGTACAAATTGGGGATTAAACAGGTATGACCCGGAATCAAAAACATATTCCAGGTATTTCCCTGAGGGGATTGAAAAAAAATACAGTAGCAGTCAGAATTTTATTGCGGCCATTTCCCGGGACAGTACATCCCGCCTGTGGGTAGGCACGTGGAATGAGGGCCTTTTTTATTTTGATCCCTCCACGGACCAGTTGCTGCCCTTTATAGCCAAAACGAAGTATTCGCATTTTAAGATAACTATGGTCTGGAAAATATATGCCGCCAGGGAAAAGGGCAGGGATATTCTCTGGGTAGCCACATCACAGGCCGGTTTATTCAGGATTGACCTGTATACCGGCGAAATAAGGAACTATCTGCACGACAAAAACTTATCCACTGCCGATATCATGAATGTTTGTCCTGAAAAAAAATCAGGTGGCAAAAGGGTATGGGTGGCGTCTCACATTGGCCTTTTTAGTCTGGATTGGGAAACAGGACATTTTACACACTATAAACACAATCCCAAAAATCCGCGCAGTCTTAGCTCGAACCTTGTTTATTCTGTAATAGAAGATAATTCAGGGGTGATCTGGCTGGCTACAAGTTCAGGTCTGAATATGTTTAAACCGAGATCCGCTGATATCAGCACGCTTGAGCACAGCCTTGTAAATACAATGGTAAGCGCAGTAACAGAAACAAAGATTAACGGCCACAGGGTATTATGGATCGGCACCTTTGGCGGGCTCAGCAGATACGACAGGGACAACGGGCAGATCAGGCATTTCGTAAACGATCCGCGTAACAATAACAGTTTGTCGTCAAACATGGTATTTTCCATCCATCCCTCCAGAAATAAAAAATACCTGTGGCTTGGAACACTTGATGGCCTTAACAGATTGGACCTCAGTTCACATAATATTAAACGGTTTTATATATCCGGTGATGACTCTTCAACCGCCAATACCATATACAGTGTTTGTGAAGATGACAGGGGTATGATCTGGCTTGGATCGCAGAACGGCCTGATAAGTTTTGATCCGCATACAGAAAAGTTTACCCGGGATGGGCAAGCAAGCGTTTACACTCTTTATTTTGATTCTCATAACGTTTTATGGATCGGCACGTTTGACGGGCTAAGAAAATGGGACTTTGCTTCGGAAAAGTCCCAATGGTATAAACATGATCCCCAAAACGCCACTTCAATCAATCATGATATAATTATGTCTGTTCACGAAGACAATAACCACGATATCTGGATTGGTACTGTGGCCGGTTTGAACTTTTTTGACAGGATTAACGGAACACTAAGACCTGTCACCGGAAAAAACGGCTTTGAATTTGAGGAAATACGGGGAATAGAGGAAGATAATACGGCTAATTTATGGCTTAGTACAGCCACAAAGATTTATAAAGTTAATCCGCAAAGTATGGAATATAAAAGTTATGATTCGGGCGACGGCTTTCTGGCTAATCAGTTTGACCGGGCTGTTTATAAAAATACGGATGGCGAGATGTTTATTGGCGGCTATGGTCTGAATATTTTTCACCCGGATAATATCCGGGAAAACACGGTGATCCCGCCTGTTGTCCTGACCGATTTGCGGATTTATAATGAAAGTGTGCTTCCCGGACACAATTCTGTTTTAAAAAACCAGATCTACAACAGTGATGTTATAGAACTATCATATGAGCAGACGGTTTTCTCTCTGGAATTTAGCGCTCTTGACTACCAGAATTCCGGGAGAAACAGTTATGCTTACATGCTGGAAGGGTTTGATCCCAAATGGATACATACGGACGCTTCGCTGCGCCTTGCAACCTACACCAATCTTGATCCCGGTGCATATACCTTCCGGATCAAAGCCGGCAATAACGATGGCTACTGGAATGAAAAAGGCGCCACTTTGAGGATAATAATAAATCCTCCACCCTGGGCAACCTGGTGGGCATATTCTCTTTATCTGGCTTTTTTCCTGTCCCTCGTCTGGTTTTTGCGGCGCTATGAACTGAACAGGATACATCTAAAACATGAAACGCGCAAATTACAGGAGATGGATAGTCTGAAATCAAAATTTTTTGCGGGTATATCCCATGAATTCCGTACGCCGCTGACCCTGATTTTGGGACCGGCTGAACGGCTGATTCAAAAAATAAAAGATAAAAAACAGGCAGATGATCTAAAAAGAATACGTGATAATGCCCGCCGTATGAACAAACTGGTTGATATGTACCTGGATCTTTCCATGCTGGAAAACGGCGCTCTGTCCATCCGGACAAACAATGAAGATATTATCCCCATATTACAGACAATTGTTGCCTCTTTTGAATCAATGGCCGCTGATAAAAAAATTAGTCTTCAGTTTATTAATAATTATAAATCTGTTATTTGTGAAATTGATAAAGAAAAATTTGAACAGATTATTATTAATCTTGTAAATAACGCCCTGAAATTCACACCCGCTCAGGGTGAAGTGCTGATCAGGCTGAAACGAAGCACTGATAATAACAGAATTGTAATCCTGATTTCCGATACAGGGATTGGCATTGCTGAAGACCAGAAAGATAAGATCTTTGAAATGTTTTACCAGGTGGATAATGATATCAACAAGCAGCTGAGCGGGACCGGGATAGGACTGGCCATGGTGAAAGAACTGGTCCATTTGCATAAAGGAAATATAACAGTACAAAGCAGGTCAGGCCACGGCAGTGAATTTCAGCTGCAATTCCCGGTTATCAAAATTGATGACGGGAAAATCATAAAACCAATGGAGGATACGTTGTTGCCGGAGCGGCTCCCTGAAGAAATGTATAAAACAGAAATGGAAACCGATGAAAGAGTCAGAATCCTGGTCGTGGAAGATAATCATGAAATGCGGTCCTATATAAAAAGTCTCATTGAAGATAAATATAAAGTGGAAACATGTATTGATGGCAGCGAAGGTATAATTCGTGCGGTTGAATTCCTGCCTGACCTGATTGTCAGTGATGTAATGATGCCTAACATGGACGGTTATGAACTTGTTGATAAAATTAAAAAGGACCTGCGGACCAGTCATATACCGGTTATCCTGTTAACCGCCAAAACAAAAAATCCGGACAAACTCAGGGGTTTGAAAACGGGCGCTGATGCCTATATTACGAAGCCGTTTGATGCCGCTGAATTATCTGTTTGCATAGATAACCTGTTGGAAAACAGAAAACGCATCCATAAAAAGTTCAGCCAGGATAAATTTTTTAATCCGTCGGAGGTTGACATCACTTCTGCGGATGAGAAATTTTTACAGCACTGTCATCAGATCGTTGAAGCCAACATGGCTGATCCTGCGTTTACCATGGAAAATTTTGCCGGCCTGGTACATTTAAGCCGCACCCAGTTACACAAAAAACTTAAATCGTTAACAGGTTATTCGGCCACTGGATATGTAAGAACACTGCGTCTAAAAAAGGCCGCCCTGTTACTGGAGTCCGGTTTTGGCAATATGGCGCAAATTGCCTATGAAACAGGTTTTTCAAATCCTTCCTATTTTACAGAGTGCTTCAGGAAATTTTATAAAACATCCCCGGTAAAATACCTCAAAGCGGTAAAAGTTAACATATCTGATAAAATTTGAAACATACCTGGTAGAGATAATCCCCCTTTGATTCTTATTTAGGAGTACGTTTTCGACTCAATCCTTTGTGAGGAGGTATGTGATGCTTCGCTTTACACTAATTATTATTATAGTTCTTTTTAATACAATTCTTTTGGCGCAAGTACCGGATATACAATGGATAAAAATTTTTGGGAACGATGTTGTAATTGATAGAGGCAATTCGGTCCTTCAAACATCTGATGGTGGTTACATTATAACAGGGTACACTGAGGACCCTGGTGGGAACGCAGGTGTTTGGCTGATAAAGACCGATTCATTGGGAGATACTATATGGACTAAGACATTTGGTGGCAATTTTAGAGCAGAGGGTAATTCAATCGACTCTACATCAGATGGTGGATATATTATTACCGGTTCTCGTCATTATTTTGTTGGGGATGTTTGGCTGATTAAGACTGATGCAAAAGGGGATACACTTTGGAGTAAAATCTTAGGTTTAGGTAGAACCAGTATAGGGAATTCAGTTAAGCAGACAGCAGACGAGGGATATATCATTACAGGAACTCACGGAAATCTTGAATTGATTAAGACTGATTCTAATGGTGATACTGTATGGACCAAAGTACACGGCGATAATCTTCATGATGAAGGGAATTCAGTTCAACAAACCAATGATGGAGGGTATATTATAGCTGGAAATGCAAATGTCAGGTACCCTAACGGAGGAGGAAATAATGGGAATGGTAAGTTTAAAAGTAATTTGTGGTTGATCAGAACCGATGCCAATGGCGATACCCTGTGGACTAAAACCTTCGGGGATAGCTGTGTTGCCAGAGGCTTCTCTGTTCAACAGACTGCGGATAGTGGTTATATCATTACAGGTTCAATTGGGCAATCTACTCCCCCTATATTACTGCCGAAATCTATAGGAGAAAATGACTTTGGAGGAATCTGGTTGGTAAAAACCAATGCCGATGGGGATACACTTTGGACAAAAATATTTGGAAAAGGTGGAGATAGTGGATATTCAGTTCAGCAGACCAGTGATGGAGGCTATGTCATCACAGGGACAATTGGGCTGATAAAAACAGATGTTAATGGCGACTCTACCTGGATATTAAGATTCGAGGGTGAAGGTTATTCAATTCAACAGACTTCAGATGGCGGTTATATCATAACCGGAATCAAAGATGGGGATGTCCTGCTCATCAAAGTTGCCCCGGCTGTTACTACAATCGAAGAGAAGCCACATGTTTCTGTAAAAGAGTATCAGTTACAGCAAAATTATCCCAATCCCTTTAATCCGGCAACCAATATCGAATATTCTGTAGGGGCACATCGCAATATGCCCGTACAGGTCAATTTGTCTATTTACAATCTCCTCGGCCAAAAAGTGGCCACGTTGGTTAACAAGGTACAACCAGCAGGCCATTATGAAGTCCGGTGGGATGCCTCGGGATATCCAAGCGGGGTTTACTATTATCAGCTTAAAAATACCGGCGGCTTTATGCAAACCCGTAAACTTCTGTTACTAAAGTAGGAGGAAAAATGAAGATATTTTATAAAGCCATATTCATTTTATTCATTTTTTCAAACCCTTATGCCCAAAATACACGGAACGTTACTACCTTTGACAAAGCGTATGTTTTAATGGATAAAGACAAAGCCATTCCAAACGAGATAATATTTTCAAAAGACGATCCTGTGTCCTTATCATCCTTTTGGCCCGCTTTCAAAAAGAAGTTCAATGTATCGGATGATAACACATTTAGAGTGCTTAAATCCTTTGAAGACAACCTTGGACAAACCCATCATCGTTTTAAGCAGTATTATAAAGGTGTGGAAATAGCGGACAGGCAGTATATCGTTCATGAAAAAAACGATCTGGTGCACTCTGCCAACGGAGATCTTTTTAACATCCCCGATATAAATATCACCCCGGAGCTGTCTGAAGAACAGGCTTTAAAACATGCACTCCTTCAACTCAATGCAGAAAGATATATGTGGCAAAATCCTAAAAGCGAAGCCCTTCTAAAAAAAGAAAAAAATGACAGAAGTGCTACTTATTATCCAAAAGGCAAGCTGATGATCAGTTCAGCAGAAAACATCAGACAGGCAACTAATTATCGACTGGTTTACAGGTTTGATATCTGGGCGGAAAAACCTATGTGGCGATATAATGTGGATGTTGATGCCTACACCGGAGAAATTATAAATAAAAATCCCCTTATTTTTGAAAATGATGTACAGGGTGAAGGACAAAGCCTGTATAACGGCCTGGTACAAATAACGGTTTCCGATTCTTTATACCCGGAGGTAATTCCTCAATCCTACTGGCATACCAGTCACAGGAACGCTCTTGGAGACATCGGGCAGAGTTTTTGGCTTGCCGACACATCTTTGATTATCGTTTCCGGATATCTTGATTTATGGCATGAGGTCATGGATACGGAACCTGTTTTTCTGGAGGGAGAGGATATTCAGCTTTCATTTTACCAGCGCTATGGCATTGAGGATCCTGTCGGTGCCCCTTCTTCGTATGATGGATGGGATGGGATGAATGTCCGTATTTCCACTGATAATGCAGATACATGGCAGGTACTTGAAAATCCAGTGCCACAATACAGCAGTTCCAGTCTGTACAGTTTTGGTAAAATATTTGGGGAAGGTTTAAATGTTCCCGGCTGGACAGGTACCAATAACGAGTGGGGTAATGTTACTTTTGACCTTTCAGAATATTCCGGTCAAACCGTGAAAATACGTTTTGCCTTTGCCTCGGACGGAGGTGTCGATTCCTGGACCAATCCCGCTTTATTTGGCTGGCAGATCGATAATATTGAAATTTCCAATTCCGATACAACATTGTATTTTAATGATGGAGACACTGCTGCGGTTAGTTTTCTTAAACTGGATGAAGGGGTTACTATTGTAGGCGGCAATTATCGCTTGCGTGAACAGGGACGGGGCGATGGTATCTTTACATATAATATGAAAGATGTTGAACTTATGTATCTTGCCGTGGATTTTACAGATGATGACAGCAGTTTTACAGATCCGGAGGATAATGCCGGAGTAAGTATGCATTGGAGTACTGAAAAAACATATGATTATTTTATGGAAAGGCATAGTCGTAACGGTTATGACAATGTAGGCGGCAGCATAAAATCATATGTTCATTATTCTTATAAAACCGCATTTTATCTTGGAAATGGTGTTATCATCTATGGTGACGGGGATGGTATTACAGAAGGCCCTCTTGTTTCTCTGGATGTTGCAGGACACGAATTTTCTCATGGCGTAACACAGGAATCCGCCAACCTGATTTATAAAGGGGAATCCGGAGCTTTAAATGAATCATTCAGCGATATTTTTGGAGAATCTATTGAAAGATGGACTGAAGGAGATGGAGACTGGTTATTAGGAGCCGATGCTATTTTGGAAGGAACGGCTTACCGTAAGTCAATGATTGATCCTAACTCCCGTGAACACCCCGATACGTACCGGGGCAATTATTGGGCTTCTACAAATCCGGATGATCCGGACAATGGAGGTGTGCATATTAATAGCAGTGTGCAGGACCATTGGTTCTATTTGCTATCGGAAGGCGGCAGCGGAGCAAACGATAACGGAGATATTTTTTCTGTTAACGGGATCGGGATTGAAGATGCAGAACAGATTGCTTACAGGAACCTGACCGTTTACATGACGCCAACTTCCATGTTTCATGATGCCAGGCAGGGCGCTATTAATTCTGCAAGCGATCTATATGGTTCTGGCTCAGATCAGGTAAAAGCGGTAACAAATGCCTGGTATGCCGTCGGTGTCGGTGATCCTTTTGACAGCTATGCTGTAAATACCGCCGTTAATAAAACTTACCAGGCTCCTGGAATAGATACTTTATTCCTGACAGCTGAAATAATTAATCCGGATGCCAACAGCGATGATGTAAGAGCAATAATTGAAAGTTTTGACAAAAGTATACTTGATACAATTATGATGTTTGATGATGGTTTGCATAATGACAGTACCGCGGGTGATAGTTTTTTGGGAGGCTTCTGGCCGGTTCCAGTGGGAGAAAAATATTATACAGCCACCATCGTTACTGCCATATCAGATTCAGGTTTTTTTAACACACCAGGTGGGGCTTCCTCGCTATTTACAACAATTGGCCCTGTTGTACTAGATCACTATGAAATAACTTCCACTGATACAGTTCCAAATCCAGGTAACCGTATAAAGTTTAATTTTACACTCAGCAATATTGGTTCGATTTCGAAGGCCAAAAATATTACCAGTGAAATTGTCCCGCTTGACACATTTGCTACTCTTCCGGTAACAAACACATTGATGTTCGGTGATATTTCGCCCGGTGAATTAGCGACTAGTTCAAATTCACAGTATTTCAAATTTGAAAATGATGCAGGTGGTCAGAATGCTCGTTTTGCAATGAATATCATGAGCGATGGATACCTGTTTTGGAGCGATACTTTTTCTGTATTTATTGATAATGTATCAGGATTGTCAAAACACGAAGAATTTTATCCTTTGACATATTCAGTGAAACAAAATTATCCCAATCCTTTTAATCCATCTACAACAATCGAGTTCTCATTAATCAAATCCGAATTCGTTGAACTGAAAGTATTTAATGTACTCGGTAAAGAAGTATCAACTCTTGTTTCAACGAAATTAAATGAAGGAAACTATACTTACACTTTCGACGGAAAGAATCTGGCGAGTGGAATATACTACTATCAATTGGTCGCTGGTGATTTTAGAGAGGGTAAGAAAATGATTCTAATCAAATAAGGAAAATTTTCCAAAACGTAAATAGTGTTGCATGAATATCGGATTTAAATGGGATCTCTTTCACCAGGATGATTCAAGAACAGTTGAAATATCTTTGTCCCATGAATGCCTCTCGATCACACACGAATTTTACCAGACATTCCGTAGTATAAAGAAGACTGAATCGAAGATACGAGAATAATCTTTTAAAACAACTCTCAGTTAAAATTCAACTTTCATTAAATCAAGAAATATTCTAAAAATATGTATCGTTACGTTTATTGTACAACTTCTCACACGCCCTTGAAAACGAAAATGAATCTTTTTTTCTGACCTGCACCAACATCTTGCGGAGTTGACAAATTTTCCAAGATTCTTTTTAAAGGGGAGAATTATCATGAAAATCAAGCAACCCGGATTCAGATGGTCTGTTTTTAATATATCTGTTCTTATAACTATAGCCTTCACTAACCTGATATATGCAAAGATTGAGGCCCCGTCAAATATCGATTTTGGAAATGTTGAAGTTACTGACAGTCTGCGTATAAAGGTTCCAATCATTAATCTTGGTCTAACCGAATTAACCATAACCGATTTTTCTGATCCGGGAATCCCGTTCGGATTACGTGGTTTGCCAGATCTGCCGGTCCAAATCACACCTGAAGATTCAATAATTATATATGTTATGTTTAAGCCAAAGGATTCGGGAATTATCAATGCCGAATTTGTTATCACAAGCGATGATGAAGATAATCCCTCATTGAAGATTGAGCTGGAGGGCGAAGGTTTTTCCCTTAATGCGGCTGACAAGGGATCTTGTTATGCCTCGGCTGCTATCGGGGATAGCAGTACGCTCATTCAGATCGATCCCTCAACCGGTGCCGGTACATTGATAGGCACTATCGGGCTAAATAACGTCCAGAGTTTAGCAATAAATTCAGTTGGAAAAATTTATGGTACAGACTCGCAGGGTAATCTTTACAGAATAGATGCAAAAACCGCAGAAACGGTATTTATCTCAAATCCGGGATTGGGGCCGTTGGCGGCAATAACCTTTGATAAGAATGACACCCTGTATGCTCTGACTGGATACGGCAGATACTGGTGGTTTCCACAGAATTTAACTACTATTGAACTAACCAGCGGTACAGTGAAAACAATCGGAGAAATCAATGTTTCGATCAATGGATTGTCATTCGATCCGGTAACTGGAAAGCTATGGGGGGCAGGCCAAAATAATATTTATACAATTGATAAATCAACCGCCATGTCAAACCTGATCGGCAATACAAACCTTGATTATCCATTAACCGACCTTAATTTTGATGTGGCAGGAAATTTATTTGCCATCGCAGGGGGAGGAAATACTGATGATAACTTTTTTATTATGATTGACAAAACTACAGGTACAGGTTCGATCATCGGAAAGGCAGGTTTTAGCTCAATCACTGGATTAGCGTTTTATAATGAATCCATTGAAGGGAAACATATAAGCATAATCCCATCAATTATAAAATTTGGTTATATTGAGGTGGCAGACAGCTCATTTGGAACTATAACTATCAGTAATATCGGAACGGAAGATCTGACCATAGTTGATGTTACTGATCCGGAATCTCCATTCAGTATTATCAGTCCTCCAGATTTGCCTCTCGTACTATCTTCCGGCAATTCACAATATGTAAATGTATCTTTCAGCCCTTCTGAGACTGGTGCGTCCAACAATAGTATTATCATTACCAGTAACAACGATAATATTCCGGAGACACATGTATTGTTGCAAGGAACCGGCCTCATACTCAATCCTGCGGATAGTGGAGCTTGTTATGTCTTTGCGAACGAAAGTGACAGTACAAGTTTGTTCCAAATTGAACCCTCCACAGGAATAGGAACGATGATCGGGAGCACAGGGGTGAGATACCTTGAGATATTGGCCATCAATTCTGAAGGAAAACTTTATAGCACAGGTAATAGTGGTAAAATATACCGTGTTGATGCCGCTTCCGGAAGAGCAATACTCAGTTTTGATCCCATGCTGGGATCAATAAATGGGATGACATTTGACAACCGAGATTCATTATATGTCCTGATTGGGAGTAATCTATTTATCATCGATCCAATCACAGGAAGTTCTCAGCTCATCGGTGATACGGGGCTCTGGTTTGATCGGCTGTTTTTTAATCCTGTAACCGGAACTTTATGGGCACTTGGATCAAATACTTTGTATACGATAGATATAACAAGCGCGCAGGCAACTATGATCGAGGACTTCAATCCTGAATACGGGCTGATAGATCTGAGTTTCGATGTGGCCGGGAATTTGTTTGCAATTATAAGAGATTTTAATGATAACGATAATATACTTGTAACAATCAATGAAACCGAACGAAAGGTTTATATCATCGGTGAAACAGGATTTTATTCTGTTAATAGCATGACTTTTTATACTGTGCCCCTGACTGGAAAACATCTCCGGGTAATTCCGAGTTCAATAGACTTTGGATTTGTTGAGGTTGGTTACAATTCACCAGAAATTGTCAGATTCAGCAACGTCGGCACACAAATTCTTACGGTGCATCACATTACCGATCCGGGAGATGGTTTTGGTATTCCGGAACTGCCGGTTATTATACAATCAACTGGCAGCCAATCATTGCAATTTTCCTTTACAGCCCCGGACACAGGTGGATTCAGCAGTACTGTAATTATAAAAAGCGACGATACTGATTATACGGCAATGGAACTCATTCTGCATGCAGAAGGTTTTTACGTGGCGCCAGCGGAGCCGGGTAAATTTTATATGTTAACCGAGGAATGGCAAAATTCAGATATTGGCTCGATAAAAAGACTTAGAAAAATTGATCCCATGACTGGTAGAGACTCAATCGTCGGTCCTATCGGCCTGGAATATGGTCTGAGAGATATAACCATAAATACATCCGGAATAATATATGGCATTGGTTACGAGGGCAGTATTTACCGCATAAATGCGGATAATGGCAAAGCCTGGTTTTTGTCAAACTTTAATCTTGATAACCCGGTAGGTCTTGTTTTTAATAAAAATAATGATTTATACGCAGTCGACTACCCCATGTATAAATCAGGTGTGGATCTGGTTAAAATTAATTTAACGAAAAAAAGCACAAATGTGATCGCAAATTATCGAGAAATAGGCTTTGATGGAATTGCTTTTAATCCGGTTGAAAATAGATTGTGGGGATTTGCCACGAGTCAATATAGTAATCATTATATTTTTTCACTGGATGATGCCGAAAATCAGGTCCATATAGCTAATATTCCATATGATAAAAGTATTATTGATATGGAATTTGATATTGCAGGGAATCTTTTAGCCATCGCAGGTGATAATAATCAGAATGATATTATTTCTTTAGACAAATCTACCGGTAGAACCATGGTTATTTCGGACGTTGGAATAAAGAAGGAAATAAATGCCTTGGCAGTATCAAATGTGCCGATGCGGGGAAGCCAAATACGTGTTATCAGCACACATAACAATTTTGGTTTTGTTGAAGTGGGCGATACTTCTTATATTCCTGTTTCCATCAGCAACGTGGGTACCAATAATCTGACCATAAACAGTATCTCAATTCCAGAATCACCCTTTGTTTTTTCAGACCTTCCGGCTATTCCCACAGTTATTTCCACGGGAGAATCATTAACATTTAGCGTCAAATGTATTCCCCAGGGTACAGATCATTATAGATCTGCTATCACAGTTTCCAGTGATGATATTGATAATCCAAATGTGGATATATCACTGAATGTGCAAGGATTTCTTTTTACATCAGCCGATTCAGGCAAATGTTTTGCTTCTTCAGATTATAATGAATATTTAACACGACCTAGTTTGATCGAGATTAATCCGGTTACCGGAGAAGGTTCGTTAATAGGAGATACCGGATTATACTACGGTCTGTCGGGACTTGCGATTAATTCCAAAGGCAAACTTTATGCCTCGGATTACCAAGGAAATTTATACCGTATAGATGCCGGATCGGGAAAAGCAATTTTTATGTCAAACCCGGGGATTGGCGTATTGCATGGAATAGCATTCGATAAGGATGATGTCCTGTATGCTTCGCCATACGATCCATTGTTATACAAGATTGATCCCAGGAATGGTTATTCGGATCGCATCTCGCTCACGGGCGATCATGGTGCATATTATAAAGGAATGTCATTCGATCCTTTGGACGGCACCCTGTGGGCGTCTGATGGTGGGACTATTTTTAAGATAAATGTGTTAACTCGAGAAAAAAAATCCGTTGGAGAAATTTCTACAGATTGGTATGACCGGGCAATTGGACTGGCGTTTGACGCCGCAGGGAATTTGTTTTCAGCAATTCAGAATCTTAATGATAGCGAGAGTTGCCAGTTTGCCATAATAAATAAAAATACTGGAAAAGCAACCTATGTTGGATATATTGGTTTCCCATATGTGGGCGGCTTATCATTTCATCCAAAAACAGTTACCACAGATATTAATGTCCAAGGAAATTCCATATCTCACACCTATGCTTTGAGGCAAAATTACCCGAACCCCTTCAACCCATCAACTACAATAGAATTCTCATTACCCAAATCTGAATTTGTTGAACTAAAAGTCTATAACATACTCGGAAAAGAAGTATCGACTCTTGTAGCCAAGAAACTGAATCCAGGAAACCACACCTACACCTTCGACGGTAAGAATCTGGCAAGCGGTGTATATTACTACCGGATTGAAGCGGGAAATTTTGTCCAAACCCGCAAAATGATCTACCTCAAGTAAATCGTATCAATCAAAAGAGTTCGCTGAGACCGGAGCCTGTCCCGATGACGAGCAATGCGAGGAGATCGGGATCCAGCCCGCCAATAAGGCGCAGGAAGTTGTCCCCCGCCTCAGGCGGGGAAAGTCTCGTCTGCCCCGCAGAGTGAACGAAGTGAACGGTTCGGGGTCCGGACCGCGAAGGCCTTGGAGAAATCCTCAGAGCCTTTTTTATTTATTGAATGTTATCTGGAAAGTATACATAATTTACTCTGAAAAAATAGATTAATATTATACAGGTACCAGAAAAAATACTGAAATGAATTAAACATCCAGGGGCTATGTATATTTTTATAATTGGATTTCCGACTTGCAATGTGCAACGTTACATATTATATTTGCCTATGATTATGAGTTTTAAGCAATCATTTTTAGAAGCCTTCTGGAATTCAGATTCGCATAAACGTGTTCCACGAGAACTATCCAAAAGGCTTATAAGGAAATTGGATATGTTAAATAGTGCAACTGATGTTCGTGATCTAAAATCCCCTCCTTCAAATCATCTTCATCAGTTTCATGGAGATAGAGAGGGACAATGGTCGATAGCTGTGAACGGACCATGGAGATTGTGCTTTGTTTTTAAAGATGGTGATGTTTACGAACTTGAGCTCGTGCAATATCATTAGGAGATTATTTTGTTATGTTACCTAAGAATAGACAACCAACACATCCAGGCGAGATAATTCGCTATGAATATCTCGATGAATTAAATATGACACAACAGCAACTTGCTGATGCGATTGGCATAACCCGCGTAAGAATTAATGAAATTATTTTGGGCAAACGTTCTCTCACCCCAGATACAGCTTTCAGGTTAGCTAGATTTTTCAACACGACGCCTGAATTTTGGATCGGATTACAGACAAATTTTGATATGTGGAATACACTTCAAAAACGAGAAAAGGAATATGCGCGTATACGACCATTGAAGAGTGAAATTGTATAACTTAAATGCCATATAGTCAAAAATCTGTTAATTGATCTTCAACCCCCTATATACAGTTTAAATATCCGTGTTTTTAAGTCTAAGTTTAAACTACTAATCTCTGGTGATCAATTGACAGTATTTCACTTGCTGATATACTATTATTTGACAAAAAAATCTCAGATATAACCTGATTTAATTTGACAATTTATAAAAATGAAATATCATGGTTGGTGGCTAGAATATAATAGATTAGACAAACTGTGCTATACCAAATGAATCGTATCGATTAAAAGAGTTCGCTGAGACTGAAGCTTGTCCCGTGGAGCGAGAAAAGTGAGCGATTCGGGGTCCGGCCCGCGTTTACCAAACCTCCCTCTCGGGAGGTTTTTTTAATTTTTACAATATTTCTGTTTTTTCCCCCTGCGGTTAATTATATTATTATATACTCATCATTTTCTCTTATACACCTTTTTGGCTCTGAATTTTGATTCATAAAATGAACAAATCACGGATTATATCCAATGGCCAGATATTTTAAGTTTATTCTTCTATTGATTTTACTCTCTACATTAGTATTTGCTCAGTATGAAAACATAAGATTCGAACGCATAACGGTTGAAGATGGCCTCCCACAATCCATAATCAAGGAAATATTACAGGATCGCCAGGGATTTATGTGGTTTGCCACTGCAGAAGGCGTCTGTAAATATGAGGGTTATACCTTTTATATCTACAGGCATGATCCTGATGATTCGACAAGCCTGGCAGGTAGTGATGTCATTGGAATGCATGAAGACCGAAACGGTGTACTCTGGTTTGCAACGATAGGGGGGCTGAGTAAATTTGATCGTGATAAAGAACGATTTACAAACTACAAGTATGACCGGGACGATCCGCATAGCATAAGTTCTGATGAGGTCGATTGCATCGATTCCTATCGGTACAATGGAAAAGATGTCCTGTGGATAGGAACGGCCAGAGGATTGAATAAATTCGATCCCCAATCCGGAAAATTCATCCGCTATCCTCATACCAATTTAGGACACCCATATAGCTATGTTGAGACTGTTTTAATTGATACATTCGGAATGGTCTGGATCGGATGTGCCGATAATGGTGTACATAAATTTAATCCTGAAACCGAACAGTATACTCATTATATACATGATCCCCATAATCCCAACAGTCTGCCTGGCAATGGAGTCTATAATTTATTCGAGGACCGGGCAGGCACCTTGTGGGTGGCAACGCTTGGGGCCGGCTATGCTAAATTTGATCCTGAAAACGAGCGGTTTATCTCATATCATCACGATCCTGAAGATCCAACCAGTTTAGCGAGTGAATTAGTAGCTGTCTTTTTCGAAGACAGAGCAGGCAGGCGATGGATTGGGACAACCGAAGGATTAGATGCCTTTGATCAGGAGAAGGAGCAGTTTATCCATTATAAACATGATCCAGATGACCGAAACAGTATTAGTGATAATAATATTCTGTGCATCAATGAGGATAGATCGGGAAATATTTGGGTGGGAACTTGGGGTGGATTGAGCATAATTGATTTTCAAAAAAATCACTTTTCACATATCAGACACATACCGGGAAATAAAAACAGCCTGAGCGATAATTATGTAACAAGTGTTTATGAATCTCAGCATGGAGGTGAAGAGGTTCTTTGGATTGGTACAAAAAACGGCGGTTTGAATAAATTCAACCGTTCAACAGGAAAATGGTCCTGTTATAAACATGATCAGAAAAATCCCAACAGCCTGATTAACAACTTTGTTCGTGCCATCTGTGAGGATCATTCAGGTATTATATGGGTTGGTAATTTTCTGGGCGGACTCAATAGACTTGACCCCCGTACAGGGAGAATAAAGCGGTATCCTTATGATCCGCAAAATCCCAACAGTCTTACCTGCCCGTCGGTCAGAAGTATTTTTGAAGATGAAAATGGATTGTTGTGGATAGGGACGCAAACCGGGGGGATAAATACTTTTGATCCTATGACAGAAAAGTTTGCTCTGGTTAGTGACAAAATGCATGTAATAGATATTTATAAGGACCGGGCTGGTGATTTATGGTTTGGTACTATGCGGGGCCTAAAAAAATATGACCGGGTGAGCGGGAAATATTTGACTTACCGGCACAATCCGCAAGATTCTACCAGCATAAGCAGTAATTATATTCAATCCATTTATGAGAGTAAATCCGGTGAATTCTGGGTCGGTACGGTTAGCAGCGGATTAAATCGGTTTGACCGAAAAACAGGAAAATTCATCCACTATACAACAAAGAATGGTCTGCCCAATAATTTTATCGGTGGCATTCTGGAAGACGAACAGGGTAATCTCTGGCTATCAACCACCAAGGCAATATCAAAATTTAATCCCATAACAAAAAAATTCAAAAATTACGATTTTCATGATGGTTTATTAAGTGGTGAGTTTAATGAATTGTCCCATTTCCGGAATAGAAATGGCAAAATGTTTTTCGGGAATACTGAAGGACTGAATACTTTCTATCCTGAAGATATTCAGGATAACAGCTATATCCCTCCGGTTGTTATTACGAATTTCAGGATTTTCAACAAGCCGGTAGCGATTAAAAAAGATGAATCTGCTGAAAGTCAAAGCGGTTGCGTATTGCCCGGACATATTTCCACTTTAAATGAATTAACATTGTCCTACCGAGAAAGCGTCTTTTCATTTGAGTTTGCTGCCTTAAATTATCACAGCCCACAGAAAAACCAATATGCTTACAAGATGGAAGGAGTAGATCCCGACTGGGTGTATACAGATGCATCCCGCCGCTTCGCCACTTATACAAATCTAGATCCGGGAGAATATGTATTTAAAGTTAAAGGATCCAATAATAACGGCGTATGGAATGACGATGGCACTTCTATCAAAGTTATTATCACATCACCGTGGTGGCAAACTTATCCGGCCTATGTCTTTTATCTATTCTTGTTTGGATCCATTCTTTATCTGACCTGGAGGGCACAGTTAAAACGGATCCATATTAAACAGCAATTAAAAATGGCGCATTTTCAGGCAGAAAAACTGAGAGAAATTGATCAGCTTAAATCCCGCTTCTTCGCTAATATTTCCCATGAATTCAGAACACCGCTGACATTGATTACCGGACCGGTAACTCAACTACTCGCTGGTGATTTTGCGGATAGTGTTAAAGACAAGTTTAAAATGATTCTGAGAAATAGTAATCGCCTGCTGGGCTTAATAAATCAGATCCTGGATTTATCGAGACTGGATTCGGGAGAAATTAAGATACATGCCGCTGAATTTGATATTGCTGCCTATTTGAAAGGCCTGGTACTGTCATTTTCATCACTGGCCGAAAGGAAAAAGATCTCATTAAAACTGGACATTCAAAGTAAAAATATAATTGGATTTATTGATCGTGATAAATTTGAAAAGATAATAACCAACTTACTTTCAAATGCCTTCAAATTTACACCGGAAGGCGGGATGGTCGAGGTAAAGGTCAAGGCTGCTATTCCTGCGAAAGCAGGAATCCAAAATAATAACCGGATTCCGGATCCACGCCAAATGGTGAGCAGGCAAGTTCGGGATGACAATAATTCCCAATTCCCATCTCCTGATTCCGGTTTCATAGAAATCTCCGTCCACAATACCGGCTCCGGCATTCCTGTCGATCAGATAAACAAAATTTTCGACCGTTTTTACCAGTCACGCGACAATTATAAAAAAGACAGCGAAGGATCAGGAATCGGCTTAGCACTCACAAAGGAATTGGTTGAGGTTTGCCGCGGAGAAATATCGGTTTCCAGTATTCCCGATAAAACTACTACCTTTATTGTTAGAGTGCCGATTGCTAAAGAAGCATTTACGGAAGCTGAAATTGTCAAAGATTCGGAGACCGCGCCAGTTGGCGGGCACGCGGCTGAAAAACAATATCCAATTGAAGAGGAAATGCGCGTAACAAATTCAGATTCATCGGAACGGTCTGCGGTTTCCGGTCTGCGGTTTCCATTGATTCTAATAGTGGAAGACAATCCGGATGTCAGAGGCTACATTTGCAGCTTTATGGAAAATGATTATCGCATAATTAACGCCGAAAATGGCAAAGCAGGTTTAAAGAAGACAGCTGATAAATATCCTGATTTGATTATCAGTGACGTTATGATGCCGGAGATGGATGGATTTGAATTATGTAAAAAAATAAAATCCAATGAACGTATCAGCCATATTCCGGTTATTTTATTAACCGCCAAAGCAGATCTGGACAGCAGGCTTGAGGGACTGGAGTATGGTGCGGATGATTATATCAATAAACCGTTTGAGCCTGATGAACTTCGAATACGGGTAAAAAACCTGATCGAACAGCGTAAGAGATTGCGTGAAAAGTTCAGCCTAGTGATCGAAACTAATCCCGGTGAAATTACGGCCACATCAATGGATGAACAATTTTTAAAACGCCTGTTGAATGTTTTTGAAGATCATGTAGCCCAGAGTGATTTTCGTACGGAAGATTTTGCCCATGAGGTTGGAATGAGCCGGTCAAACCTGCATCTGAAATTGAAAGCCCTAACGAATCAACCCACCCATGAATTTCTGCGTACCTTACGGCTAAAACGGGCCGCTCAGTTATTAAAAAAGTCTGCCGGAACTGTTACTGAAATTGCATATGCAGTGGGATTTAATAATCCGTCCTATTTTTCCAGAATATTTCGACAACAATTCGGTAAAACACCAAGTGAATTTGCCCGCAGCGATTGAGAAGTAATTTCATTCTGATTGATTTTGATGTTTCACCCTACCGACTCTATTTATAATAACATTTCATTATCATCCTACGAATTCTTCAATATTTCAACACCAGTATCCTATTTTTGCACAACAGTGGTTAGCATACTCTATTCGGTGGGTATAGATTAAAAATGATTTAACATCTAAATATTTTCTGGGATCAAATCAAGAAATATAAGGGTGGAAAAACATTGAAAAATCTGGTAGAGAAAGCAAATGATGATGAATCTGATACTCTAATCAGATTGATTCAGGTAATGCGGGACGATGATGTGATCAATAAAAAAGTGATCGAGATGCTAAAACTGGAGTCATATCAGCGGCGGATTGTTTTAAACAACTGGTTGGAACATCTGTGCGGGCAGCATGCACCACAAAATTTGCTAAAAGCCCTATCCTGTATTTTTGATGACAGAATTGCAGAACAGATTTTAGCGCTCATTAATGATCATAAAATTTGAGGAAATCTTTATATTTCACTAGAAACTGGTTCTGAAATAAACTTTTTATACTAATCGATTAATTAGTTAGGGAGGTGTGCCATGAAGTTTTTTGTTAAAGTTTCTTGTTTCCTGTTATTTCTTTTAATGACTTATAGTACTTCTACAGCTCAGCTACATTGGACCAAAGATCCAAGCAATCCAATATTGTCCGGCGGAGATCCAGGATCTTGGAACAGGTCTGTCCTTTATCCAATGATTCTCTATTATCCTGATTCAGCTCGTTATGAAATGTGGTTCACCGCATCATCAAAGGAAAACTACTCCTGGCCAAATCGTATTGGTTTTGCTACATCGCCAGATGGAATTACATGGACGATGCTGGATACAACTGTGCTCGAACCTGATGAAGGTACCTGGGATGAAACAACCGTAGAATGCCCTGTGGTATTGAAGGAAAACGGACAATACAAGATGTGGTATTCCTGTTGGCAGAACGGTTCAATACCTGGGATAGGTTATGCCACTTCCGATGATGGCGTAAACTGGACGAAGTATCTGGGTAATCCTATGTTTGGACCTGGAACCGAGCCATGGGAAGCCGGCGGAGCGAGCTTTTGTACCGTTATGCCTGTTCAGGGAGGCGGATATAAAATGTGGTATGCTGGTTTTAACAATCAAGGTGACTATACGGCGATCGGATATGCCGAGTCGGAAGATGGAATTACCTGGCAAAGGCCATTGAACAATCCGGTTTTGACACCCGGATCTTCGGGAGAATGGGATGATAGATTAATATTTGTGGGGGCAGGGGGATTTTTATTTCATAATGGAATTTACTATATATGGTATACTGGCGGGAGAGGCTGGGGTAATCCACAATGGCAAATTGGATTAGCTTGTTCAAATGACGGAATCACCTGGACCAAGTATAATGATACCACGACAACTAATCATCCTTATAAAGAAAGCGATCCAGTGTTATCACCTTCGCCAGGGCAATGGGATGGAGACTGCATTGAATCAGGCACAGTCATACTCACCGGAGATACACTGCACATGTGGTATGACGGATGGAAGGAGCCTGCACCACCGAATTTAGCATATATAGGTCATGCTACAATACCACTAGATCCGGTTATAGAATGGGGGGAAACGGTGCTTGGTATTGAAGAATTAGATCATTCATTTATCCCAAAAGTATATTCATTGAGTCAAAGCTACCCCAACCCTTTCAATCCATCAACCACAATCGAATTCAATTTGCCCAAATCTGAATTCACGACACTAAAAGTTTACAATATACTCGGAAAAGAAGTCACAACTATTGTATCTAAGAAACTCAATCAAGGAAACCACACCTATACCTTCGACGGAAAGCATCTGGCAAGCGGCGTGTATTACTACAGACTTGAAGCGGGAGATTTTGTACAAACCCGCAAAATGATCTACCTGAAATAAATGGTATCAATCAAAAGAGTTCGGTGAGACCGCCATCCAGTCCGCGAAGGCCCTGGGGATATCCTCAGGGCCTTTTCTGTTTTAAGATATAACTGGCTTCCTTGATCTGTCCTTTGCTCGAAATTTTTTCTATCGAGACCCACCTTAATTTTGATCACTCTAACATAATATTATCACTTAAGAAATGGTTAACAATCAAGAAGTCAGAGCACGACGGTGTATCCAGATAACTGTGTGTATTCCGTGCCCGGGTGACGATTGTGATGAGGGAGTTGGG
>Ga0209536_100004809_pt1 | contig 21250 bp, 18 predicted proteins | sample DeeMarSeWOR28_12_FD_187461 | JGI IMG/M metagenome (GOLD analysis project Ga0209536, IMG submission 187461) | Marine sediment microbial communities from White Oak River estuary, North Carolina - WOR-2-8_12 (SPAdes) (version 2) | ecosystem: Environmental > Aquatic > Marine > Intertidal zone >... | reverse complement strand
GGTCTTTTGGTTTTGAGCAACTTGTCGAGTGATGTAGTCGCGGAAGAAGATTCGTTTTGGCTTGTTTCTCCGGAGCTGCTCAAACACGCCAAACTTGAAATAGTCTGGCAGACGGATTTGCTTTTTGATAAAGGTGAACATTTAAGGGAGTTGCATATCCTGGGTAACCGCATTTATGCGCTGTCGAACCACAATTATATTGTCTCTCTGGACAGGGTAAAAGGTAATGTAATATTTGAGAGGTCTTTTGGAGCGGTTGGCCTTCGGATTATAGGGCTTGAACTTTACAACGACGAGCTTTTTTCCATAGTTGGCAGCGAGCTTGTAGAGGTCAATCCGGAATTCGGGACAAATCTTGGCAGCCGACCTCTGGAGTTTGGTGCATTTTGTCCCCCTGCCCGTAACAGCTCCAATTTTTATTTGAGCGGTAATGATGGACGTATACACACATTGCGAGCGGCTGATAAAGTTCAAATTTTCGAGGCAGCTGCCGGCAACGATTCAATGATTACTTCTGTTATAGCTGATGAGACTTTTATTTTGTTTGGTACCGAGGCAGGTAACGTTATAAGTATCACGCCGGACGGCCCAAAACTTCTTTGGCAGTTTGATGCCGCCGGTGGTATTGCCGGGCCGATTATCAGAGATGGAGAATCCCTTTTCTTTGCCAGTAAGGATACGAACGTTTACAGAATTGACATGGTTGACAACATGTCCGGCAGGGATTTTGTCTGGAAGTATCAGACGGCAGCGATGCTTGACCGGGCCCCACGAGTGACGCCGGAAGTTGTTTATCAGCATGTTCTTTACGAGGGCATTTTCGCGATAAACAGGGAAAGCGGCAAAGCAATGTGGAGTGTGCCGGGAGGAATTGATTTGTTGGTGGAGGCGGCAGGAAGGGCTTATGTGATTGGAAAGGGCCTGCTCGTGGTGATGGATAATAAGAAGTCAAGGCGGTTGTATTCGGTAAACTTTGCAGGTGTTTCAAGATATGCCTCCAATATGGCGGACTCCAAAATCTATATTGCCAACAAGGCCGGTCGAATTGCCTGTTTAAGACCGGTCGAATAATCAACAGTTGAACGTGTGGCGTCGGTATATTATTGCGAGCGATGTGGGAAGTAATGTGCGAGGCCAGGGTAAATTAAAGTGTGAAGTTTTTTCAGGGAGAAAATTCGAATGGATGTGAAAGTTAAGACAGCGCTGGTAAGTGTTTCGGACAAGAGCGGAGTTGTTGATTTTGCCAAAGCACTCAGTAAAATGAAAGTCAAGATAATCAGCACCGGCGGTACGGCCAAGGCCCTCAGTGATGCGGGGGTAAAGGTAGTTGGTATTGAGAAGGTTACCGGCTTCCCGGAGATGATGAACGGCAGAGTGAAGACGCTTCATCCGAAGATACACGGCGGACTTCTTGGGCTTCGTGACAAAAAGGAACACAAGGCCGCAATGGACGAGCACAAAATCGAGCCGATAGATTTGGTATGCGTGAATCTTTACCCGTTTGAAGCAACAATCGCCAAGCCGGATTGCAAATTGGAAGAGGCAATCGAAAATATCGATATTGGTGGTCCGAGCATGATCCGCTCGGCCGCAAAGAACCATAAGTACGTTACGGTTGTTACAGACCCAGGACAGTACGAGAGGGTCCTTGAGGAAATGGCGAAAAAAGATGGTGCCGTGAGTGAAGAGCTTCGCAGCGATTTTGCACGTATTGCATTCGGGCTGACAGCTTCCTACGACGCCGCTATATCGAAGTATCTCAACGGCAAGCAGAACATAGAGTATCCTGAGAGGGTCTCGATAGCGGTCAAGAAAGAGGCAACACTGCGATATGGTGAAAATCCCCATCAAAGTGCGGCATTCTATAAGCTGGCATCGAACCCGGAGATGTCGGTCAGCAGCGCCGCTTTATTAGAAGGCGGTACGGCCATCAGTTTTAATAACCTTCTGGATACCAACGCCGCATTCGAGCTGGTTAAGGAGTTCGAGAAGCCGGCAGCCGTTGTTGTCAAGCACCTGAATCCGTGCGGGTGTGCGGTTGACGAGGACATTATCGAGGCTTACCGGAAGGCCTACGAGGGCGATGTTGTCAGTGCATTCGGAAGCATTGTTGCCTTGAACAGGAAAGTCGACGTTGAATTAGCCAGGACGATTATGGAATCGTACAGCCGATTCGGCAAGGCAAGAGGGGCCAGCGGATTTTTTGCCGAGGTTATTATCGCCCCGGAATTTGACGCTGATGCCCTTGAGATAATCAGGACATTGAAGGCCTGGGGCAGTCGAGTTCGGCTGATGCAGACCGGCCCAATCGACCGGTCGAAGATTGACGCGGCCGAGTACGACGCCCGCTGCGTTGTCGGAGGGATGCTTCTGCAGAAAAGAGATTTAATCGGCTGGGAGCCTTCTGAGTTGAATTATCCGACGGAGGCCAAACCAAACACCGAGCAGCTCGAAGACTTGAGAATCGCCTGGCTTGTTGCCAAGCACACAAAGAGCAATACTATTGTACTGGTCAAAAACAGAAAAGTATTGGGAGTAGGTGCGGGACAGATGAACCGCGTTGAATCCGGTCTGATTTCGTTCAAGCGTGCCGGTGACGAGGCGAAGGGTTGTGCGATGGCTTCTGATGCTTTCTTCCCATTCCCCGACAACGTTGAAAACGCCGCCAAGGTTGGTGTTGCCTGCATCGTCCAGCCGGGCGGCTCAAACAAAGACGATGTAGTAATTGACGCTGCGAACAACCATGGGATAGCGATGGTGTTTACGGGCAAGAGGCATTTCAAACACTAAAAGTGAGACTGTTTTGCAACATTAGAGATTTTATATTCAGAGGAGGAGGCATCTTATCAGTTGCCTCCTCTTTTTTGAACAGAAGCCGGATTTAGAGAACTGAGTCCCGGAATCAAAATGTTTTAGAGAAATAAAAGGAAAGGAGATAATGGTCATGGACAAGCTTTATGAAAATGCGGAGACAGGCTGCTGTCCTCGATTTAATCCCGAGCCGTGGGACGAGAAAGAGGTGACTTTTCAGGACAAATTATTTATTAAGGACCATGTCAGGAGTTTCTTTCACATTCCGCTGAACTTTGGGAAGGTGATGGTCAGGAATATGGAGAAAATCGTGGAAGCGGATGCACTTGCACCGGAGCCGCTGCTTCTATCGGATGAGAAATCACTCTGGGGAGCTGATATATACATTGCGGTGACCAAGGAAGTACCGGGAGCAGAGATGGTGAAGATATCAGGAAATTACCTGACCAAGGTCTTTGAAGGGCCATACAAGAACATTCGGAATTGGGTCGAGGAGATGAAGGCCCACGTCGCATCAAAGGCCAAGGAAATTAAGAAAATGTACTTTTTCTACACGACCTGTCCAAAGTGCGCCAAGCACTACGGCAAAAATTACGTTGTTCTTTTGGCTGAGATTTAAGTCGCGCAGAAAACTGCGGCGTGTTTGCCTATTGGATTCATTCCTGTAACTTTACTGTTTGTGATATGAGGTTTGTGTGGTTGTACCCGGCGCCCGCCGGTAGACAGTAATAAGGGGCGCCGGGGTAGTTTTTACAAGTTGGCTTATTCTGCGCCGATAACAGTTACATCCGGCGGCTGGACCGAGCGGATATTACGACCAAGTCGGGCACACCATAAAAGAGTCTCCTCAAGATTTTGCCTGGCGATGTCGGCTTTTAATGAGACCAGCTCATATTCATCGGCACCCAAAAGTAGCGCCTCTGCCTCGGCAATTTGCTTCTGGAGGTTTTCAATTTGTGCCATAGTTTCATTTTCTTTTATCGAAAGGTTGGCGATCTGCTGGTTGAGGGAGCTTAGCAGGTCACCACCTGCGGATTTGCTTACCTCTTCCTGCCGTTTTGCAAGCTCTATTCTGGCCCTTATGATTTTTTCCTTGACGTCTTCCAGTTCGGCTGCGGAAGCTCTACCTACATCGTAGAGTTTTTGAGTATCTTTCAAGCGTTTTTCATGCACATCGAGTATTGACTTAAATTCCTTGGTAATCGGGTCATTTTCGATAAGTTTCATACGTCTGACTCGTTCTCCAGCTATTTGTTTGGTTGTCGCCTCAATTGTGGACTTGTATGAAGTCATGTCCATCATATTGGTCTGGAGTTTTTGTCGCAGGCTGCTAATATCTCTGAGGATTACCTGCCGGGAGAGGTCCCGGGAGCCGGAGATTTCTCTGAGTTCCGCCTGCATCCTAACGAGTTCATGTTCTGCGTGGGCGGTTTCCTCGTCAGCGAGCTTGAGTTGTTTATTGAGTTTAGCACTATACTGTTCAGAGGCTCCGCTCAAAGCGATACGAACCTTTTCAATGAGGGCCATCATGAACTCCTCTGCCGCCGGTTTGATGGTCTTTTCGGAAGAGGCTTGTGATAAGTCAACGCGAAGGCTAAATAAGATGGTTTGCTCGGTCGTGGAGGGCAGCGGCTGCGTAACTGTCGGGGTGGGGCGGGGTGTTGGTGTTGGGCGGGTTGGTGTGCGGCGCGCTGGGGTCATGGTGCGGGTTGGACGACGAGTCGTTGGTGTGGTAGTAGTCCGAGTTGGGGAAGTTGGTGTTCTCGCGGCGGTTGGTGTCAATCTTCCGATCAAACGGCTGTTAGTAGTGGCCCCCAATTTGGATGCCCCGGGCGTGGCATCCGCCGGTAGATCCATTCCACCACCGTATCCGCCAAGGCCCATGCCGCCGAGAGTTGAATCCGCTCCAAAAACTTCCTCGATTTCGATTAACTCAGAAGCGATGTCCGGAGATATTTCCAGTACTTCACGGGCGGCCTTGCCGGCAACGCCTGAGCTGCGCAACAAGTAGTCGACAGCGAATTCATCAAGCGGCAGGACTGCCTCGTCGGTGGTAATCTTGACCAGACAACTTGCGGTCTGCGTGTTTGAGATTTCCTTCTTCACCGGTTTTTCATCTGACTTGGCCGTGGCTGCGGTTAAAAGGAACACAGCTAAAAAGATGACAGCAGGTTTTGTGGTTTTCATATCAAGTCTCATTTCGAATTATTGTGTTGATTGTTTTGGATTTCTGATAGACGCTGCCGGGCAACTTCCGCCCATCGGCTTTGCGGGAAAAGCTCAATAACGCGGTTGTATGCCCGGATAGCGGAGTCTTTTTGGTCAAGCTCGCTGTACATACGATTGGCCTGGTAAACGAGGATGAAAGCGGTCTTGTCGACCTGTTTCCGGATTTCCCGGAGCGGATGGGAGTAGCTGGCGAGCTGGGCCTGGAGTTCGTTAAGACGGCGTTGTTTTCTCTCCTCCTCAAGGACTTCCCGGATGAGGTTCAATGTTGCATCGGTCTGTTTTTTGAGTTCTTTTATCTGCATTTCGAGCGCAACAATTCTCTGTCGGTCCCGGGTCTTTTTAACGTTGAAGCTCCAAATACCAAGGGCGAACAGAATGACAGCGGCCGCGGCAACACGGAAAGCTAAATTTGCAGTTTGTCTGCGACTTGCACGGCGGCGGACGGTGGCGGCAAGGTTTGAAGATAAGGGCACAGGCCCCCCCGCCGTTTTATCGGCCTCGTAAAGCAGATTTTTTATTTTATCTTCTGTCATAACTTATTACCCAATCAATTCGGCCAGGTCATGTCTTAGGCGTTCTCTTGCCCTGTTTAACCGGACCTGCAGAGCGTTTTTTGATATACTGAGTATTCGTGCCGTCTCTTCCATCGAAAGCTCCTGCAGATATCTTAGAATAACCGGCTCCCGATATTTGGACGGTAGTGCCTTTACTGCAAGTCGGACTTTGTCAAAAGTTTCATCGTTCATCAGCACATTATCAGCAGTGAGATTCAAAACAGCAGATGCTTTAACGGAAGCTTTCGAAAAGAACCTGAGGTAGAGCATTTGCTTATATCGGTAGCTGCGGCATTTGTTTATTGTTATGGTAAAGAGCCAAGTTTTGAGGCTGCATTCACAGCGGAATTTTTTCAGGCCGAGAAACGCGGCGAGGAATACATCCTGAACAATATCCTCGACGTCGCCCGGCCAGCCGAGCAGCCGGTTGGCCAGGACGGCAATATCAGCGGAGTATCCTTCGACAATCCTGTCAAAAGCAGACTCGTCGCCCCGGCTGAATTTTTCGACCAGGAATTCATCATCAAGAGTTTTGGTCATGACCACTATATTAGACAAGGGATCGAGGCAAAACTTACAAAAAATCTGGAAATTAAGGAAAATGCCGTGATAAAGGCACAAAAATAAAAAAAGCCCGGCTGATTGTCGGGCTTTTTGTTATTTTCGAATCTTATAAAGAGCTCATTTATTTTTTGGTTTTAAGCCGGCGGCTTTGCGAATCTTGGCTGCCATATCCGTTTTTTCCCAGGTGAAGTTGGCCCCTTTTCGGCCGAAATGTCCACCATGAGAGGTTTCGGCATAGATTGGGCGGTCAAGTTTCAGGTACGCGATCATTTTCTTGGGAGTTAAGGGAAAGAGCTTGCGTACAATCCGACTTATCTTTTTCTCGCTAATTTTTGCCGTTCCCTCAGTATCTACGAGGACAGAAACCGGCTCGGCCACTCCAATAGCATATGATAACTGAACTTCACACGCATCGGCGAGGTCCGCAGCGACAATATTTTTTGCGATGTATCGGGCCATATAGCTTGCGGTTCTGTCGACCTTTGTGGGATCCTTTCCGCTGAAGGCGCCACCGCCATGGCTTCCTCTTCCGCCATAGGTGTCAACGATAATTTTTCGGCCTGTAAGTCCACAATCTCCCTTTGGGCCGCCTACTACAAACCGGCCAGTAGGATTGATGTGATAAACGATATTCCTGTCAACAAGGCGTTTCGGCAGGACGGGGAGAATAACCTTCTCTATGATTTGCTTTCGCAACTGTCTATAGCCAATAGACGGAGAGTGCTGAGTGGATACTACGACTGTGTGAATGCGTTTTGGCTTGCCATTTTCGTATTCGACAGTGACCTGGCTCTTTCCATCGGGCCGCAACCACGGCAGCACTTTCTTTTGACGTACCTTTTCCAGTTGAGTCGTTATAGCGTGTGCAAGTTGAATCGGCATCGGCATAAGAGCCGGCGTTTCCCTGCAGGCAAATCCGAACATCAGTCCCTGGTCACCCGCCCCTTGTTCTTTATGCAAACCGGCACCCTCAGTGACGCCACGTGAGATGTCCGGGCTTTGATTGTCAATCGACACTATTACTGCACAGTCATCACCATCGAATCCTATGGAAGGGTCGTCGTAGCCGATTTTTTTGATTGTCTTTCTGATGACTCCGGGGATGTCAACATATGCCTCAGTGGTAATTTCGCCGGCGACTACAACCAGACCGGTTGTTACCAGTGTTTCACAGGCCACCCTGCTTTTTTTGTCCTGTGCGAGCATTGCATCAAGGATTGCATCGGATATGTGGTCAGCTACCTTATCAGGATGGCCCATTGTTACGGACTCACTTGTAAAGAGGTATTTGCTTGTGTCAGAATTAGGATTACTTTTAATAGACTTATTTGCCATTTGTACATTACCTTTCAGCGACTGGTTGAATTTTTACTCAAAAACAAAGAATTGTATTTTAGCGATTGTTGAAGTAAAGTCAAACTAAAAATAATTGACGCGAAGCGGACGGTTTTTGAATTTATGATATATCACTTTTCAGAGCTATCATTGAGTCTCCAACTATATTTTATATATTCAATTGAATAGTTTTCCACCTCAAGAAAACGTTTGTCCTTTTCAGAGATATAATTAGTAATAAAACTCAAAACGGCCCGGACGGCCGGCTCTTGGTCTTTAAACTTTTTATTTGTACCATACTTAGAGATAAAACCACTGCCGAACCACTTTGGTCGAAGTATGATGGAAAGATAAACACGGCTCTTATCTCTGTCTATGTTGAATCCGAGCGGGTTGGATATGAACTTTTTGGCCTGGTCGTCCAGCTGCTTATAGAGTTTGTCACCGGAATAAGGCTCATTGCGCAACGGTGGACTGGAGCGGGTGGCATAAAACAGGGCGAAAAATGCTCGCGGCTCGTTAAACTTTTTGTCGGAGAACAACTCTTCAATTTGTGGGAGAGTAAACACCTCATCCATTATATAAAATTTTTGTTTATTGATGTAACCAATACGCTTATCGATGTGCTTGATACTATCAGGTTCATAGCCTGGAACAAGGTGCAGCAACCGATACGAATCAATAGGATAATTATCGATAATTATTTTCAGCCTTTGCATGTTGTATGCATTAATCCAGAAGGCAATCTTGTCTTCTTTAGACCAGGAATCATATTCTTTTCGTTTGAGTTTGGTAAATTCACCCAGTAGCCGTTTCAACTTCTCCCTCTTTAGCTTCAACCTTCTATAGTCAACCATTCCTTTATTGTCAACGAATTCGCTTAAGATACCAGCAAATTTGTCGTGAAAAGTAACTTTGGGAGGCGGTTTGACATTATTAGGGTCGACCTTAATGAACTCGCCCTTTTTAGGTTCATTCCTGGCGGACTCAAGCTCGTTAGGTTCGTCCTTTACAAGTTCAACTTCATTGGTTTCGTTCTCTGGAGAATTTACAGGTTCACCCTCGGAATTTGAACAACCAGCAATAAAGACTAATACCGTTAGCAACGCAATAAAAATAACACGGTTTTTAGTCATTTTTCAACTTCCGATAACCAATAACGCAATTCTTTTATTGATAAGATTACTTATTCTATTGTTAGAATAATTCGTTAGTTCATAAATGCAACGATTTGTTAATGGTTTTTTATCGTATTTTTCTGACGGCAATCTTAATTTATACCAAGAGAGTTTTACACGAACTTAATCAATATACTGCATTTTACCCCTTTAATACGGCTAAGGGAACCATTCGTGCGACGGCCCTAGCCCAGCCGCATTCGACAACAATTCGAACGACTTCGTCGATATCCTTATAGGCATCGGGGGCCTCTTCTTTTATTTTTTGCCTGTTGCCGGCAATGAGCTTTATACCTTCCATACTGCTTCTGAACTGGTCATCGCTAATCTTAGCGGGAGTAATAACTCTGCCCCTTCGGGACTTTCCGAGAGCGGCTGTACGACTCATCACTCTACCGGCACCATGGTTGACCGAGCATAAAGACTCCTCAGAATCGCCGGTTCCTACCATCAGAAAACTGGCGGTGCCCATTGAGCCTGGTGTAATCATGGGCTGGCCAATTCTCGAAAAGACAGTACCGGCCATACGCTCCGGTCCGAAAGCTCGGGTAGCGCCTTTGCGGTGCACCCAAAGCCGTCTGCCACTATGGTCTTCAAATTTCGCCATATTATGGGTGACATCGTATACCATTTTTAGCGGTGTCGGACCGAACATTCTGTTAAAGCAGCGCCTCACCAGCAGGGCCATAACGTGGCGATTTGTGAATGCGAAGTTTGCGGCAGCACCCATCGCAGTAATATAATTCCTGCCGGCGTCGCTGTCGGTCGGCAGATATGAGAGCATTTTACGTCTCTCGGCCATATCGGGCCTAGCGGCAGCGATACTCATATACCGGTCGGCGATTTCATAGCCGAAGCGACGTGAACCCGAGTGTATCATTACAACAATCTGATTTTCAAAAAGGTCGAAATTCCGGGCCAAAGCCGGATCTAAAACTTTCTGCACGTACTGAATTTCAATAAAGTGATTTCCACCACCAAGTGTGCCGAGCTGCCCAGCGCCCTTTTGTATCGCGGAATTTGGTACTGTGCCAAGGTCGGCAGGCATACAGCCCTTCTCCTCGATTCTTTTGAGGTCCTCGTCAAACTCGGCAGGATCGAAGGCCTCCCAGGCCTGGTGTTTGATTCTTCCTGCGAGGGTGGGTATGGAAGCGACGCCGTCATTTATGACAGCCTCGATTCCGTTTTTATCCAGCGGCAGATTGGCCTTGCCCTCCCCGAGAGGGATATCACGGGCAATTGAGACAGCTAATTTGTCGGTGTCGATATCGCCTCTTGTAAAGGGTGTTCGTAACAGACGCATACCACAGTTAATATCGTATCCGACGGCAGCCGGCATAATGGCATCGTCCATTCCTAACACGGCTCCGATTGGTACTCCGAATCCAACGTGGATATCAGCAGTAGCAAGGACTTTCCTGGCAGGTGGCAAAGAAGCGGCATCACAAAGCTGGCGTACGGCGTCGGGTTCGAGATTGATAGCTTCTGATGCAAAAATAGTTGCATCAGTAACCATTTGGCCGCAGCGTCCCATATGCAGGCGAAGAGGGTCTTTGCGAACAAGTTTTGGAGAGGATTCCGACACGAATATACCCTTAAAAAAACATTTATTTGTTCTTTAGATACTAATATACCGACTTTTACAATCTATAGATAGAGACTTTCGCGAAAAAGCTTAAGAAATACCGATTATTGGACGAGTGTAGAATAGGTGTTTTCTATGAATAGAAGTAAGGAAAGGCCTGGATTTAGCTTGACCTGAGACAATAATAAAGGTATGCTTAATAACAGTAAGCGGATGTATAGGATGGGGATTAAATTGTTTTTGAGGGTGTCGATACAATGAAGGCAAAAAGGGTGATTTTAGCTGTTTCAGCGTTATTTTTCGCGTTTTTGATGTATTCAACTTCCGAAGCCGTCAATATCAGGGATATTGACATTGTACGGAATAAGCCTGTTCTCGATAACAAAGACCGTCAGATTATTGACGATTTTATTGACGAGGCGGTGCAGGAATTGGTTAGCACCAGGGATTTTGCCTCTATCGCACAGGCTCGCGCCATCATCACATTTCGCAAAACAAGCAAGAAGAGCAGCGCTGAGGCGCAATACTCAGAGCAGTTTTCTGAGTCGGCCCTTAAATACATCTCTTCAGGCCTTAAGCAGGCTGAAAAGTTAAGTCCAAAAGATAGAAGATTCAAAATGACTCTCAATCTTTTGATTCTGATAGATGGGCTTGAAGACGTGCGTTTGGCAAACCTATCTTTTGGACTGCTAAAAGATGAGAGTAAAGCAATTCGCTACTGGGCGGTCCATTCTGTAACTTCACCCGGCTTCACAAAGCAGTTAAATGCTACAATAGCAGCCAATTCTCAGTTAGCACGCAATATTGTAGATCAACTTCAAGGGCTTTTGGGGCGTTCGGGCCCTGAAACAATAGCCTTGATTGCCGGTTTCGCGGGAGAGGTGAGCATCCCACAGGGCGAAGATTTATTAGGCCGGATAGCCGACATGCGTATTCAAAAATATTCTGACTGGAAAGTGGATTATGAACCTTTGGATGGTATCGTCCTGAGTTTGCTCTACCAAAAGATATTTTCCGGCGCTGTGAATAAGCCTGCCGCCGCCCGCCGTTTCGCACAATTGTATTCTCACGCGATCCAAAGATATGTTAAGGGCCGGGACATTCTAAATGCCTCCCAGAAGCATCAACTGGCTTCTGTATTGGTTGAAACCGAGAAATCATGTGTTAGTAGACTATTAGGGAAGCCACAAACAGTAATAAAGAGTGCGGTTGAAAGGAATGATTATACACGTCTTTTGCTGGAGCATAGCAGAATACTGGGAGACGAAACAAGGGCCGGCCAATTGCCGGTGAAACTGAACTTTGACTACGGGATTAATCCCAACGGCACTCCACGTACCGCCCCGCTTGCTTTGCCGGAGCCGCCGCAACAACCGACTTCTAATAATTGATATCAATGATTGAACAATCCACCGAAAGGCGTCCTAAGGTGAAATAACATAACACATTATATATGAAACGAAGGATATTTCGTGTTTCTCGAGAGGATTTTGCACTGAAGTTTACAAAGTTACAATACCATATTTGGATAAAAGTATTCCCATTCCATCGCAGTATTGCATATAATAATGGTTAGTTTTAACTAAAAAATAGCCCTTAAAGCAAAGAAGTGGAAATAAGGAGCATCATATTGCCGAAAAATTCATTATTGACAAATGCGTGAACATGTGCAACAATTTAGATGTAATTGTTAAACTTAAGATATATAGTTAAACGCTTGCTTTTGATAATGGAGATGCATCGACCACCATGGAAGAAATAGTTGACGTCAAAATAACCAGCGAGGATAGTGTCGCAGTAGTGGCTTTCAAAACTGCTTCGATAAGTGATGTGGAAGGGATTGCCACTGCTTCTAAAAATATCAAAGATTTTGTGGATGAGAATCATCCACACAGGCTAATATTTGATTTTAGGGGAGTAAAATTTTTCTCCTCATTAGTACTGGGGGTACTGTTGGAGATCCGGTCTAAACTGGCATCGTATAACGGTGAAGTCGCTATTAGCGCCATAAGTCCGCATTTGCACAAGGTCTTCAAAATAACCAATCTTGATAAAATTTTCACATTCTTCCCGGACAGGGAAAGTGCTGTAAAGGCAGTAGGCTGTTAATCTTTGGAATGGAAAGACTGTCTGTAATAGCTGAAATGGTTTGCGAGATAATTTTTTAAAGGGTCAAATGTATGTATATTGCGCCGCAATTTTCCATATTTATGGTTAATAAGCCGGGAGTGCTGGCCCAAGTACTCGGCGAATTTGCAAGAGCCAAGATTAATGTCATAGCAATGACGATGGCCGACTCAGTGGAACATGGTGTTTTGAGGATAGTTGTTGCTGCGCCGGAAAGAGCAAAAGAAGTGCTGTTAAAACTGAATATGCCCTATAACCAAACAGAGGTTTTATGTGTGACCCTTGCCAATAAGGCCGGTGCGTTCGCGGCAGTGGCGGAGAAATTAGCCAGGAAACACATAAATATTTCTTATGCATACTGCACGGCCGGTGCCAAAGGCGGCCGGACGACCGGCGTTTTGAAGATCGCCGATGTGAAAAAAGCAATGAGAATTCTGCAGCAAAGTCAAAAGAAGAACAGCAAATCACAACCAGTAGTAAGACGCTCGCGCTCTTCGAGAAAATAGTTATTACATATAAGGCCCACATACACTACATGGGGAAAATCACAGTCAAAAGCCAGCATGTGTAGTTTCTATAAAAACATTTGACATGAAAGCCAATGGACTGGTATATTGCGGATTGTAATTGAGATGATGGGGCCGTAGCTCAATTGGATAGAGCATCGGACTGTCGATCCGAAGGTTGAGGGTTCGAGTCCCTTCGGCCTCGTTTTGCAAAGCTCTGTAGGCTAACAACTTACAGAGCTTCTTCTCTTTGTAGAGATTGTCAAAACAAGTGGTGATCTGAAACGGCCAGAAAAAAGCAGATTAGCTGTAGTGAGTTTTGTCTGTTTTTCCGCACCCGTGGATCTCGGAGAACTTGTTCTCCCTGCTTCATTCTCATCTATTCATCTAACTCGAAGCCATATCTAAGGGTATTCTCTACAACATTTAATTCGACCTTTAACTGCTTACCTATCCTCACACTTTCCCTAATAACCAACTTGATAAGTGAGAACGATCTCCGGAAATCATCTATCACTTTCCGATACAGTACAAGTGTTTACGGCCTCTCAGAAAGATTTTGCCTCCGGATATGGCTGGTGAAGCACAGAAGACTTCTTCGACTTTATTTACTGTGAGGATTTCAAATTTCGTTCCTATCTTTAGGACATAACATTCGCCATCTTCGGTCTGGATGTAAATTCTTCCGTCGCCATAGACCGGGGAAGCTGTAATCGTATTGCGTTTTCCCAGTTTTTGCTTTTCGTATACGGTCTTTCCCGTTTGTGCCTCATAGCAGGTCAGAGTCCCATTATCAAGCGGTACATAGAGATATTCGTTAATCACAATCGGAGAAGTCACGTATGCACCGCCTCTCGAGTGTGACCAAGCAATCCCCTGGCTCTGGGTTTTTCCGCCAGTTGGTGTAATATCGCCTGAGGCCCCTGATCTGATGGCAATAATCGGTTGCCGCATAAACATCAAACTGTGACCGGATGACAGAAATACCAGACCTTGAGTGGAAACAGGGGAGGGAACTGTGATCATCGATCCTCCAGCACATTCCCATAGAAGTTTGCCCGTTTCTGCATCGTATCCCCTCATTCGCTTCCTTGCGTTCGTAACAACGGTTGTACGCTCTCCGACTTCTAACAGAAAGGGTGTAGCCCATGATGCGCTTTCATCACGTTCGGTTTGCCATACAGGTTCGCCGGTAGTCTTCTTAAATGCAGCAATGTAAGAATCATAATCGCTATCGCAATTGACAATAACCGTATTCCGGAACAGGACGGGTGATGCACCCGTTCCCCAGCCCGTCCGTACGCGCAAGAGTCCCAGGTCTCGCTTCCAGATTACCTTACCCTCAAAATCAACGCAATACAAGCCCGCTGAACCAAAAGATGCGAAGACATATTTCCCGTCAGTGGCCGGTGTTTCGGAAGCATAGGTATTTTTGGTGTGACGCCGGGTCCTCGGTTCTTGTTGTATAAGAGCTTTTGACCACCGGATGTTTCCTTTATCGGCATCCAGGCAGATTAAACGATAAGCATATCCGGACGCATCCGGTTTATCACGGTCGCCTCCCATATACACTCCGCCGCGAAACGTCTCGACGTTGGGATCTTCTGCAACGGCTGTAGTAACAAAGACACGAGCACCCCAGACAATTGGAGAAGAGTGACCAGAGCCTGGGATTGGTGTTTTCCATTTGACGTTTTCTTGCTCACTCCATTTCAAAGGCAAGTTCTTCTCGGTTGAGATTCCCCGACCGTCACCACGCCATCCCGGCCAATTCTGAGCAAAAACACAATCCCAGCTAATTAAAATCACAAAAGCCAATATTGGTGGACATAAAGAATGCTCTTTTTTCATTGGAATCTCTATTTCCAAGGTTTCCAGATTTTCTTCTGTTAGGTTTACCATATTAGTACCAAGTCGGTCTCTATCAAGTCAAGAATTAATATCATCAAATCAGATTGTATTGTTGTCTCACCAATTATGAACATCCTTCTATCCGTGTCGAGATGGGGGCCTACTCAGTTCTCCACAAACACCTCTCCAACATCTCCCTACTACCCGCATTGCCCAATTCCTTGCTCAAGTCGAAAAATAGTAGTATATTTTTCGCTATTCGGGCGTTCATATTGGTTGCTTAAACTCAGAAAAGGATGAAAAACCATGTCTATAGTAGTTTTATTATTGCTTTTGTTAGGATTGATAATCTTTATAACAGGATTATCTGCCTTAATAATAGCTATTATCGCCTTTACACGAACATCAAGGAACGCACGCGAGATTAGCGACCTGAAAAAACATGGAGGCCAAGCTATGTAATTTGTTCACTAATTACTAACGTTTAATCCAATCTGTACATTTCCCGTGGACTGATTGTCGATGCGTTCGGAACCTTTGAATATATTCTCAGCGATAATAGCACGTTCAACATCTTTTCCAAGCTGAATTTGCGGCCTATCCTGCCGAAATTCACAACCACGAACCAAAATGGTCCCGCTTAGAGCCTGAATTGCCGGGCGTTTGCCGTCTTTACCACCCCATTGGGTAAAGGTGCAATCACCAAAACCAACGGTCCCCCTTCCGGCGATCTTTGCTATCTGATTACAGGGCCCCCAAAATGCACAGTTTACGAAGCGGATGCTTCCGGTATTTTCCCGAGCGATTTCTATCATAGTAGGATCGGGTCCATGAAAAGACACAAACTCACCATTGGTTATCAACAATCCATATGGAGCAGATTGTTCCACCACCAGAGCGGTATAACAATCATCTGCACCAATCCCGAGGAAGTTACCATTGCATACGCCTCTTCTACTTTTTATGAATTTATATCCGATTTTGTAGCCGAAACAGAAGGTATTATAGACATACTGCCAGTCGGAACGGCCAAAGATAAACGCTTCACCGTTTTCCTTTTGCCACCCGAGCAGTTTGGGTTTGTTGCTCCACCAGGGATTGAAGTGAACATTTTCAATTCGGCCGATGTCAAAAATGGCGTCGACCATAATACCCCGCCGGATTGGCTGACCATGTACATCACGAATCAAGTGACGCTCGTTCCGCGTGGCGTCGATGCCGTTGTAAGGATTCAGCATCTCTACCGCAAGGACGGCAGGATTTTTACCCCGCATAGCGATTGCCCAGGGATATGGCTTGGGTTCGTCATCTACGTTTTGTTGGGGATAGTATAAGACAACACCCTTAAGCGTACTGTTCGTGTTTAGGGTAATGAAGGCCGGTCCATCCTCACGTCCGGCACCAGCGGTGACTAAAAAAGTAGTCCCGTCATCGGTCGGTTTTGGAAGCCCCCGGTCCCGTATACCATTATGTGCCGGGACAGATTGCCAAATGCCCGCCAGCGTAACAGCATTGGGCACGTTCAGATTGCCGGTAAAGAAATAGTTTCCCCGCGGGGCATAAACTACCCCCCCGCCGGCTTTTCCTGCGGCATCCAAGGCTTTTTGGAACGCTGCCGTGTCATCAGTTTTGCCATCTCCAAGAGCACCGAAACCGCGAACATTGAAATGTTGGGAAACGGCCGATGGTGTCGATTCTGCGGCAAAAGAGCAGGTTGCACACATAAGTGAAAATCCGAGGAAAATAATGCCAAGTTGATTTAAGATTCGTGTTTTGGAAAAACTGTATTTCATGTTTTTTACCCCTTATGACATTTCCTATTTACATTGTTTAGAAACATTGCGTCACTCTTAAACCAGTATAATACCTCATGAACATCGATATAATCAAGCTCAAAGAGAATTACCAATCGTCCCAACGATTGTGGGAAAATTTTTGAGCCGAGATGGTTCTGTAGTGTTTTTGGTTTAAACGACCTTGCTGAAGTCGCAGAAACCTTCGGTTCCACGGATAAACTGTGCCAAATACGAATGAGCCAGAGCTTTCTCTAGGTTCTTAAACCCACGCATCGTCTTGGCTCGAATCTTATATGTCAAACCGATGACCCGCTCAGTGGTATTGTTAGTTCCATCGAAAGGATCCCGGCTGACACGACTCCAGGTGCGTTCAATATGTTGAAGAAGCTGATTGGCCTTCCACAATAATCCTTTACGACAATTAATGAAACGGCGAACCAAACGCTCGATTTCCACAGGCACATCCGGCGAATGGCGGTAGCGATGCAACAGAGCCTTCAACTCCAAGAATACGAACATGCATCGCTGGGGCCTGTGTGTGTAAGACCTTGGCCTTCTGTCCGGCTTGAGCAACATCCCGTTCCACCCTGCTTTTGGAGCCTTTCCACTCAAATGCCAGAATAAAGGCCTCCACCGCCCGATAGCTCAATCCCAACATATAGAGGAACACACCCATAGTAATCAATCGATCTGACCGTTGTCGCCCATGACCTATGCCTTGAACGCGTATTGTCCAGGTAGTCCTACAGTAAGGGCACTTCATCCGTTGCTGGGCAATGGCATGAACTTTGATATCGCTAACCGCTCGATAGTGAATGCGTGAGTGCTTATTATCGCCAATACGATGGCAATGAGGACACCGTCTTTCAAGTTTCAGGTTGCTTCTGACCGAAGGAAATATATAGTGAACCATTTCTGGCCTCCTTGCCTTATTTGGATAACTATAGTTCTCTTCGGCAAAGAGGCCTTCTTGCTATTACTTAACCACAGTTCTTGGGACGATTACGAGAATTAGCCTGTTTGCCCCACTTCCGAGACAACGGCCCCGCAAATATAGAATTTGCTGTTTTTCCATCATCATTTGAAAAATGTTGGAATCCTCAGTGGTGTTGGATTAATATGTCAAGGTCTTGAAAAAGTCTTGGAGTAGCAAATTAGAAGCTCGAATAAGAATATGGGAATTAGAGAGGACAAATTTATAGTTAGAACTTATGAGTGCCAGAGCAACGGTAATATCAAGATATACGCGCTTATGCAGCACCTGCAAGAAATAGCTTCTGCTCATGCCGATGAGCTTGGTTTTGGAAGTACCTGGCTGAACGAAATACACGGCTATTGGGTCCTTTCAAACATCAGGGTGGAAATCGCTTTATTACCGAAATGGAACGATGAAGTTATTATCAAAACCTGGCCAAGCGGAAACACACGATTAATTGCGACACGCGAGTTTGTTGGCAAAGAAGGAGGTGGGCGTGAACTTTTCAGGGCCGGCAGTGAATGGACGATATTGAACAAAGACACAAACCGACCCAAAAATCTATCCGGTCTTAATATGAAAACGCTGGCAGTAGGACCGAAAGTAATAGAAAAAGAAGTTGAGAGGTTAAAACCAACAGATGATTATGCACTTATAGAGCGGATTTCGGTACCATATAGCTCCATCGACTTAAACGGCCATGTTAATAATACGGAATATGTTCGGTGGGGAATGGACGCCATAAGAGCCAATTTTCAATTCGAGGGAGACATCCAGTCACTACAGGTAACCTATCTGGCAGAAGTTTTTAAGGATGACAAGCTTGATTTGCTGGCCTCAGGCGTCAGTAACAACGATTTTTACTTACTTGGCAGGAAATCCGGTGAAGCAATCAGTGTATTTTTGATGGAAGTCTCCTGCTGAAAAATTTAACAAATTATAAAAACTTGAAAAAACCCATTTCTATGGATTTGAACCCGAAAATCGCATGCCTGCCAGTTTTGCATATCTTTGCTAAAAACGTAAAATCGATTATTGTGGCCCTAATAGTAATATCATTACAATCTGAACCATTCTGACGTCTCCTCCGGCTTTCATATGAGGGAGTTCAGACATTAGGATTGCCTGCTTACAACCTGGTAATCCATAGTTTTATGCTCCGAAAAGGTGATTTTATAGGACTTTATGGCCTATGCCCCCCAAAAAAATGCTCATAATTAAATTTTTTTCATCAACATTTAGCCTCATTTGTACGGCTTAATAAATACAGGGCCATAACTTGTTACTATTTATATTGTCAATTAGACATGTAGTTGGATGCTGTTATTGGGCCGTTTAAGCCTAAAAAGGATTTGTAAGTTTGTTGGGGGGAAGGTCAATGAGCAAGCGCAGGCGTGTCTATAAACCGTCAGAGGTCCAGCAAGTATTTGAGAAGCATGGGAACTTCATCTACAAGGTAATCCAGTCTCAACTCGGCCATTCACCGGATAGTGACGATATTTTTCAAAGTTTTTTCCTGCGTCTTCTTGAAAAACCCACACCAAGAAAGGTGATGGATAACCACAGCTATTTGTCTCGGATGATCAAAAACAATATCATAACACACTATCAGAGGATCAAAGCGTATGAGAGACGCATTTCAAGGTATTCGGAGGCCCAGCTTTCCAGGACAATGTCGTATGATCCCACGGAAAAAACAACGAGGACTGACGAATTTAAGAGTGTGATAGGCATAATAAATAATCTCTTGCCAGCCCATACTGCTACTGCTTTGAAATTGCGATACAAAAATGACCTACCTAATAGTACAATCGCTCGTACTATGTCCGTTAAAAGAGAGACAGTGTGTCAATATATCAGCACAGGTTTAAGAAAACTGCGAAGAATACTGAAGGGTGAGCATTCCGGGAGTGTCTGATAATGGTATCCGGAAATAAAAAGAAATGTGAACTCGCAAAAGAATATTATTATAACATGCTGGATCCTGATACTTTAGGCAAGGTGCCTGAAAATATTCAGGATCACATTGCCAATTGCCTTCACTGTGTCAGGAAGTTGGCCCAACTATATCAATTGTTATCAGATTCAGCCCACTGTAATCAAAAAGAGCCCACTAGTATACGACCTCAAACTACCAGAAATTTCCCCTTGCATAAAGAACAACAGGTTGACTGTAAGATGGTAAAGGAATTCCTACCGTTACTTGTCGATCCAGAACCGGAAATACGGATTCCCACTATTGTAACCATCCATCTTGACCAGTGTCCTCAATGCAGCCAGGATTTTGAAACCCTGCGTTCATTAAAGCTTAATTCAAAACAATCAAGAGATTGACGATAGTCAAACCTGTTGTTATCCAGGTCTATAAGTCTTATGAATTGAGTTTAAATGACTGGCAGCACCACAAAAAAAGGCCAGTTTCAGTATTAAAACTTTTTTCATCATCTCCTGTACACACAAACATAAGGATAATGCGGCTATTTACCATTTTCCGCCATTTGAAAATGACAACCAGTCGTCAGAGATGCTCGAATGAACATTGCTATCAGGTATATCCTGTTTGAACTGTTCGGTAATATGTTCCCAGTTATCAGTTTTTGACGGCTGATATTCACCCTCTGAGGCGGCTACTATCGTAGGCTGCAGGAACAGTACCAATTCGGTATCTGCAAGCTCATTTCTCTCAGATCTGAACAGAACACCGACAAGCGGTATATCACCGAAAATTGGGATTTTTTCTATGACGTTAATATCACGCTTGAATTTTAATCCTCCTATCATTAGAACGTGATTATCCTTTACAGCCACCGAAGTGGTTGCGCTATTGCGATTCACTACCGGTACGCCACCTCTTATCTCGATAAGTGAACTGACATCCAGATTGATATCCATCTCAATGGTGTTATCTTCCTTTATATTGGGCATTACCATTAAGATAGTACCGACCTGTAGAAATCGGACATTTTCTATAACTCTTCCGCTGTCGGCAGCCATACTAGTTTCCGTGAAAGGTTCGTCCGTGGCCATTCTGACCTCGGCGGACTGGCCGTCGAGAACAAGGATGCGCGGATTCGCCAGTATTTTACTGCGACTATCGGTTTCTATAGCACGAACGATTGCTTCATATTGTGTCCCCGTAAGTCTGCGCACGGTAAGTGAACCGGCGCGATCTTCACCTACTTGAGAAGGTAACGATCCTTCCAGTATTATATTAGTACCGTCAATATCAAAAAATGATTCAAAGTTGATACCTATATCATTCAACGCGCCAACATTTACTGCAAGAATCTTGGCACGAATAAGAGCCTGTTTGGCGGGTTTATCCCAGTCTTCGAGCATTTGCAAGATTCTTTCTGCGACGGAAGGTATAGTGTTAAAATGTACGTTGTGGGTTTGGTTATCTATCGAGAAGCTATCTACCTGAGGCCGCAACAGACTGGTAAGTTTGTTATCTAATTCAAGCAAATCTAACTGGCGACATTTAACCTTATAACTATATAAGTTAACAGGAACATCAAGATCCCTTATGAGTTGTTCGACTTTTGTCAGCGTTGTGAGTGTCTCGGTAATCGTAACGGTATTGCTTCGATCATCAGCCACCACTGTGCCTGCCGTGCCCAAGCTTTCTGCAGCAGTTTCAGGTCGGGAGGTTGCAAGGGGGCCTGGTGAGGGCTGGGAGGGTGGAGGAACAACAGGGGGGGGTGTCGCCTCTGCTGTTTTAGAGATGCGCATGCCATC
>Ga0209536_100004808_pt1 | contig 21252 bp, 14 predicted proteins | sample DeeMarSeWOR28_12_FD_187461 | JGI IMG/M metagenome (GOLD analysis project Ga0209536, IMG submission 187461) | Marine sediment microbial communities from White Oak River estuary, North Carolina - WOR-2-8_12 (SPAdes) (version 2) | ecosystem: Environmental > Aquatic > Marine > Intertidal zone >... | reverse complement strand
TTCGACCTTTTAGGTCTCGCAAAACCGGGATTTAAATTAAAGCTCAGGAACTCGACCAAAACAGATCCTTCGACTCGTCCTGCACTGCCGGTCTGGATCTGGATGACACCTTTCTTAATGTGTTTCCCGTCAGCACCCAGTACCCAGGTTTAAAGGCGAAAGAATAAAGTATAAAGAATAAAGTATAAAGAATAAAGTATAAAGAATAAAGTATATATTCCTTTAACCTGCAATGTGCAACACGTAACTATTCATTCAACACTCAAAACTCACCACTCAAAACTTTCTTACCTTTTTCCTATCTTTGTGCATTCAAGAAAAGCCTGTCAGTGTTTTATATTGGTAAAGAAATTATCGCGAAGGTCAAATCTGTCCTGGATCAGAATTCAAGGTTCGTTATTCTGACGCATACCAATCCGGATGGGGATGCTTTGGGATCCATACTGGCATTGTACTTCTTCCTGAAAGCTCTGGGTAAAGAGGCCACACCCATCACTCCCACACCATATGCCGGATTTCTAAAATGGCTGCCAGGTCATTCCCGGGTCCTGAAATATCATTATCATAAGGAAAAAATTCAGTCTGCCATCGAACAGGCCGAGGTCATATGTATTCTGGACCTGAACGATCCTGGTCGTCTTGGTGAATTATGGCCTTTGGTTGAAATGAACACCGGTGCATCACGGATACTGATTGATCACCACCCGGATCCTGAACACTTTTGCCCCATAGAAATATCCGATATCCGTCCGAGTTCTACAGCTGAACTTCTTTTCGATCTGATGCGCCAATTATACCCGGAGCCATTGATGAATCAGGATTTGGCGACGTGCATCTATGCGGGCATGATGACGGATACAGGATGTTTCAGCTTTAACTCCTCCCGCCCCCAGACGTTTCAGACCGTTGCCAAACTGCTTGAATCAGGCATTGATAAAGACCAGATCTTTAACATGATTTACAATAATTTTTCTGAATCGCGAATGAAATTGATGGGATATGCACTGGATCAGAAGATGAAGGTGCTGGCTTCGTATCGTACAGCATATATATCCCTGACAGCAAAGGAAATGGAGCGATATAATTTCAAAATAGGTGATTCTGAAGGATTTGTAAATATGCCTTTAAATATCAGCGGTATTCATTTTGCAGCTCTTTTCCTTGAAAAGGATAAACATATTAAAATTTCGTTCCGATCGAAAGGTTATTTTTCTGTGAATGAATTTTCAGCCCGCCATTTTAATGGCGGTGGGCATCTGAATGCTGCCGGGGGTGAATGGCATGGTACGCTTGATGAGGCGGTCTCCTATTTTGAATCACTTTTACCAGGATATAATAACGAATTAAATCCAGATGATTAAATGGATTTCCATTTTATTTGCGATTTGCTGTTTTGGTGTTTCCTGCAGACAGAAACAAACTGAAACACCTCTGGTTGTGCCCGATGAAGAATCCATGATGGAAGTGAACCGATTTCTGGTGGAGAAAGACAATGAATTGATTGATGCATTTATCAGACGCCGCGGATGGGATATGAAAAAAACAGATTATGGTTACTGGTATGCAGTTGTAAGAAAGGGCCAGGGACAGCAGATCCGTAAGGGTGATGTGGTTCTGGTAAATTACCGGGAAAGTTTGTTGGATGGCACACTCTGTTATTCCAGTGAAGAGTCCGGACCAAAGCGTCTGGCGACAGGACGTGGAGAAGTTATACCTGGATTGGAAGAAGGATTATCGTATCTCCATGGAGGTGATTCTGCGGTGTTTATTATCCCTCCCAGCCTGGCATATGGATTACCCGGAGATGGTAAGAGAATACCACGACGTGCCATCATTGTTTATGAGTTAAGAATACTTGAAGTGCTTCACTAGAGGCATGATTTTTGATACTATGTAGAGATTCATGCCGTGATAGAACACGAGATTTTTTTTATATCAATTAATAATCTGGAATGATGAAACACCTAGCAAGAGGAATATTAATGGCCATTTTCTTTGGAGTGATGGGCACATCCTGTCTGAAGGATACAGTACCCGACCGTACCAAAGAACAGGAAGAGGCAGAACTGCAATTGTTTCTGGAGGAAAATGATATCACAACGCCACCGCTTGAAAGTGGATTATATTACATTGAGCTTCAGGAAGGGGTAGGAGAGTTACCTGATTCCGCTGATGTGGTATCCATTTATTATGTAGGTCAGTTCTTAAATGGTTTTGTTTTCGATAACAATTCCGGAGGCACCCCCCTGCCTATAAGTATAGGTTCAGGCCAGGTGATCCCCGGAATGGAAGAGGGATTAAAACTCATGAAAAAGGAAGGCAGTGCCCTGTTGATCATACCATCAGAATTGGCTTATGGAGAATATGGCGTAACCGGGATCATTCCTCCATTCATGACCCTCCTGTACGAAGTGGAGGTTTTTGACATCGCTTTTGATTAAGAATTTCAGCATCTAGAAAAAAAACCGGTCGCCACAACGACCGGTTTTTTACTGTTATTTTAATGGTTTGTAATCCTTAAATAAACTGAGATCCGATTCTTCCACTACCTTTCTGAAATCCGCCCAGTCTTCCGAATAAAACACATTCACTTTTTCGAGTTCTTTGTCGAGAGCTTCTTCTGTTTGCCTGATGGTGAGTTTTTCGGTATCATTTAAAGGTTCAATTGCGGTTAATGCCGATCGCAGACCCCATAACTTTCTGGTGATCATGTCGGGATTTCTGCTGATGCCCTGTCCCGATTCTTCCTGAATCAGGTTCTTCGTCATTTCTTTCATGGCTTCCTCTACCTTTCTGGTGGCCTCCCTCAGGGTTTGGGTCTTTTCGTCACGGCCACGTGGCGTGAGTTTCTTTACCGATTCAATGGTTTCTTTGGATTCTTTGATGCGGTCAAAAGCATCTGCCAGAAGCTCAACCTTTTTCATTATATCCTCCACATATTCCTGATTTTTTCGCATATCTGCAACTGAGATATCCATTCTGGGGTCCATTTTAATGGTAATCGTTGCAGAATCTGTAGCCCCATCATAAGAAATTTTCAGCTTGTAAGTACCGGGTAGTGCGTAACCACCACCGCCTTGTTCACCATCGCGACTTCCAAATCCTCCATACCTCGATCCGCCGGCACTGGGATAGCGATATCCTTTCTTATCCATGCTCCAATACACCCGGTTCATACCTGTTTGAGGGGTGAAACTCAGCGTGCGAATAACATTACCTTCTTCATTACTGATTTCAATCTGAGCCCGTCTGCCCCAGGATCCTGCTTCCCCCTGTGGTGTTGCTCCATCGCCAAACATACCGCGTCCGCCTTGCCTGCCTGAACCAAATTGAGCTCTATTATTAGGCTGTGTACCTTCTTTAACACTGAATGTGATCATGGCTCCGGTCCTTCTGTTTTCGCCTGAATAATACGCACTGCCTGCAGAATAATAACCGGGCGAACTTTTCTGGCTCACGATGTACGCTTCAGGTGGATCATAAATGTGTACTTCCTCGTCCAGAACCTTCCCTCCCGTTGATGCAAGTTCCCGCAAAGGGCGGATATCATCCAGGATCCATACCGATCTTCCAAATGTGCCGATCACCAGGTCATGTTCACGTTCCTGGATAGCGAGGTCCATGGTGGATGCTCTTGGATAACCATTGGTCCATAATGTCCAGGTCGTCCCTCCATCAATGCTCACATATAATCCGTATTCTGAGCCCAGGAACATCAAATTGGGTTCCACCGGATCCTGTATAAATGAAAGGACATAGCCAAATATGGTATTTTCATTCACCATATTGGTCCAGGTTTTTCCGTAATTGGTGGTATGAAGAAGGTACGGTTTAAAATCATTCCGGCGGTAATTGTTTACTACCACAAAGGCTTCACCTTCATTATATCGTGAGGGATGTACCTGCGGGATCCAACTGTTCTCGGGTACTAATTTATTTATATTGGCCGCCAGATTGGTCCAATTATCACCACCATTCTGGGTCAATTGCAACTGTCCGTCATCGGTTCCAACCCAAATCATACCTTTTTTCAAGGTACTCGGAGCGATAACCAATATCGTTGTATGGTTTTCTGCACCCGTGACATCCAATGTCAGACCACCACTTTCATCCTGTTTTTGTTTTTCAGGATCGTTGGTTGTGAGGTCAGGAGAGATGATTTCCCAGGTGTCGCCCCGGTTGGTACTTTTATGAACAAACTGGCTGCCGAAATAGATGGTTTGTGGATCAAACGGATCTGCTTCAATAGCCGCATTCCAGTGAAATCGTAAATCCACACCGTCCGGGTGCACCGGCTGTATGCTTCTTGAATATCCTGTTTCCAGATCGACCCGACCCACATAGCCCTGCTGTGACATGGCGTAGCAATAACGTGGATTACCCGGATCTGGTAATACATCAAATCCATCACCGCCCATAAGGCTTTCCCAGTAGGTATTGATGATTCCCCCCCTGGTCCAGATGTATGCCGGTCCCCTCCAGGAACCATTATCCTGCAGTCCTCCATACACATTATAGGGCAATTCATTATCGACGCGGATGTGATAAAATTGTCCAACCGGAAGGTTCTCAATAAATCGCCAGGATTGCCCGTGATCATAAGTGATGGCCATACCTCCATCATTTCCATTGATCATGAATTTGGGATTTTCAGGATGGATCCACCAGGCATGATGGTCGGGATGGATATTAAAACCTCTCAGGTTACTGAATGTCCTTCCTCCATCTTCACTGATGCTGACCCTGGAATACAGGGAATAAACGCGGTTCTCATTTTTTGGGTCCACGTATATTTCATAATAATAAAATGGCCGGTTTCCGATATTCTGTTCACCCACCTTGTTCCAGGTGAATCCTCCATCATTGGACCGATAGAGGGCATTGGCTTTGGATTCAATAATGGCATAAACCACTTTCGTATTGTTCCGGGCGATGGCCATGCCCATTCTCCCTAATTCACCACCGGGGAGTCCGTCATCTTCCGTTAATTTTTTCCAGCTTTGACCACCATCATAGGTAACATACAGGCCCGAACCGGGTCCGCCCGACCTGAAAAACCAGGGCCACCTCTGGTGATCCCACATATTGACAAATATTTTTTTCGGATTGAAAGGATCCATAACCATGTCACCCACACCGGTGGTTTCATTCACATACAGAATTTTATCCCAGGTTTTGCCACCGTCTGTTGTTTTGTATACACCACGCTCGGGATGCGGTCCCCATGGGGAACCAGTGGCACCGACATATACGATATCGCTGTTGGTGGGATCGACAATGATCCGATGAATTTGCCTGGTGGCTTCAAGTCCCATAAGCTCCCAGTTCTTCCCGCCATCGATGGTTTTGTAAAGACCATATCCGCTGGAAATACTATTCCGGGGATTCCCTTCGCCGGTACCCACCCACACGATATCGGGGTTGCTCTGGTCAATAGCGATAGATCCCAGATTGATAACGCGTTCATCATCAAAAACAGGTTCCCAGGTGATGCCACCGCTTTCCGACTTCCACAGGCCACCTGAAGCAGTGGCGACATACATGGTGGTTGGATCGCTCAGTACGACATCGATGCCGGTTACCCGTCCGCTCATCCCTGCGGGTCCGATGCTTCGAGGATTGAGATCAGTCAGTTTATCGAGATCAATGGTCTGGCCAAATGCAGACAATGAAACGATGCAACTCAACAGGATACTGAATGCAAGTTGATTTTTTTTCATAGAGTTGAAATTTAAGGTTTTAGGTTATCTGAATATCATACATGAATTCTGTCTGTGCAATTTTGGGCAAGTTCCTTCAAATATAAAAAGTAATTATAGATAAATTTGACCATCGATGAAATGGAATTATTCCTGAAAACGGCATATTTGAGTTCTTTTCTTCCTACAATAAGCTAATGGCTACCGGATTGAAGTAAAAAAATGGTTGGTCTTTTATGGAGATCTGGTGGCCGGGCACGCCACTGATGAATCCATTTTGTCCGAATGGATTCACTTGTACAGGTAATATCAGTCGCAATGCACAGGAGCGATTTCGGGTTACAGGTGGTCAGAATATCTTTGAGGAGATTTTGATTTCGGTAAGGAGTTTCCATAAATATTTGGGTCTCATGATGCTGTGTTGAGTTTTTCTCCATTTTACGAATGGTCTGAATTCTCAATGGCCGTTGTAATGGAAGGTATCCATGAAATTGAAAGCGCTGGCCGTTCAATCCGGATGCCATAAGAGCCAGCAGGATGGATGAGGGGCCCACGAGGGGGATGACCCTGATTTGGTGGCGATGGGCCCAAAGGACCAGCGCGGCGCCGGGATCTGCAACCCCGGGGACTCCGGCTTCGGATATCAATCCCATATCATGGCCATCGAGTAACGGTTTCATAAATCCTTCAGCATGATCTGGTGGTGCATGTTTATCGATCTCAAAAAATGTTAACTCTTGAATGGGCCCCGGGTATCCGGTTGATTTAATAAATCGTCTGGCAGATCTACCATTTTCCACGATAAAATACTTTAGTTTTCGGATGATTTCAAGGTTTTCCGCTGGAAACAATTTATGATTGACCGGTTCGCCAAGATGGGATGGAATGAGAAAAAACTGAGCGCCCATAGGATGTTTTTTTTAAAGGTAAAAAGTTTTTCTAAAATGATTTTTCCAATATATGTTTAATTACTCACATGGTCCCATTCCCATAATTTTTGAATACTTTTATGGTATGGACCGAGCCATAAAGATGACCTTCCTGGGTACAGGCACTTCGCAAGGTGTTCCTATCATAGGCTGCAAATGTGACGTATGTCAATCATCAGATTCCCGAGATCGGAGACTGAGAACCTCCCTGCTGGTGGAATCTGAATCCTTCACCCTGGTCATCGATACCGGACCCGATTTTCGATACCAGATGCTGCGTGCCAAGGTCACATCACTGGATGCCATATTGTTTACACATGCCCACCGCGACCATATGGCCGGTTTGGACGATGTGAGAGCTTTTAATTTTATTCAGCGCAAGACCATGGATGTCTATGCAGAAGCGGGTGTTCAAAATGAAATCAGGAAGAACTTTATTTATGCCTTTTCTGATGCATACGCTGGCCGGCCCAGGCTGAATCTGGTAACCATCAATGAACAGCCTTTCAAGGTGGGCCCTTTGTCGGTGATCCCGGTACGCCTGATGCATGATCAGCTCCCCATATTGGGCTTCCGAATGGATCAAATGACCTATATTACCGATGCCAGTTTTATATCTGAAGCTGAGAAAGCCAAGATTAGAGGTAGTAAAATATTGGTTGTTAATGCGTTACGCAAGGATAAGCATCCCACACATTTTAATCTTGAGGAGGCCCTTGAATTGATTGACGATGTGAAACCAGGTCATGCCTACCTTACACATATCAGTCATCAGCTGGGATTGCACCATCAGATTGAGGAGGAGTTACCATCAGGTGTCTCGTTGGCTTTTGACGGATTGAGTGTCAACATACCATCCTGATCACGTTGCAGAGCATATGATTTATCTTGTGGTTCTGACCAGAAAGGTATAAATTCGTAATAATTGTAACCAAACCAGAAATCATATGAAAAATAAAGAGGTCTTTATTGTATCGGCAGGCCGTACCCCTATTGGAAGTTTTTTGGGCAGTTTATCATCGCTTTCAGCTACCCGATTGGGTGCCCTTGTGATACAGAATGTGCTAAAAAGAGGCAAGCTTGAACCCAACCAGGTGGATGAAGTGTATATGGGCAATGTTTTATCTGCCAACCTTGGACAGGCACCTGCCCGGCAAGCTTCAATTTTTGCTGGCTTGCCCGATTCGATTCCATGCACAACCATAAATAAAGTATGCGCTTCTGGCATGAAATCAGTCATTATTGGTAGTCAGACCATTCAGCTGGGCGATAATCACATCGTTATCGCCGGTGGTATGGAGAGTATGTCGAACGTTCCATTTTATGTAGAAAATTATAGGACCGGTCACAAGTTGGGGCACCAGGGTCTCGTTGATGGGATGATAAAGGACGGGTTGTGGGACGTGTATAATGATTTTCACATGGGAAATGCTGCAGAACTATGTGCAAAGGAGTTGAACATCAGCAGGGAAGAACAGGATGCCTACGCTGTGGGATCATATAAAAAGTCAGCAGAATCAACCGAAAAAGGTCTTTTCAGCGATGAGATCATACCCGTTGAAATTCCACAAAGAAAAGGCGATCCGATCGTTGTGGACCGGGATGAGGAGTATACCCGAACCAATTTTGAAAAAATTCCCAGTTTACGACCGGTATTTCAGAAAGATGGCACGGTCACTGCTGCCAATGCGTCAACCATCAATGATGGTGCTGCCGCAGTAGCCTTGATGGATGGCGAAAAAATGAGATCCCTTGGAATTAAACCCCTGGCCAGGATCATCGGTTATGGGGATGCCTCCCAGGCACCGGAATGGTTTACGACAACGCCCATATTGGCCATCAGAAAGGCCTTAGCCAAAGCCGGATTAAAACAGGAAGACATCGATTTCTTTGAAATAAACGAAGCATTTTCGGTGGTTGTCATTGCAGCCCTGAAAGAACTCGGCCTGGATCCCGGAAAAGTCAATGTGAATGGTGGCGGGGTTTCTCTGGGCCATCCAATTGGTGCTTCCGGTGCCAGGATACTGGTTACCCTGATCCATATCCTGAAGCAGAAAAAGGCCCGTTATGGCCTCGCTACATTATGTAATGGTGGGGGAGGCGCATCTGCGGTCATCATTGAGAATGTGTAGAAGAGACCATTTTTAGTTTTTATAAAAAAAAGACTTCCATAGGTCGTTTCCTTTGGAGGTCTTTTTATTCAAATTATTTACATTTGCTCTTTGCAAAGCCAATCAGAACAACTCATGACCATAATAGAACAAATTATTGCCAATCATTCAAACAGAAGAAGTGTAAAACCAGGGGATATTGTCGATATTGAAATTGACGCCCGGGCCGCCCGGGATTTTGGCGGGCCCAATGTAGTAAAACATATCCGGGAGAATAATCTGACCATTGATGATCCTGAGAAGACCTTTTTTACATTCGATACCAATCCCACTGGTTCAGATCAGAAATATGCTGCCAATCAGCAGGTATGCAGGATCTTTGCACGGGAATACGGGATTCGGGTTTATGATATTTTTTCCGGGATCGGAACCCATTTGATGATGGACCAGGGATTGGTATATCCGGGAGCTACTGCCATATCGACCGACTCGCATGCGAACATTTTGGGGGCTATTGGTGCTTTTGGACAAGGTATGGGAGACCGGGATATTGCCGCTGCATGGCATAAAGGACATGTCTGGTTCAGGGTTCCGGAGTCGGTAAAGATAGTTTTGAATGGCGCCATACCAGACTCCCTTTCTGCTAAAGATATTGTATTGAATCTGCTGGCCGAATTTGGAGCCAACAAATTACTGGGATATTCGGTTGAGATTGTAGGTGATGTAGTTGATCAGATGACGCTGGATGACCGTATTACCATTTCCTCCATGGCAACCGAGATGGGCGCCATCATCATACTGTTCACACCCAGTGAAGCGATATTGAAATACTGTAGGGAGAAAACAGGGCGAACCATTCAAAGCATTCAGGCTTCTGATGATGCAAAATATACGCATGTTTTCAATTTGGATGCCGGACAATTTAAATCCCGGATTTCCAGGCCTGGAAAACCACATGATACGGTTTCATTAAATCAGCTTGATAAAATAAAAATTGATTCAGCATTTGTGGGCAGTTGTACCAATGGTCGTATGGACGATTTGCGGGAAGTGGCCAGGATTATCAGGGGAAGGAAAATAGCTCCAGGGGTGGTATTGAAGATTGTACCAGCCACGAATCAGATCTGGGACCAGTGTCTTGAGGAGGGACTGATAAAAATCTTTAAGGAGTCCGGAGCCCTGGTTTCCAACGCCGGTTGTGCCGGATGTGCTGCAGGCCAGGTGGGTCAAAATGGTCCGGGGGAAGTGACCATCAGTACCGGCAATAGAAATTTTCCAGGAAAACAGGGCAAAGGGGAGGTCTACCTGGCATCACCAGCAGTTGTAGCCGCTTCAGCGGTAGCCGGCTATATTACGGATGAGTATCATATTCCGGAAACCCCGGCATTATTTGAAGCATCAGGTCATGGCACGGCACATGCCAAAGTTGACAGAACCATACAATCAGACCGTCCCAACCATTTTCAGGGTCGTGTATGGGTGATTCCCAGAGACAATATCGATACCGACATGATCTTTCATAACCGGTATCTGGCCATTACCGATATTGAAGAAATGGGAAAATACACCTTTGATAATCTGGATGGGTATGAAGATTTTTCGAAGAAAGCAGGTAAAGGAGACCTGGTGGTGGTTGGAAAAAATTTTGGAAGTGGCAGTTCACGGCAGCAGGCTGTTGACTGTTTTAAATCCCTGGGCATTCAAGCTATCCTGGCAGAATCATTTGGGGCTATTTATGAAAGGAATGCCATAAATGCGGCATTTCCTATTCTGGTATATCGCGATCTCAGTGTACTGGACCTTGAATCGGGAGATGAAATAACAGTAAACCTGGCAACCGGGGAGGTTATTAATGTATCAAAAGGAAAAAATACTGTCATCGAACCATTTTCAGATGTGCAGATGGATATATACAAAAACGGAGGTTTGTTTTAAATGGTGTCCGGAATATTATTTTAAGTCAACAAATTCTTATAGTAGGTAATGGTGGCTTTCTGATCAGTGTATTTTATTTTTTAACTTAATGAAATATCAGTGTTTCGGGTATGCCAATAGACAGACAAAAAACATTATAGCATGAACAGAACATTTGTCGAGAAAATTTTTAATGCTGAAGCCGGGGCCATTGTATTTCGCAATCCTGATCTGGTGCTGAGTCATGACAATACGGCCAGCATCCATGGAACCTTTCTGAAAATGAATGGGGCTGACATTAACAACCCGGACCAGTTGCTCGTTGTATTGGATCATAATGCACCACCGACCAGCGCAAAGCTAGCGACCCAATACCAGGAAATACGCGACCTTGTGAAAAGCAAAGGCATTCAAAAGTTTTATGATGCAGGGAAAGGCATATGTCACCAGATCTTGTCATATCATGCCCAACCAGGTATGCTCATCGTAGGTAGTGATAGTCATACTTGCACGGCAGGGGCATTCAATGCCATGGCTGCCGGTATTGACCGGACAGAAACAGCGGGTATTTGGAAGCGTGGCCAGACCTGGTTCAGGGTGCCTGAAACCATGAAAGTGACATTATCTGGTGCTCTTCCTGAAGGTGTGTATGCGAAGGATATTTCACTTTGGATCATCGGCATGATTGGGTCGGCCGGTGCCAATTACCTGTCGATCGAATATCATGGTGAAGGGGTTGCTAACCTGACCATCTCAGATCGCATGACATTGGCCAACCTGGCTTCAGAAATGGGGGCCAAGAATGCGGTATTTCCCCCGGACAAAGTACTTTCGAAATTTCTTGGAAAGCCATCCATAAATGGTGTATGGGCCGACGAAGATGCGACCTACATTAAAGAGATTGAAGTCAATCTCTCTGAATTATTCCCACTCGTTGCTGCCCCGCACCAGGTAGATAATGTCAAAGCTGTATCAGAAGTGGAAGGCACCCCGTTGAACCAGGGCCTCATTGGGACCTGCACCAATGGTCGGATTGAAGATTTAAGAGAAGCAGCCCGGGTACTGGCCGGGAAACATATTAAAGAGGGATTTCAGCTTCTTATCACACCAGCATCGCTGGAAATCTATAAACAAGCCATTCATGAAGGTGTGGTGACCACCCTTCTCGATGCCGGTGCGAATATTTTGAGTCCGTCCTGTGGACCATGCCTCGGTACAGGCCAGGGTATTCCTGCTGACGGTTATACGGTAATTTCTACGGCCAACAGGAATTTTAAAGGCCGAATGGGGAACAGAGAAGCAGAAATATACCTGGCATCTCCTGCTACGGTAGCTCATTCTGCCCTTAGCGGGGTTATTACCGATCCACGCAGGGCCCATCAGAGCAATGCATATCCATACCAAAAGAAACAAAACCCCATCGTGACCATTCAGAAAGGAGAAAAGAGGAAGCACCGGGGCATATGGAATTATGCAAATGTAGATGATCTTAATACCGACCTGATGTTTCCGGGGCATCTGACATATAAAGTATTGAGCTCGGACCCGGAGGCCGTTATGCCCCATCTGTTTGAGGATTTCGATCCATCATTTGCAGAAAATGTAGAACCTGGAGATATCATTTTAGCCGGTGATAATTTCGGATGTGGGAGTTCCCGTGAACATCCTGCAGTTGGCCTGGCTCATGCAGGCGTTCAGGCTGTCATCGTAAAGTCTGTGAACAGGATATTTTACAGATCATCCATCAACCAGGGTTTATTATTATTGGTTCACAAAGAAGTAGTGGATTCATATCATGAAGGAGATCAACTGTCAGTTGATGTTCAGAAGGGAGAAATCAGGTTAAACGACCATACCTTTTATATGGAACCTTTACCGGGAGAATTAATGCAAATCATTTCCCGGAAAGGGTTGGTTAACTGGATGAAAACAGTAGATAAGTGATTTCCTCTGTCATTCAATAAGTTCAGATACGCAGCGATTGAAGGATCTCAATCGACATAAGCAGGTAAGGTGAAAATAAATCGACTGCCTGTTCCCGGTTGACTTTCAACCCGAATGGTCCCTCCGTTTTTTTCAATATACTCCTTACTCAGGATCAGACCCAGGCCGGTACCTTTTTCTTTAGAATCTCCAATGGTTTTATTCTTAACATCAATCCGGAATAGTTTCTTGATATCGGCTTCTGACATTCCAATACCCGTATCTTCTACTGAAACTTCCAGAAATTGTTCATGCTGGTTTGAATAGATCCTGACGTGGCCACCTTCTTTGTTAAATTTTATCGCGTTAACCAACAGGTTACGTACGACGGTTTTTATCATATCCACATCGGCTTTAACATAGGTTTGCTGGGGGATTTCAGATTGAAGACGGATCTTCTTCGATTCTGCCTTCAGTCGTAATATGGAAGCGGCACTGACAACAACAGTGCCCAGATCCATTTTTTCAGGTTCGTACTTGATTCTGCCTGTTTGCGACATCGACCATTGGAGCAGGTTGTCTAATAAACTATACAGTAAATTTGCCGATTGGTGAATTTTCTGAATGGATCTGTTTTTCTCATCATCATTCAGGTTCGAAAACCCTTCCTGAAGGGCTTCTGTGACGGACAGAAGAACCGAAAAAGGATTTTTCAGGTCATGAGCAATGATGGAGAAGAATTTATCTTTTGCCGCATTCAACTCCTGCAGATCGTCCCGTTGTTTTGCGATCTGACCCTCAGCTTCTTTTATTTTACTGATATCGGTATCTATGGTGACCAATTTAATGACTTCGCCATCCCGGTCCAGAATGGGTGTGAGTGTGGTTTGTGCCCATATTTTTTTTCCCGACTTATGATGGTCGAGTGACATGTATACAGCTGATTTCTTTGTCTCCCGACATTTCTTTATGATTCTGGAGATGTCTTTGTTGGTACTAAAATCTTTCAGATTATTACCCAGATCATGGATCAATTCCTCGGTGTTCCAGCCATACAGTTTTGTAAATCCTTCGTTCAGCCATTCCACATTGCCCTCAGGATCCATAATGATAATCGCATTATCAGTTTCCCTGGCAACGATGGAAAGTTTTTCAAGTTCCGTATTAATGGATTTGAGTTTTTCGGATTGCTTATGTATTTCTTCCCTGGATTTTTTTAATCGATCTCTCATTTCAATCAGTGAATGCCCGAGTGTGTCATTTTCACTGCGTAACTCATAATGGGCATCCAGGTTGCCTTCCCCAATTTGGTTGGCAAACTCCGCTGTATGTTGCATTCCATCCAAAAGTGTATTGGCTGAGCGGGTCATTTCACCAACCTCATCTTTGGTGGTAATGACCATTCTGGATACATTTTTTAAATCTCCCTGTGAAAGATGCTTCAGGGTTTGGGTGGTGGTTGTAAGCGGCTTGGTAATATTATGAGATATCATCCATACGATAATGGAGAGGATGATCAGCCCAACGAATCCAGCACCTAGTGATATATAAAAGGCTCTGTTGGCTTCCTTTACGATCACCTTTACCGGAACGACAATCCCCAGGGACCATGGTGTATTGGTATTACCCACACGCAACGGTACAAAGGACACATACGATGAATATAAAAATGCCGGATCTTCAGATATGTATGAAAACTTTTCACCATTACCGATTTTTAAATTCAGGTCAAATATCTCCTGGTCTACCGGGAAACTCTCTTCCATTGTTTTATAGATGAGATCTTTATTTGGATGTGCGATCACACGTCCGTTATTTGAGACCAGGAACGTAAAGGATTGAGGAAAGGGTTTAACTTCCTCAACGATGGGTTGGAAATGTTCCAGTGGAATATCCATTCCGGTCATGCCCACAACCACGGAATCTTCCATGATCGGGATGATGATGGTGGCCTCCAATACGGCCAGTTCATCAAATGCTTCCACTTCTGGAATGGTTTGTAATCTGTTATAATGGTAATAATAGGGGCGGGTGATGATTTCGCGTCCTGTTGATTTTACATAATAATAAATGCCTGTGGTATCATCCCCTTCCAGATCCAGTGTGTCGGTAGTGAATGAGATCTGATCACCCTCTTTATGGAAAACTTTTCTGACCCTCCCATAAGGCTTGGTATATGTTGGATCAATAGCACTCAATTCCCATTGATTGAATACGGCGATGTATTCGGGATTGGCCTCAAGGACATTCCGAAGAATGTTCATGTAGAATTTCACACGTTGCTGTTCCGGCAGATCTTTATAACCTGCAAATGCCTGGGCCATGCCACGAGCCACTCCAAAATGTCCACTTAATGTGGCTCTTACAAGGTTGGCAGATTCCTTTGCTTCGGCATCTGCCAGATGCCTCGCATTTTCCATCGCCATTTCTTTGAAAGTAATGCTGATATATCCGATGGCCAGGATATAAATAATGAGTGAGGTTGACAGTATCAACCCAAGCATCTTTGTCTTGAGACTTCTTTTTCTCATCTGGTTGAGAATCTAACTGTAAACTTAGTTAGAATTTTATAAGTTGCTATGCTGACCTTCTGTTTTAACGCTCTTATAAATGATTGTATTGTCATTTGTGATAAATATCCAATCTTTTTCAGGGCATTAGATGGAGTTAAAAAATTTAAAAATCCATCTGACAACTATACATATATACGGCAAAGGAGGCCAACCAATGCTCTCCTTCGTAATGACCACTTGCAATATAAGGCAATGTTGCCATGGCATGGGTTCTTGCTGAATTCAGCAAAGTGGTGTATGCGGGGTGATTTTCCTGAAGGGCATTGGCGATGCGAAACATACACCAGGCTCTGCTTAGATTGAGTCCATCCAGATGCACTATTTTGGGATCAGATCGGTCTGAGACACTAACGGGTTGAAATAAATTGGCTGGTCTGCCCAGTTGCGCTTCTGGAAGAAATGTATTAAACCATACTGCATAATCATCAGGAGCCAGGATCCGGCTCATCAAATCAGCTTCAACCAAGCTGGGTGAAAGAAAATCATCGCCGTCCGGTTCCCAGCCGGCTGCAACATTCTGATCATTAGAAAAGTAGTCATTGGATCGGAGTTCAATCATTTGCAATAATTCTGATTTTTCAGCCGTCCTGGCATAATCAAGTGCAAAAGATAGTCCGAAGGCTGTATTGGGATGGACGCCTCTGCGAATGGGATATTCTTGCCGTGGTAAAAATTCAATATAACGGGCTGCAATCGCTTCTGCAAGAGGTTCAATATTTTCTAGCCACCGTTCGCCATCAGGATCCTGCCAGTCGTGCAATTCTGTAACCAGTTTTAGAAGCCAGGTCCAACCATAGGTTCTCTCAAAAGATTTTCGGTTGGGCTGATCGAGATAAGTGACTTCAACCTGGAGGTTTTCCAAAGAAAGATTTTCATTCAGAACTTTTCTGATGGTGTTACGTTCAGGCAAATCAGGAAACGTCTTAAGAAGGTGTATCAGCATCCAGTGTCCATGAACTGAAGAATGCCAGTCAAAACAGCCATAAAAGGCCGGATGTAATGTCTTTGGATTAAGAACCTCGGACGCATCATTCATGACATGGTCCAGCTTGTTTGGAAATTCTTTCTGAACGCAGTTCAGGGCAATGGTGGCGAAATTGGATGCGACCTGATCTGTCAATTCTGGCCACTCCTCATATTGATTGAAATCTTCTGGCACACCCTTTTTCTCCTGCGTGACCTGGCATGATACCAACATCCAGATAGAAATCGAAATAAATAAATGTATTTTCTTATACATATTGGTGGAATTAATAAACATATTCACCATTGTATGGGCTCTAATTGGTGTTCCGTTAAATAATTGTTTGCTTGACTAAAGTGATGATTCCCAAAGAATCCTTTGCTGGCAGACAAGGGTGAGGGATGGGCCGATTCCAATACCAGATGTTCTGATCGGTTAACGAACGCCGCCTTTCGCTGCGCATATGCACCCCACAGCAAAAATACGATGTGTGCTTTTTCTGAGGCAATAAGATGGATCACAAAATCTGTGAATTGCTCCCATCCTTTATTTTGATGTGATCCAGCCTGATGGGCCCGCACGGTGAGTGTGGCATTCAAAAGAAGTACGCCCTGATCGGCCCATCTTTCTAAATTTCCATTTGTCGGTATGGGTGATCCAATGTCGGATTTGATTTCCTTGAAAATATTAACAAGACTGGGGGGAAACGGCATGTTTTCCTTTACAGAAAAACAAAGTCCGTGCGCCTGACCGGGTCCATGATAGGGATCCTGGCCCAGGATGACCACCTTGACTTTTGAAAAAGGACATCGGTTAAAAGCATTGAATATTAAAGGCCCTGGAGGGTAAACAGTTTGATCCCTGTATTCCCTTTTTACAAAATCCACCAATTCTTTAAAGTAAGATTTATTGAATTCCTGCTGAAGCAGATTTTTCCAACTTTCCTCGATCTTAACATCCATAGTTAGCCTCCTGGAATAACGGAATAATTCATGATTGTATGTTTGAAACGCCGATGCCATAACCATCCGGCAAGGTCCATTGGCCATTTTCAAAAAGAGCCCCACGGAATGGATCATTGGAGATCAATAAATTGCCATCCAGGTCCAGCCACCTTGCAAAAGGCTGCAAATGAACGGCCGCACTGATGGCAACGGAGGACTCAATCATGCAACCAATCATGATATCCAATCCCATGGACTGTGCCAGAATACACATTTTATGGGCATCGATAAGCCCTCCTGATTTCATCAATTTGATATTGACACCATGGTATGCTCCTGAAATGGCAGCCATGTCTGCAGACGTGTGGACCGCCTCATCAGCCACAACCGGCACGGGGGACCTGTCTTTCAGCCAGGCGGTTTCTTCGATCCTATCAACTGGCATAGGCTGTTCGATGAGTTCCACACCTCTTTTAGACATCCATTCAATTTTACGTATGGCATCTTCTTTATCAGTCCATCCCTCATTAATATCTACTCTTATGGGCTTATCCGTGGCGGACCGGATGGTATTGATCACCTCTTCATCATTCTGATTGGTTAACTTGATCTTTAGGATATGATAGGGTGCTGCTTCCTTAACTTTTTGAATCATGACTTCAGGTGAATCTCTACCAATTGAAAACGATGTTTTGGTGTCAGTATCCGGATTTAATCCATAGAATTTATAAAGTGGCAGATTTATTTTTTTCCCGATCCAATCCATTAGGGCAATATCCAATGCCGCTTTGGCCGGAACCAGGCCTGGTAATATTTTATTGGCTTCAAATGGCAGGTTAAAATATTCAAAAGGGGGGTGTGCTTCATACAGGGGAATGAGCAACTCCAGTGCCTGAACGGTTTTGTCAGCGTCCTGGCCTGCTGCGGTCATATGTCCCGCTTCACCAATGCCAGTGATACCATCTCGTTCATAGTATACAAAAACATTTTCTTTAAACGTGGCCGTTCCGCGGGTAATGGTCCAGTCATGCCAGAGTTCCAATTTATATTTTTCAAAACGGATTCGGGCCTTACCTGATTTATTTGGGGGTTGATTCGGATGTGAACAATGGGTGTAAATACCTCCCGCAATGGTTGTCAGACCGGTTAATCCGGCCAGCGAAATAAATTGTTTTCGATCCATGATACAAGTCCTGTGTGTGCTAATAAAGGTAGCAATTTGGACTCATGTAACCAGAAACTATGGATCAAAAAATTTTAGACTGAGTAAAAATCCGTCTAATATAGATCATGATCCAACCACCGGTATCTTCTGATGGATCCGCCAAATTTATATGCGATTGAAAATTCATGGGTTCCTATTGAGTATTTCGACAGGTTGTCCATGCTATGATCAAAAGCATATCCAATATACAATTTATCAATCTTCAGTCCCGCTTTTATAATGATGAACTTCGGAGTCCGGTAGGATAATCCAAGCCAATAGGTATTTTGATAGAATAAAGTGGTACTGATATCGGCCTGTATGCTATTGAACTTATTCGTGGACTTCAGAAGGACATAGGGGTGCAATAACCAATCATCACTTAATTGCAGCTTATAACCTCCGGAAACGAAGTAATGTCGCAGAGTCTGGTAGTTGTTATTGCCCTTATTTCCCAACTTTAGTGCCGATTGGAACAGGTGATGAACAGAAAATCCAAGGGAATAATCCTTTGTTATAAATGACACGCCAAAGTTGGCGTCCGGCACAAATACATCAAAATCATATGCCAGGTAGAAAGGATCGTTTGGATCGTTGAGTTCGACGCCATCCTTATTGAGTTTGAATTGATACCCTTCTGCAGAAATTCCAAATGATAACTGTGATTCCTGGAAGGGGATATGGTAGGCATAGGAAATTTGAAATCCCGTCCTGGAAATCAAACCAGTACGGTCATCAAAGATCATGGCACCCAATCCAACACGGGCCATTTTTGATGGTCGCAGGGCATTTTTCCGGATCGGATTCTTTCGGACGATGTAGCTGGAGTTCAGCAGCCTGGTTTGAAAACTTGCAATATGGGTTTTGGGCGATTGGGGCAATCCCAGCCATTGTTCACGTCCCGAAAGATTGATCCTCGTATACCCGTCGTAACCCGCAACCGAAGGATTGATCAGGTATTCATTCATTAAAAACTGGCTCTGCAATGACATTTGCTGGCCAAATCCTGGAGATCCCAGAAGAATCGGGATCACCAGGATCAGAAACAGTTTAATACACTTTTTTAGGGGCATATATATCATGTTTTGTTTTTTATTTAATGATGGTAACATGACCTGTAATCGGATCCCTGCCATTTTTCAAATCAATGACATAATAGTAAGAATCCATCGGCAATTCTTTTCCTTTGTATGTTCCGTCCCATGGGTCATTATATCCAGCCTTTGCGCTGAAAACAAGCTCTCCCCAACGAGAGTATACTTCTACAGTGGCATTGGGATAAAATTCAATATTGGTGATGATCCAGTAGTCGTTGTAACCATCGTTATTCGGTATAAATGCCGTCGGAATCTCAAGGCAGTTCTCACCGGATAAAGGAACCTCAATCGTGGTGATGAAATAACAACCATTGGCATCTGTGATCTCTACCGTATATGAACCAAAATCTATATTGGTCAGGTTTTCACTGGTAGAAGCATCAGACCAGCTGAATGTATACGGGGTAGTACCACCCATGGGGTTCAATTGGATACTGCCATCATTGTTGCCGGGACATGAAACCGCTGTGACCTCCGGATCGACAGAAATTTCTGAAGGTTCTGTCAATGTTGTCTCAACAGTAGCTGTACAACCATTTGCATCCCTGACAGTAAACTGGTAATCTCCTGCACTCAGGTTGGTGAAATCTCCCGAAGACTGGAAACCGCTTCCATCCAATTGATATTCATAGGGACTCGTCCCACCGCTTCCTGAGACAGAAATGGACCCATTATCATCACCATAGCATGCCGGAGAAGTCTGGCTGGAAACCTGAATGACCAGGTCGGTTGTAAGAGCCACGATGGTCACCGGAACATTTGAAGTACACAGGTTTTCATCACGGATGGTCACTGTATAATTCCCTTCGGAAAGGTTCGTGAATGTGCCTGAACTTTGATATGAACCACCATCCAAAGCATATTCATAACTACCGGTTCCTCCCGATCCTTCAACGGTAACGCTGCCATCAGACCCATCCGCGCAGGTGACATCCGTTTGTGATATGATAGATCCAGTTAAGGCCGATGCAGGTTGGTTTACATCAGCATTGAGAGAAATAGAACAATTATTTTCATCCCGGATGGTAATTGAATAGGTATTGGATTCCAGACCAGTAAACAATCCGCCTGGTTGATAGGCACCGCCATCCAGGCTGTATTCCAGACTGCCCGTTCCGCCACTTCCGGCAACCTCAACGGAGCCATCATTTCCTCCATAGCAGCTAACATCCGTTACATTCAGCGTGTATGATATGGCTGTAGGCTCAGTCACAACATAACTTCCATTCACCGTGCCACCATTATCATCGGTGACGATTACGTTATAGGTGCCTGCTGTTAATCCAGACTGATCTTTATCTGTGGGGATCAGGCCGGATCCATCTGGGGTTGTCCATGCATATGTGTATGGGGATGTGCCGCCCGAAACCGCAATGGAAATGGTGCCGTCGTTTCCACCATTGCAGGATACATTTGTTATGGTTTCAGTGAGGACAATATCAACAGGTTCAGTGATGGTATAATCATCTGTGGCAGTACATCCTGCGGCATCGGTGACCAGAACCGTGTATGTACCGGTTGTTAGTCCGGTTTGATCTTCATCTCCCGGTACCAGGCCACTGCCGTCGGACGTACTCCAGGCAAATGTATATGGCGTTGTTCCACCTGAAACAGTGATGTCAATGGCACCATCATTACCACCTGGGGTGCTGACATTTGTGATAGAGGCTGTTAAGTTAATAGCCGCTGGTTCAGCAACCAGAAGGTTACCACTGACCACCGGACCACAGCCGTTGGCATCGGTCACGCTAACCGTGTATGTATCTGCTGAGAGGTTGGTGAAGATCCCGGTTCCATTACTTACTGCTCCTGGATTAAGAGTATAGACCAAAGCCCCCGTTCCGCCAGACGCTGTGATGGTAACCGTACCATCGGCCGAACCATTGCAGGAAAT
>Ga0209536_100004807_pt1 | contig 21256 bp, 16 predicted proteins | sample DeeMarSeWOR28_12_FD_187461 | JGI IMG/M metagenome (GOLD analysis project Ga0209536, IMG submission 187461) | Marine sediment microbial communities from White Oak River estuary, North Carolina - WOR-2-8_12 (SPAdes) (version 2) | ecosystem: Environmental > Aquatic > Marine > Intertidal zone >... | reverse complement strand
CTTGAGTTCGATGGCGACGGCGATTTCGTCGTCATAGAAGGCTACAAGGGAATATTTGGCGATGGTACCAATACACCCCCTTTCAGCATAGCCGTGTGGATCAGGAAGGAAGGCCCCGTGGGTGGCGACGGTGAGGTCATAGGCTGGGGCAGTTCCGGCACCGGCAACAGGCTGGAATTTCGGTTCAATGCCGGTAACAACAGACTGCGTATCGAGTCGGGCGGGGGCAACATTCAGGGCGACATCGCCCTGACCACAGGGGAATGGACCCACGTTGTGGTCACGCTGGATGAGAATGCAACGTACACGAGCGATCAGGCCGTGAATTTCTACTTCGATGGAGTGCTGGTCAACAGGCCCAATGCCGATCCCGATCCGATCCATCCCACTGAGGGCCAGGACGTTGTGATGGGTCAGGAGTACAACCAAAGCGGCGGTAGAGTCTTCGTCGGCGCCCTTGACGACGTGCGCATCTACGACAAGGTGCTCGCGCCAGAGGAGATCCGAGACATAATAGAGCTGGGCTACCTGGCGAGCGCACACAGTCCAGAACCGGCCGACGACAGCATGTATACCGATACATGGGCTACCCTGACGTGGGGCGAAGGGGGAACCTCCGTATCCCACAACCTGTACTTCGGAACGAGCTTCGAGGATGTCAGCGCAGGCGCAGAAGGTACTTTTGTAGGCAGCCTGACAACCAACAGCCAGACAGTTGGCTTTGTCGGGTTCCCGGCGCCGGATGGTCTTGCCTCCGGAACAACCTATTACTGGCGTGTTGACGAAGTCAATGACGCCCATCCGGACAGCCCGTGGCAGGGACAGGTGTGGAGCTTCTGGGTTCCTTCGCTGACCGGATTCGATCCGGTGCCTCAGGACGGTGAGGCTTTCGAAGATCCCGAAATTGATCTGTCGTGGTCGCCCGGCATGAATGCAACGCTTCACGCTGTCTACATTGGGACAGATGCCGCCGAGGTTGAAAACGCAGCAGGCGCGCCACCGACCCTTGGCACAACGTTCGATCCCGGGACGCTCGCCGCGGATACCGCGTACTACTGGCGCGTGGACACATTCAACGGTGCCGAATGGATTAAGGGACCTCTCTGGAATTTCTCGACAAGACCTGAAGCCCCGCCCATTGCCGATCCGAACCTCGTCGTTTGGTACAAGTTCAACGAAGGGGCAGGAACGAATGCTTTCGACTGGTCGGGACACGGCAATCACGGCAAGCTCATGGGCAGCCCACAGCGAACCGCCGGCTATGAAGGCCAAGGGCTCTATCTGGGCGCCGACAACTATGTAGCCATCCAGAACTTCCACTACGACAACGCCGCAGGAATCCGCGAACTTGCAGTGGCGGCCTGGGTTCGGACAGACACCGGGGCCAACCAGATAATCGCGTCCTTCGATCGCAACGAGTATTGGCGTCTCCAGATCAACGGAGAGGTCGCCACTCCCGGCCAGGTCGGCTGGCATGTTTGGACCGACGCCGAGCAGAGTGACTACGGCAGCGTCAGACGCGTGGATGACGGGCAGTGGCATCACATCTGTGGCGTTTTCGAATTCGGGTTATCTACCATCTACGTCGATGGCGAGCCCGAGCCTTCCGTCCGGGTGGGCTCAGGTCTCGGGCGGGGAAGAGACATTCGCTACGGTTACGTTGGGACGGGCTCGGAATCGACCTCGTTCAATGCTGATCCCAGGACGCCGGAAGACTGGCTCCAGGGTGAGGTGGACGAAGTTCGCATCTACGACAGGGCACTGACCAAGGAAGAGATCGCGCAGATCATGAGAGTCGATCCCCTGGCAGCCTGGGCCCATCAGCCCGCGGGCGGTGTGTTCGATCTCGACAGTGTTCCAACGTCACTTGCCTGGACCCGTGGTGACAGCGCGTCTCAACATGATGTGTACTTCTCGACCGACCTGGACGCCATCAAGCGCGCCGATGCATCGGACACTACGGGCATCTATCGTGGCAGACAGTCCGGTACGACGTACGTACCGCCTGAAGGTTTCGACTGGGGACAAACATACTACTGGCGCATTGATGAGTTCAACAACGACGGTACCATAACCGGAGGTGCAATCAGAATCATTGAAGTGACCGACTTCCTCGTCGTGGATGATTTCGAGGACTACAATGATTACACGCCCGATGAGATATGGAGCACGTGGATAGACGGATTCGGGACCACGACAAACGGTGGCCTGGCCGGCCACCCGGACCCAATTGATCCGGCGGGGGGAAGCCACTATGTTGAGACCACCATAGTACACAGCCGCGCCCAGTCGATGCCTGTACGTTATGACAACAACCTCAAGTACTCCGAAGTGACAAGGACGCTTGGGCCGGCACAGGATTGGACCAGACACGGCGTTGCCTTGCTATCGCTTCGGATCCATGGCGCCTCGGCTAATGCGGTCGAAAAGCTGTACGTTGCTCTCAACGGCATTGCGGCGGCATATGATGGTGACCCTGCCGTGGTGCAGACAACTGACTGGACCGAGTGGGCCATACCTCTGCAGGTCTTCGCAGACCAGGGCGTGAACCTGGCCGCCATCAACACGATTTCCATTGGCCTGGGCGATAAGAACAATGTCGTCGCGGGCGGCTCAGGTGTTATCTACGTTGACGATATCAGACTGTACCGGCCGGCCTCACAGTAAGGCGGGGCCAACCGATCGGCGGCTGATTGTGCCGTGGAAATTGCCAGTTTGAGTCAAATTCGGGCCTATGACGGATGCAACCGGCATAGGCCCGCTCGTTGTGTTTCTGCAGCCCTGCCACTATGGGGTCTCGCCGCCGGCCACCTTCAATTTTGGCCGAATACCGCCCTATTGACGGCCTTGGGGGCAAAGAGTCCGGAGAAAGCCCCGGGCGACAAATGTCAGATTTTCGCTTGACAAACTCGCGCCGGTTCACTATTTAAGGCGTTTCCAGTCCGCTGTAGTATGCGTATGTGTTGATATTTTGTTGCGCTGCAGGCGCGTTTGTGATGACAGAGTTGTGGAGTAGCTGAAGATGTTACCTGTAAAAAAGACCAGCAAGAGCAAGACCCGGAGCCGCCGGAGCCATCACCGTCTAAAGACTGTGAATTATTCGGTCTGCAAGAAATGTGATCAAGCCAAGCTGCCGCACGCGGCCTGTTCGAATTGCGGTTATGTGAATCCGAGAATCACGTTGAAACTCGGCAAAGAGTCTAAGTAGGGGCTTGGCGAGTATGCGAATAGCTTTGGATGCAATGGGGGGCGACGATGCCCCGGAACAGATTGTTGCCGGCGCGATTGAGGCGATCGAGCACCTCGGCAGCGATGACGAGCTGATACTCGTCGGCTCCGAAGAAGCGGTGGAGGCCTATCTGCCGCCTGCCGGCCGGCGAGAAGGGAAGATCAGCGTGTTCCATGCTCCTGATGTTATCAGCATGGATGCAACACCCATTGAGAGTCTGCGGAAAAAACCCAAGAGTTCAATAGCCGTTCTGGCCAAACTGGCCAAGAGAGACCAGGTCGATGCGGTCATCTCGGCGGGAAATACGGGCGCTTGTGTCGCGGCTTTTCAGATGCGGATGAGGAATCTGCCCGGCGTTGTCCGCCCGGGCATAGCGGTGGTTTTCCCGACACCCGAGGGACCCGTGACGATATGCGACGTAGGCGCCAACATCGCCTGCAAACCGATAAATCTTTATCAGTACGGTGCGATGGCGAGGGTCTATTCAAGAAACCTGCTCGGGATCGAGAACCCGAGGGTCGGGCTTATGAGCATAGGCTCCGAAGACGCCAAGGGTAACGAGCTGGTCAAAAAGACGCTGGACATGATGAAATCCGATTCGAAAATGAACTTCGTGGGCAACATTGAGGGAAGAGATATCTTCACCGGCGCCTGCGAGGTTGTTGTCACCGAGGGTTTTGTGGGAAACGTGATTTTGAAACTAACCGAAAGCCTCGTTGACGGGTTATTCAGGGCCATAAGGGATGAGCTTATGGAGGAGAAGATCCAGCTCGCCATGGAATTCAAGCCTGTGATGAAAAGGATTTACACGAAATACGACTACAGTGAGTACGGCGGAGCGCTTCTGCTGGGCGTCAATGGAACCGCCGTGATCTGCCACGGCGCGAGCCAGAGCAAAATGATCAAGAACGCGATTCTGGCTTCGAAAAGATTCTACACTAAGAAGATAAACGACAAGATCGTCGAATATCTCTCGGGAACTAGCCTAGGGACAACTGATGAATAACCCACCCAACGGTCGTCCGCCCGCTCACCGTGCAGTCATCACCGGTCATGGTTCGTTTGCACCGGCCAAGACGCTGACAAATGATGAGCTTGGAAAGATGGTGGACACCTCGGACGAGTGGATTACGACCCGGACCGGGATCAAAGTCCGACATATTACCGCGGACAATGAGAGCACGGCATGGTTGGCCACGGAGGCGGCGAAGAAAGCGCTTGCTCAGGCTGATCTCGATGCCGAGGAGCTTGAAATCATCATAGTGGCCACGATTACCCCGGAGATGGTTTTTCCGTCTACCGCCTCCTTTGTACAGCGGACTCTTGGGGCACACAGAGCATGGGTCTTCGACATGGCTGCCGCCTGCAGCGGCTTTGTATACAGCCTTTCGATAGTGCAGCAGTTCATAGAGAGCGGCCGGTACAAGAACGCCCTTGTGATAGGAGCTGAGACGCTGACCAAGATTGTCGACTGGACGGACCGGACCAGTTGCATACTTTTCGGCGATGGCGCCGGTGCGGTAGTGATCGAACGAAGTGACGACGGACACAAGGGCATTATATACAGCACAATGCACTCGGATGGAGATCGCTGGGAGGCGTTGAATTGCCAGGCGTATGGCTCGCGCTATCCGGTGAGCAGGGAACTGGACGATCCGAAGATGGTCTTTATGCAGATCAAGGGCCGGGAGGTGTATCAGCAGGCTATTCGCCGTATTGTTGAAACTGTAAACGACTCTCTCGATGCCTGTGGTTTGACCCTTGGTGACGTTGGGATGGTCATCTCGCATCAGATGAATGCTAGAATTATCGAGTCAGTTGCAAAGCGATTGGAGTTGCCTGATGAGAAGGTCTTCATCAACATCAATGAATACGGCAACACATCTGCGGCTTCAGTGCCGATCGCCTTCGATGAATGTGTCAGGACCGGCAAGATAAAACGAGGTGACATCGTAATTTTGGTGGCTTTTGGCGCAGGATTAACTTGGGGGGCAAATGTGCTTGAATTCTAATTGCCCGCATTGCATCGTGCTTATTGCGACAAATTGGCATCGATCGCCATCTGGCTCGCAATTCGGGATATGACATATGGTACACGAAACACAGATTTTAAGAGACGAATTATGAAGACTGCTTTTCTATTTCCGGGCCAAGGCGCTCAAGTCGTTGGAATGGGCGCTGAAATTGCCAAAGCGTTTTCTGTGGCGGCGGAAATCTTCGAAAGGGCGAACGATATCACCGGTCTGGATCTGAGCAGGATCTGTTTCGAGGGCCCTGCCGAGCAATTGAACAGCACGACGATTTCGCAACCTGCGATTTTTGTCGCTTCGGCGGCAATCTTGGAGGTCCTCCGGACAGAGGCGGCGACCAGCGGAATACACCCCGGCGTTACGGCGGGACTGAGCCTTGGAGAGTACACCGCTCTGTATGCAGCCGGGCTGATCAGTTTCGAGGATGCACTCCTACTCGTGCAGAAACGTGGCCAGGCAATGCAGGCAGCGGCCGACGCCAGCGAAGGCGGGATGGTCAGCATAATCGGCCTTGATGAGCAAACGATCCGCCGGCTTTGCGCCGACGCGAGCCAAGGTGAGCTTCTTGTGCCAGTCAATTTCAACTGCCCCGGTCAGATTGCAATCAGCGGCACTGCGGCTGCTTGCCAGAGGGCTGAATCGCTGGCGGACAAGTACGGCGCGATCAAGGCCATACGCCTCGAGGTTGCCGGGGCCTTTCACACCGAGATGATGTCAACTGCCGCCGAGGCCCTCAGAGAAGCACTGTCGAAGTGCGAGATAGGCGAGCCTTCGCAAACGCAGACTATTGCCAACATAAATGCCGACTACTACCAGAGCAGCGAGGCGATCGCCGATGGTCTGGCAAAGCAGTTGACCTGCCCGATACTGTGGCAGCAGTGCGCCGAGCGGCTGTTGGCAGACGGGGTCGAAGAGTTCTATGAGATAGGGCCGGGCAGGGTCCTGACGGGTCTGATGCGAAGAATCCATAGAAAAACGAAAGTTGTCAACGTCAGCAATCTGCACACGTTGACGGAATTGCTGGAGCAGGTCCCGAGCCAGATTCGGGGCTGAGCGGTGTCTTGACTTTTGAAATCACTTTTGGAGATGTCAAGGATGGCGGATAAAAGACTGGCCTTGGTTACCGGCGCTGCCAGAGGGATAGGGCGAGCGATTGTGCTCGAATTGCTAGAGCAGGGCCGCCTCGTTGCGGGGCTCGATATAAATGCCGAACAGCTTGGCGAACTCGAGAAGGTTGTCGCCGAAGCGGGCCATACCGTTGTGACAAAGTGTCTGGACATAACCAAGTCCGATGAACTTGCGAACGTTATGGAGGACCTCGCTGGCGAACACGGCGGGATCGGGATATTGGTGAACAATGCCGGCATCACGCGGGACAAGCTGATGATGCAGATGAAGGACGAAGATTTTGACAGTGTCATAAACGTCAATCTGCGGGCTGCTTTCATGGCGACCACCTTTGCGCTTCGGTCGATGGTAAGAAACAAATTCGGGCGGATCGTAAATATGAGTTCGGTGGCAGGCGTCATGGGTCAGGCCGGGTCGAGCAATTATGCCGCCAGCAAGGCCGGTCTTATCGGCATGACCAAGTCCGTCGCACGGGAAGTCGGCAAGAAGAACGTCACCGCCAATTGCATCGCGCCGGGATTTATTATGACCGAGATGACCGCCGTGCTGCCGGACGCCGTTAAGGATGCCGCAAAGCAGATAATTCCCGTGCGGAGGTTCGGCCAGGTCCAGGACGTTGCCAAGGCAGCAGCGTTCCTTGCAAGTGACCAGGCGGGCTACATAACCGGTCAGGTGCTCTGTGTGGACGGCGGAATGGCGATGTAAAAAAAATAAAAAAATGTTTGTGGGTGGCTGTTTTTGTCGGTAACATAGCCCGCCGCAATGAATTGCCAATATAGCCTTTGCGGCCGGTTCTGTTGACGAAAATCGTTTGAAAACAAGATTGTGAGATAGATTCCTGATGTTATTAGGGAGGACTAACAAGTGAGTACCGAAGGCGTAGATATTCAGGCGATTGAAAAGAGAGTAGTGGAAATCATAAGTGAGCAGATGGGCGCCGACAAGGCTGAAATCACGCGAGAGACTTCATTCATAAATGACTTGAATGCCGATTCACTGGATACCGTGGAGCTGGTGATGGAATTCGAGGACGAATTCGATATGAGCATCCCGGATGAAGAGGCCGAGAAGATCCAGACAGTCGGCGCCGCGATCGATTACATTGCAACTATAGCGCAATCCAAGAGCCAAGAGTAGCGAACAAGTTCAATATGAGCAAAAGGCGAGTTGTTATTACAGGCCTGGGTTGTGTTACTTCTCTAGCGGAGTCTGCACATGACCTTTTCGTGGCGCTGTGCGAAGGCAAGAGCGGTATTTCCCCCATCGAATCGTTTGATGCGAGCGCGTACCCGGTGCGTTTTGGAGGCGAGGTAAAGAACTTCGATGTCACCAAGTATGTCGACCGTCGCGAGAGCAAGCGGATGGACCGCTTTACTCAGTTCGCCATGGCCGCGGCGGACCAGGCCGTCACCGACAGCGGGCTGGACTTCTCCAAGGCCGACGTGTTCGGCGCCGGCGTTGTCGTAGGCACCGGCATTGGCGGCATAAAGGAGATCGAAGACCAGCACATCAGGCTGCTCGACAAGGGCCCGGGCAAGGTTTCGCCTTTTTGTGTCCCGCGACTCATGGCCAACGCCGGCAGCGGCAATATCGCAATTCGCTACGGGCTGCGCGGTCCGAATTTCTGCGTATCGAGCGCCTGCGCCTCGGGCAATCATGCCATCGGCGAAGCGTTCGCCAACATCCTCGCCGGACGCAGTGACATCATGATCGCCGGAGGCGCCGAAGCGGCTCTGACTCCGGTCGGGCTGGCCTCGTTTTGTGCCGCCCGCTCGCTAAGCACGCGAAACGACGACCCGACGGCCGCGTCGAGGCCCTTCGACAAGAACAGAGACGGTTTTGTTCTTTCCGAGGGCGCCGGCATCCTAATCCTGGAAGAACTCAGCCACGCCAAAAAACGCGGCGCGAACATCCACGCCGAGCTGCTAGGTTATGGCGCGACCGATGATGGCTACCACATTACGGCACCGCTACCCGATGGCGCCGGTGCAGCGGTGACTATGAAGCTTGCACTAGCCGACGCCGGCCTGTCGCCGAACGAGATTGACTATATTAATGCACACGGGACGGGCACCGAACTCAACGACTTCGCCGAAAGCTCAGCTATCAGATCTGTCTTTGGCGAGCGCGCAAGCAAGATCCCTGTCAGCTCGACCAAGAGCTGCATCGGCCACCTTCTTGGCGCCAGCGGCGCGGTCGAGCTTATCGTTTGCATAAAGGCCATCAACGAATCGATCGTCCCACCGACCATAAACCTTCAAGACCCGGACCCGAAATGCGGCGCCGACATGGACTTTGTCCCGCTCCAAGCCCGCGAGGCCCAAGTCAATTTCGCTCTGAGCAACTCTTTCGGCTTCGGCGGCCACAACGCCTGCCTAGTCGTGGGAAAGCCATAGATTAGCTTGAAATCACAACTGTCTTCATTTGTTGCCCGGCCGCAACCGAAAGCCGGGCGACGGCAGAGGCGGTTACAGGATTCGCCTATCAGATGAACATGCCATTGGCTATTGTGCTGCTTCTCGGAGGCCTCGTAATACTTTGGAAGTGCGCAGATCTTCTGGTCGCCGGTGCCGTCAGTCTGGCCGTGCTGCTGGGCGTCAGCCCCCTGGTTGTGGGCCTGACCATCGTCGCGATGGGGACCTCGGCGCCCGAGGTCGCTGCAAGCATTGCCGGGGTCTTCCGCGAAAACGGCGGGGACTTGGCTCTCGGCAACGTTTTCGGCTCCAACATCGCCAACCTCGCCCTCGTCGGTGGCGTGATCGCCCTGATCAGACCCCTGGTGGTGCAGAAGCAAACCCTCCGCCGGGAAGTCCCTGTTATGCTCCTGGTCATTATGCTGCTCTGCCCTTTCCTGCACGACGCTCAGATAAGCAGGCCTGAGGCTGTTGCACTGCTGGCCGTCTTCGTCGGACTGATCCTCCTGACGGTCCACATGGCCCGCCGTGAGTCCCGAAGTCGGATCAGTGAAGAAGACCTGGGCGTGGACATCGACACCAAGCATGTCAAGAAGAACGTGATCTACATAGTCATCGGACTGGCCGGACTCGCACTCGGCGCCGACATGGCAGTTCGAGGCGCTGTCTTCATAGGCGCGGCGATCGGCCTCAGCAAGGCAGTGATCGCCCTGACGATAATTGCGTTCGGCACCTCGCTGCCCGAGCTGGTAACCTGCATCGCAGCGACCTTGAAGGGCCATCATGATATCTCCGTGGGCAACCTTGTCGGCTCGAACATCTTCAATACCCTGCTGGTCACCGGCACAGCGGGCCTGATCAAGCCGTTCGAGTTATCTGAAGCGCGGTTGGCCGGTGGAATCGACTACTGGATCGTCGTTATAGTCAGCGCCGCCTTCGCGCTGACTGCAATTCTCGGCGGGCGCAAGATAGGCCGCCGTGCCGGAGCCGCGCTGGTTTGCACATACGTCGCCTACCTGATATACCTGTTTTGTATTTGACACGCCGCTGGAAGTAAACAGGGAAACAGATCTACGCCCCCGTCAGATGCTGCTGGACTCGATACAGCGTGAAATCGCAAACACTCCTAATCGCCACGCCGCTCGAGAACAACGTGGATTGCAGCGAGCAGGCCGCTTGCCAGAACAAACCAGTAGCCGAATCGACTGAAGATCGTCCGCACATTGTAGACCGGGACGTCTGCGACAAGCAGACCCGCGCCGTGCTTGAAATGGTCGCTTAAGGTGAGCCTCCTGCCGGTCGGAGAGATGATCGCGCTGATACCGTTGGAGGCGGCGCGGACGATGGCGTAACGCGATTCGATGGCCCGGTGGATGGAGTTCTGAAAATGTACGTTGCGCACCTGAGCCCAATCATTGGTTGGAACGACCACGATGCCCGTGGATCTGGCGCCGTATCGGCGTGAGATATCTGTATAGTTGTCATCCTGGCAGATCATCGCTCCTACTGAAATCCCGTCGATAGTGATGACGGTGGGCGCGCCCGTCCCTGTCGGATTGTTCTCGAACGGCGTCAGGTGGGTCTTGGTGTATCGACCCAGGACCTGTCCCGACGGCCCGATGAAGACAATGCGGTTTTCCTGACTCTTAAGGTCAAGGTAGCCCACGGCAAGATACACACTATGCTGACGGGATAGCTCTGCAAACTGAGCGAAAGGCTCTCGGTCCGGATCGTCATACTCTGCGAATGCAGTCTCGGGTGATACTACGAGCCTGGCCCCCTGGCGGGCCGCCGCCGCGACAGGCTCGGCGTAAAGCCTGTCAAAGGCGCCGGAAGTTCCCATTCCGCCTTCATTCGCCGAGATTGACCATCCGATTGCGGCCACTCTCAGGCTTCCGGAAGGCTTGCGGGAGAGAACCGTCGTATCGACCGCGGCTACTACGGCAACCACACCAGCTAACGCCAGAAGCGACACGATCCGCTCTCGTCGGCTCAGAAGTGCATTGAGCGCAAGTGCCTGGATCGTGCCTAAGACGAACATCACTCCCGCCATCCCGGTGACAGAGGTCAGTGCAATCACAGTCGGGTACCACGACCAACAGCGAACAAATGACTGAGCCGTCCCCCATGTGGGCAACACTGTCACGACAAGCCAATCGAACACGGCCAGCATCGCGCCAAAAGCAAAACAGCCCCGAATGTCTGTCGGACGAACCACCGACCAGGAGACTGCGACCAGGACCGTCAGCGAGACGACAAAATATGCAAGCAGGATCAAGCTTGTCGCAGGCGGAAGCTGCAGCCACAACAACTGCGGACCGACGAAGCTTAGACTCATCAGGAGCCCGGTATGCAGGCACTCACGCCACCGGCGCACCTGTCGCAATGCCACCAGTAGCGGGATAAATGCAAACAGTTGAACCGGGGCCAGGATGGGGAAGATACCGGACATCGTCAGCAACGTACCGCTGAGAAAGCCCGCGACCGGAACGGTCGATTTCTTCGGCCATCTCAGATCGGTCTTCTTGCCGATCATTTCAGTTCCCCAACCCGGCTTTGTATATTCCTGAACATCTTCGGCATGCTTTGCTTGGTCAGAGCGTCGGCGATCCATCCGGTCCCCAGAGGGATCCTGCCGGGGTCGGTGTAAACCCGGTAATATGCCAGGACGTGATTGTCCTTGCCTGGAAAGTCCTCGATGATCCATTGCCCGTAGGTATCCAGTACAGTCTGCTTGGGTTCAAGCTCGGGCCAGGGGAGTTTCTTCCAGGAGAGCTGGTATCTTGTGCTTTCCTTTTTAGCGAGGAACTTCAGTCTGTATCTCTTGACGATACCCAAGGGCAATCCGAGCTTGTAATCGACTACGGCCGCTTCGCCCGCGGAACTTCTGACTGTGATCTGACTAATATTGGGCATAAACTTAGGATAGTTTTTGAAGTCGGCCACGACGCCGGAAACCTGCTCCAGCGTTCCTTCGATAAGACCTATTGCAGCGTACTCCTGCGCGTTGCCCTCGAAGTCACCTACCTTGTGAACAGTCGTCTTGCCTGTGGCGATCGATTTACTGTATCTCTCAAGCAACCTGTCTCTGTCGGCCCTGTTTCTCGCCTCTACGAAGGCTGTGTCCATGAGAATATAGTCGGCCGAATCTTTAAGCTTCTCGGCTCGAACCGGATCGAGATTCTTCAAAGCGGCCCGGTCATTCAGAGCCAATGTCGAGTCTCCACCGGCCTCCGCGGCCAGTGCACGGTTGTGGTAGAAGGCGAACCGGTCGGAATCACAACCCCATTTTTTGTTTATGCACAACGTGAATTCCTGAGCGGCTTTCTTATATGCCTGCGTCTTGGCCAGCGCTACCCCAAGGTTAATGCGAGCGAAGTAATAGTCGCCGTTGAGCGCGATGGATTTCCTGAAGGCCCCGATCGCCTCGTCGTACTTGCCGTCACGATAAAGGGTATTGCCGCTCAGATAGAAATCGTGCGCAGTCTTGGATTTGTTCCTCTCCGTAGCCCCTGTGGTGCCGATTGCACCGTAAGAAAAAAGAAGGCAAAACGCCAATGCAAAGGTTCGAAGAGTTTTCACGCTAACCTCCATTTGCGGGAGCGTCTTCTCTCGTCAAAGAGTTGTCGCTAGTACTACCGACGCTACTTCTCCAGATTGTCTGTCAGCTTGGCTGAGCCGGGTGCAATCTCCAGCCGGCCGCCCAAAACATTGTTGACTATGAAATTGCCCTCGCCTCTTTTGATTACCAGGGCGGGCGTCTGGGCCGGATCTTTGCGCCTGTCGCGGATAATACAGCCTGAGATAATCGTGTCTCGCACATCGTCCATCAAAATACCGCAGTTGTCGCAGTCAGAGACGCTGCAGTTCGATATGTTGAACTGCCGACATTTCTCCAGAACAAGGCCGGCTTGTTTCCGCCACACACTGTCAATTTGCAGCCCGGTGACAATTGTTTTGTCGCAGTCGCGAAAGACCAGACCGCGGTTGGCACTGGCGCCGTCGCCGTAGTGGTAACGCGGATTACGGTCGAACACGTTCTGACCAACTATGACGCTCGATGAGCCCTCGATGAGAAGGTCATGCTCATAGCCTTTCCACAGCGTGTTGGCGACGATTGTAACCCCGCGAACCTTGCGAAGATGCACGTTGGTCCCAACGTCACTGAGAACGTTGCCCGTGATGGTAATGTTGCCGCCGCGCAATTCGCCTTTCGCGTAAGCGGGCCTCGGCAGGCCCTCGCCGATAATGCGGATATTCGCCGAGTCGCCCGCTGCGTGTGTATGCTGAATCGTACAGCCCGTTATCGCGATCTCTCCGATGGAACCGCCCGTTGCATCGATAAGCACGTTCGCCGTCGGTTGCGTCGCCTCTGCCATATTGCCTTCTATATCACAGTTGCCGATCTGCAGGTTCCGGACGTCGCCGCCGCGCTGGACAATCCCTCCGCCATCGTTATAGCTTATATGGCAGTTGCCGACATCTATCTGATGCAGGTTCACGTGATCGAGGAATATTCCGATTCCTCGATTTTCATAAATGTGGCAATCTGAGATTATGACGTTTCGGTTGCGTGTTGTCAGGTGGATCCCATGCTGTGCCCTGCGAATCAGCAGCTTCGAGAAAGTCGCCTTCACCGTGCCGACAACCTCAATGCCACACGCGCCGGGCGCGGCGCCGACAATTTCCAGCCCGCTCACGACCGGCATACGCTGGCTGAGCCAGACGTCTTCTTTGACCGTGTCAGGGCTTGCCGTCCCCTCATGAGTACCCAGAAGTTTCAACGCCGCGCCGGGTCCGGCCATGATGATCGTCGCCGTCCCTGAACCGGCGATTGAGAGAGGTCCGATGCGGTCCAGGTCCGCCACCACCGTCTTTTTGAAGCGATACTTTCCACGCGGAACGTGGATGTCGCCCCGGCCCGATTCGATCGCCCGCTGGAACGCCCCGCTGTCGTCAGCCTCGCCGTCTCCGACAGCGCCGAAATCGCGCACGCTGACTCCGAGGACCACAGAATCGGTTTGCCCGTAGCCGGCAAATACAAATAGCAACAATATCAGGGCCATGCCCATCAAAATGAATGACTTTCTTCTTCTCACAGGTTCTCTCCCTTACTTGCAATCTTCGAGTTCTCTAAGCTGATCCACGAGGAATCGGCGCATCGCCACGACCGTCGCTCCGGCCCGCATCAGCGCCACGCCGTCTTCAATAGAGGCAACGCCTCCGGATGCCTTTATCCCAAGATTGTCACCGACGACCGATTTTATCAAGCCAATGGCATGAACCGTCGCCCTTCCCGGGCCGAATCCGGTGCAGGTCTTTACGAAATCGGCGCCAGAGTCTGCGACCAGTTCTGCAGCGGTGACAATCTGAGAGTCGGTCAGTGTCCCTATCTCAATTATCACCTTGAACGGCACACCGAAGGGCTTGGCCACTGCCATCACCTCGGAGATGTCCGCCGAGACTCTCTTGTAATCGCCCGCGTGAAAGGCGGAGATATTCATTACCATATCCAGGTCAGTAGCTCCCCGCTTCAACCCCTGCTCGGCCTCCGTGCACTTGACGAGCGTCGTCGCACCTCCGCAGGGGAAACCTACTGGAATCTGAGCGCGCACGTTCGTACCTTTCAACGCATCGACGATAATGCCGAGGTGTTGGGGGAAGGCCACGACGGCACGAAATCCGTATTTTTTCGCATCTTCGCATACCGTGCGAACATCGTCTTGCGTCGCGGTAATGGTGAGTGCCTCGGAATAATCGATAACCGATACGAGGCTCTTAATCTCTTGTTCTGTCACGCCGTACATGTCAATCCTCCTGTCTCTCGTCAGACTATACCCTTCAGGGCAGTAGATTCCCGCGAGCAAAACCATAACCTGTTGTTTCGAAGCCACTTACCCGCGCAAGGACGGGAATTTTAAATCAGAACAGCATAACTTCCAACCGGACCGCGCGGACGCTCGCTCGTTTCTCGGCTCCGATGGTTTGTCGGCCGCCCGGATCAGGCAAAGTGCTCCTTCATCGCAGCCAGAAGCGCCACGTAGATCGGATTGCAGAAATCCGCTATTTCGCCGTCGTTCGCCGATTCATATGTGGACTGCCATTCGACAAAGGCCGTATCGTTCTCGGTTACCGGCGAAACGGCGACGCTGCCAACATAATTTCTGACCGTACCCTTGACGAGGGGCTCGGGACCGTCATCGATGCTGTAGGAGAATGTACGGCCTTCCTCGTCCAGAGTGAGCAGGGTCTCGTGAAAGACATCATTGATAATGCGCTTGGCGCCAATCTCGTCGCCCTTGAGATCACCCTTGACCTTCACACTTGTAACAACACCGGCTGCCCACCCGAGATCATGAAAGCTGCGTATGGTCTGCCAGACCTTCTCGCATGGCGCGTCGATTACTATAGAGTTATAGCACTTGCCCATCGTTTTCTCCTTTCAACGTGCTCGAGCAAAACATTGCGTTGGCCTATGGTACCAAACGCAAGGCCAGGAAGCGAGTGATTAAGCAGAACTTTTCGGAGCGCCTGCGGGGACTATTGTCAATCTCCGGCGCTGAGCTTCGCGATGGGACTCAACTGTAGTTTTCGGAACTCGACTTCGGAACCTTCGGCCTGCAGTGCGATCTGGCCTCTGTCGGCCGTGCAGTCGAACCCGTAGTTGACGAGATCGTCGTTGACCCAGACCTTGACAGAGTTGCCGAGGCATTCGATAACCATGCGGTTCCACTGCCCGACCGGATTTTCGGAGTCGTCGGTCAGATTGAGAATTCGACGCGCCCTGCCTTCGGTTACGCCCCACTTGTCTTTCGGCCCGCGCCGCTTCTCCATATCGGGCACCGTGATGTCCTCGACAATACACCAGAAATCGCCCGCGTGCCTGTGGTTCATTTGCACCTCGATGGATTTTGGGAACATTCGGTAGAGGGCGCGCGGCCTCGAGGCGTGAACGAGGACGCCGCAGTTGCCGGGCTTAGCGGCGAAACGGTACTGGACTTCGAGCCTGTAGTCCTGGTAGACCGCGTCGGTGATGAGATGGCCGTTGGGCCTGCCCAGGCTGACGAGCAAACCGTCACGAACAATAAACGCGCTTTTCATATTCGGGTCATCATCCATCTTTGGAATGTCGACGTGCCATCCGCTTAAGTCTTTGCCGTTAAACAAACTCTTGGATTGACGCAGAGGCAGAGAGCTGCAGGACAAAGTGGCAGTTGCCGCGACGCACACTATCAGGAGCTTCTTCATAATGCCATCTTCCTTTCTAAATTGTTGTTGGCTAACCGGATAGATCGCTTTTCGCACACGCACAAGCGGTCAAGGCAAATGCATCTGGTCCCCATGGATAGGTGCCCTCTCCCCGATTGAACGATGGCCGCTCTCGAAAATCAGGCAGCACCGCGTCTGCGAACTTCTTCACCAGCATCTTTGGACCTGGCGCTTGCGTCATCCCGGCTGCGATCGGTAAGCGTCCAAGGCTCAGCAACGTCCCGACCCCGACACTTGTCAGCAATAATTGTCGGCAATTCAGGACCTTGCCGTTTGAACGCCCATCTCGCAGCCGGTGACTGATGCTCATGACGTTCTCCTCTTAACCGCGATACGGATGCTCCCACGGCCGACGATATTCGCGCCTGAGCAGCTTGGCAGCCTCGGGATTGCCCACTATTGTCTGAGATTCCCGATCCCAGATAACCCTGCTCTCCGTGTCATATGCAATCATGGCTAATTTCACCGTGGTAGTGGAGTAATATCCCTCTTCGGTGGTACAAGGCGGCTGCTTGCGGGAGCGCACGGCTTCGAGGAATTCAGCCATGTGCTCGGCGCCCATATCGGTCGTGACCTCATTGACCTTGTGCGGCTTGTTCCTGCCCTTCGGAATAATTATCCATTTGCTGTCTGTCGCAAAGACAGTCCCCTTCTCGCCGTAAAAGAAGATGCCGTTCGAGACTCCGGGGTCGTACTCCTGTGCTCCCCAGATTCGGTGACGCCAGATCACCGGGCATGTGTCAAACTCGAAATTGACGGTGAGAATGTCAGGTGTGGTAATCTTGCTTTTGAAATAGTAAAGCCCCCCTGCCGCCTGGACCGAGCACGGCGTAGTCTCACCCAATATCCAGCGGGTAGCGTCGATCAGGTGTATGCCCCAATCGACCAGGTGGCCGTGACCGTATTCTTTCTCCAACCTCCACGACACATGGCCTATCTGCGGGCAGTACGGCAGCTTGGGAGCGGGCCCGCACCACAGATTCCAGTCCAGTTCCTCCGGAGGCTCCTGCGCGGTGGAATCCCGCATGCCTGCAGTGTAGTGGATTTGCGCCTCGGCCTGGACGACTCGCCCTATGTTACCCTGCTGAATGTATTCGCGGGCCTGACGAATTGCATTGCTCTTTCGCCGTTGAAAACCGATCTGGACTATTCGACCGCTCCTTTTCGCCGCCTGAACCATCGCCTGGCCCTCACGCACGTCGTAGGCAAGGGGCTTCTCACAGTACACATCGAGACCGGCCTCCAGGGCGTCAATAAACATCAGCGCGTGCCAGTGCGGAGGCGTGGCGATGATCACAGCTTCCAATCCGCGCGTATCCAGAAGCTCCTTGTACTGTTTGAAGCGCCTCGGGCGCGAACCCTGTATCTTCTCGATCCGCTCTGCGCTGCTCTCGAGGTGCTGGCTGTCAATGTCACAGATCGCGATTACCTCTGCCCCACCGGCCTTGAAAGCAGCCCTCACATTTGCCATTCCGTAGCCGCCACAGCCAATCAGTCCGATTCTCAGCTTGGGTGCTCCTGCCTTGTCCTGCGCGGCGGCGCCGAGCGCCGCCGACATAGCCACAGTACCGGCCATCGAGGCACCAATGAATTCTCTCCTATTCATCTTTTCCATACCAAAATGTCCCTTCCGCCCGCGCGGGCAATGCAAACGTCGATATGTATACCCTTCAGGGTAGTAAAGCCCCGCGAGTAAGATCATACACTGTTATTGTAAAGCTACTTACCCGCGCAAAAACCCTAACTTTCAATCGTGAGCACTATACTATCGTTTAACAAGAGTGACGCTGTCGATTCGACAAAACCCAATCAGGTCTCTCACATACACCAAGCAAAACCACTGACGATCATGATACTTCCGGCAGCATGCTGTTTCCATACCATTGTTCTATGGCCGTGATAAGTTGTGTCTTGTTCTTTGCGGCAATAAGATCCTTCTGCGCCTGCTTGCGTTTGGGATGAAGTCTGCAGTATTGGATGAGGAACTTGCGAAAATACCTGATCGCCGCTATCGGCTCATAGAGCCGACAGACGCCATCGAAGTGCCTTCGTATCACCTCGGCCTGCTCGCAGAGGCTCGGTTTGGGCGGCGCCGGTTCACCCTTTAAAACCGCATTGAGTCCTTGATAGACCCAGGGATTTCCAACCGCACCGCGAGCGATCAAGACGCCGTCGACCTTGGTGACCGCCAGCCGCTCGGCGATTGTCTGAGGATTGAAGAGGTCGCCGCTGCCTATTATTGTTGTCTCGGGCAAGCGGCTCTTTATCTGGGCAAGAAGGTTCCAATCGACGTCACCGGTGAACTTCTGCACAACAGTGCGACCATGGATCGTCAGGGCGTCAACTTTCCTCTCCGAGGCCCCCGAGACTATGGTGTGGAAATTATCGTAGGACTTTCGGCCGGAATCGAAACCGATTCGCAGCTTAATTGTCACCGGACAGCTCACCGCTTCTCGCACGCGGTCGTAGATGCGCATGATGGTTTCAGGCTCGTTCAGAAGGTACCCGCCTCGTTGCCGGCGAAGCACCTTCGGCGCCGGACATGCAAAGTTCAAGTCGATTATGTCGTAGCCGACATCCTGAAGAGCCCTGGCGGCCTTTGCCATCGTCACCGGCTCGGCGCCGAGGATTTGTGCACCGACCGGATGCTCGTCGTCATGCGGCCTGAAGGCAGGTTTCTTAAGCACCTTGGGATGCGCCGCACTCTTGGCCAGCATCACGCCGGAAAAGGTCAGAGGCGCGCCGAAATCGAGGGCCAATCTCCGCATTGCATAGTCGCTGTAACCGCTCAGAGGGGCCTGCATAAAAGGAACATTCAGAATAAGATTGCCTAGTTTTAGCATTGATTGAAAAGGGGTCAGGAGCCTTTCTTGGGTCGGCCTCGAGGTCGGAGAGTCGAAGTCAGTGCCAGGCGTTCTGCCATCTTCCCGACCCAATCGTCTTGTCCCAATGGTGTTCCGCGCCGAATGCAACGTTCAATCTTCTTGCGGTCTTCTTCCCAGGGCACAACATCAAGCAACTCTTCCCAGCCATCTGGCAACTCGACTGGACCGGCAGAAATAGCGACGCCGTCTTTAGTGAGCCCTCTTCTTATCGCCAGGCTGCTCCAGATCCAATCCGATGAACTCTCAACCAGTCCGGCACGGAAAGGATTGCTCTCGACATATCGCAGCGCGTTGAGATAATAGGATTCGCTCTGAATCGGAAAACTCTTGAAGCGACCCTGATAAAGGTGTCCCGTCCCGATGGTATCATGCGCCGCGTGCCATCGCTGAGTGTGTGTCATCGTGATCCAGTGCATGAACGCCGACAGGTCGCCGTCATGGTACGGCCACAGCATCAGATGCCAGTGGTTGGACATCAGACAATAGCTGGTCAGACGCATGGGAATTCTCTCAAGACCTTCGCCAATAACCCTCTCGAATGCTTCATAGTCGGAGGGCCCCCGAAAGATCGTTTGCCGAGCATTGGCTCGATTCAGGACGTGGTAGACGATACCCCCTGGAGATTGTCTTCTTGATCTGGGCATGGATCAACTCTAAACAGCACCTCACTACTCGTCAAGCCAAATAATGCTCCTGGCCCCTTTTAGCCAAAGAGACTATTTTACGCTCAGCCAGCTCGGACCGATGGCCACATCGACTTTCAGGCGAACATTCAGCTTGATCGCGCCGCTCATGTGCTCGGCTATCCACTTGGCGTGTCGGTCGGCCTCGGCGGCCGGTAGTTCGAAGACCAGCTCGTCGTGGACCTGGAGAATCATCGATACTGGCAAAGCTTCGGCTTTGATTCTTTGCTGGATTGTGATCATCGCTACTTTGATCAGATCTGCCGCCGAGCCCTGGATGGCAGTGTTGATTGCGAGCCGCTCGGCCTGCGAGCGTTTGTTGGAGTTCTTGCTCTTGAGGTTGGCGATCTTCCGCCTACGGTGCAGGATTGTCTCGGCGTAGCCGCTCTGGCGGGCTTGGGCGACACAATCGTCCATAAACCTTCGAATCGAGCTGTAACGGGCAAAATAGTCGTCGATGAATTTCTTGGCATCGGGGCGGCTTATTCCGATCGTGCGCGATAAGCCAAACGCTCCCTGACCGTAAATGATGCCGAAGTTGACGGCCTTACAGCGCGAGCGCATCTCCCCGGTCACTTCCTCGATCGGGCAATCGTAAATCTGCGAGGCGACGAAGCGATGAATGTCACGATCAGCGGCGAAGGCCTCCATCAGGGCCTGGTCCTTCGAAAAATGGGCCAGCAGCCGAAGCTCGATCTGGGAGTAATCCGCACTCAGGATGCAGTCGCCTTCTTTGGCCGGGACAAACGCCGAGCGGACCTTGCTGCCCAGTTCGGTACGGATCGGTATGTTCTGCAAATTCGGACCGCTCGAACTCAGGCGACCCGTTGCTGTTATCGTCTGGTTGAAGGAAGCGTGCACCCTTTCGGTTCGCGGGTTTATGAGCGCCCCAAGCTTGTCCACGTATGTGTTCTGGAGTTTGTTCAACATACGGTATTGAAGGACAAGCTCGGTGATAGGATGCTGGTCGGCCAGCTGTTCGAGGACACCTGCGTCCGTGCTGTGGCCAGACTTGCCGAAGCGAACAGGCGTCAGAGACAGCTTGTCGAAGAGAATCTCGGCGAGCTGCTTGGGTGAATCGATGTTAAAGACCTCGCCTGCGTGCTCGTAGATCTTCTCGGTGACAGTCTCGAGCATCTCGCTGATCTCACCAGACATTTCTCGCAGCAGCTTCGTATTGAGCGAGACGCCGTTGTATTCCATCTCCGCCAATACACCGACTAGGGGCATCTCGAGATCTTCGAACAGCTTCTTGAGCGAGGGCTCGGCTTCGAGGCGCTCTTTCAGATAGAGGTATAGGCGAAAAGTAATGTCAGCATCCTCGGCAGCGTATTCGACCGCGGCGGCCGTATCGACCATGTCGAACGTAAGCTGATTCTTGCCCTTACCGATAAGGGTAGAGATCGGCACGCATTGGTAGTTGAGATAGTCGGCCGCCATGTTGTCCATCGAATGGCTCCGCTCCGGCTCCAAACAATACGAGGCGACCATAGTGTCGAAATAGACTCCGCCCATCGGCATCTGCGCGTTTCGCAGTACAAGCAGATCGTACTTGATATTCTGGCCGATTTTCTGTACAGCTTCATCGGCAAGTATCGGGGCGAGTTCTCGCCGGACC
>Ga0209536_100004806_pt1 | contig 21256 bp, 17 predicted proteins | sample DeeMarSeWOR28_12_FD_187461 | JGI IMG/M metagenome (GOLD analysis project Ga0209536, IMG submission 187461) | Marine sediment microbial communities from White Oak River estuary, North Carolina - WOR-2-8_12 (SPAdes) (version 2) | ecosystem: Environmental > Aquatic > Marine > Intertidal zone >... | reverse complement strand
CCATGGTCATTCGCTAGCGATCCGTTGCGCTAAATCCTCATCCTGAGGACGGCCCGATTAACTGCGATCGTCGAGCAGTCCCGCTACCTTTGGGTCTTCGAGCCCTTTAGGCCGGTGACTTTGCGTCGCCGTCTTTCGACGGCTTTGCCTTTGTTCACAGCCGTGATGATCGCGCAAGCGCGCAGCAGAAGTAATGAACTGCATCACATGATCGAAAGCCCGTTCGCAGGGATTGCGAAGACCGTGAACCCCGCACGGTGCAACGCAGGAAGCCCCGCCGGGCGGGGCTTCAATACGTCACTTATGTAAGGATTTGCCGTTGCGCGGAGTTGTTATGTCAAGCGGCCGGCAGGAAGTCGATCGGGTAGATGATCGTCATCGCGGCCACGTCCTTCGCACCGAAGTCGAAGGTCTTCACGCGGTCCACGACCTGGTCCGCCAGCGCCGGCGCGTTCATGTCGGACGACTGCAGCGCGCACATCGAGACGCTGCCGTCCGGCTCGATCGTCAGGCGCAGCACCAGCTGCCCACGTAAGGTCGGGTCCTTGCGCAGCTCGCGGTTGTAGAGCCTGTACAGCGAAGCCTTGTAACGGTCGAAGACGATCTGGATCTCTTCGTCGGTGCGGCCTGCTGCTACGCCCGCACTGAGAGGCCGTGCAGGTCCTTCGCCGCCGCCGATCGAACTCGCGACGCGACTGACCGCCACGCCTTCGATGCCGTCGCCGCCACCGCCGACGTCGCGGCTGATGTTGGAGAGATTGATGCCGCCACTCGAGCCCGGCGCCGACGTGGTGACCATCGACCGCTCGGGACGGCCGACGCTGTTCTCGCCCGCGGTGCTCAGGCGCGCCGAGGATCCGAGTTTCGCATTCGTGTCGAGGTCCGCGCGTTTCGCGAAGCTCTCGCGGAAGGCCAGGATGCCCTTGGACTTGACCTGTTCCTTCGTGTCCACCGGCGCCGACTCGGCCACGACGGGCTGCTCGACGGCTTCCGGAATTTCCTCCGGCTCCGGCGGCGTCTCTTCTGCCAGCTCGGGCTCTTCCGGCTCGGGCTCCAGCTCTTCGATAATCGGTTCGGGTTCCGGCTTCGGCAGCGGCAGTTCCTCGCGCACGAGTTTTGCCACGCGCTCGGGCACCTCGATCAGCTTGGCGCGCTCCGGTATCGGCAGGTCCACGGTGTTGAAGACCCAGCCGGCCAGGATACAGATGAGCAGCGCCAGCAGCACCGATTTGCGCGAGCGTGCATCTTCCTCGTAGCCGCGCGACCAGGGCATGACCAGCGCGCGGGCCGGCAGCTCCGGTTCCTCGCGCTCGACCAGCCATTCGGCCTTGCGGCTTTCTTCGCGCTCGGTTGCATCGCGAAGATCGTAATACAGGTAATCCATCGACCGGTTCTTGTCACCGATCTTGTCGAGGACGGCGTCGCGGCGATCCTCGATCCGTTCGACCTCGTCCGTAAATTCGTTGAGCCGGCCACGCACTTCCTCGAGGTGTCTGGCAGTGCTCTCCGGTCTTTGGAGGTCGCCCCAGAACAGGTAGGAGGCGCCGGCCTTCTCGAGTTCCTCGAAGTTCTCGCACAGCCGGGCAAGCACTTCGTAGCGCTCGCCTTTCTCGATCTGCGCTTCGAGCTCGCCCTCGATCGCGTGCAGCTCCTGCTCGAGCTCCTCGAGCTCGCGCTCGGAGTGTTGCAGCTGCTCCTTGAGGCGCAGCTCTTCGAGCGAAGACACCGTGTGTTTCAGCGCTTCCTGTTCTTCAAATGAAGGATCTGAGCTCACTTAGCCAACCTCGTCCATGCCGTGTTACAGCGCCGCTACCTGCGGTGCCTTCTGAAGAACGGCCAGCGACACGTTCTCGTAGCCCTCGCCCGTGCACGTCGACATGATCCGCTTGATCACGATGAACGGCACCGACTTGTCCGCGAGGATCGTAACCTCGAGACTGCCCGCGACGGCCAGCGTCGCCGGTCCAACAACGTTTTCCTTGAGCTCCGCGAGGTGCGCGGTGATCTGGTCCGTCGCGCCGTCCTCGGCAGCCATGATTGCATCCACCCGGGCAGCCGGCTGGCCCTGCACCAGGACCTCTTCAGGGCTCACGAATATCACCACGGTCTCGCGCGGCTTGGCCTCGACTTTCGATTCCGGAAGCTGCACTTCCTTCGGCGCGTCGAGCACCTCGACCGAACCCGAGTTCACCAGCAGGAAGAACACGAGGATCGTGAACACGTCCATCAGCGACGTCAGGTTCATCTTCGTGATCTTGCCGCGATTGCGCGACATGCGTTTTATACGCCGCGAATTCCTCATGGCGCGTCTCCTACCGAAATCTCGGAGAACAGCGCATAGAGTTCGTACTCCGGTTCTCCCTCGATGGGTTCTTTGACAGGCAGCTCCACGCTCCTCACGATATCCATCACCTGGATGAGATAGTCGTAAGGGATCTGCGCCTCCATCAGCACGGAGGCCGAATCGTGGTCCGGGTATTCCCGCTTCAGCTCGATCATGAAGTCCGACAGGGTTTGGAAGTCGTATTCGTCGTCCTTCTTCGGGATCGAGGCGATGGTCATGGTGCCGTTGGTGATCTCCATGCCCGTTTCGCGCACGATTACCTCGACGCGGAACGTGTTCTCGTTATTCGACGGCCCGCCCGCGGAACTCGGCAGATTGAGTTCCACGATCGTGAGCCGCGAGAACACCGCGGTGATCAACAGGAACGGAACCAGTACCACCATCAGGTTCAGGAAGGTGGTGACGTCGATCTCGTGAGCGTCGCCCTTGGTCCGCCGCTTGTAATGATGCTGCCTGGCCATGTCCGGCTTAGGCCTCCTGTGCCGCCCGCTTGGCGCGACGCGAGAATACGTTGAGTGCCTTGACCGTTGCCATCTCGAGGCTGTCGACGATGTCGCCGGTCTTGCTCGTCAGGATCGCGTGAACGATCAGCAGCGGAATGGCGACCATCAGGCCGAAGGCCGTCGTGTTCATCGCCACCGAGATACTCGCCGACAGCAGGTCCGCCTTCTCCGCGGGGTTCGCGTTCGCGACCGCGGTGAACGCCTGGATCAGGCCCATGATGGTGCCGAGCAGGCCGAGCAGCGTCGCGATACTCGAAGCCAGCGCCACGTAGGGCGTGCGCTTCTCGAGGCGCGGCACGATCTCCATCATGCTCTCCTCCATCGCGATCTCGATGTCCTCACGACGCCGTACGGCGCCCTGCAGCGACAGGCCCATGTTCAGCACCTGCGAGATCGTCGCGTCGTCTTCACTGGTCAGCTTGCGTGCTTCATCGAACTCGCCGTTCGTGAGCATGGGCTGCACCTTCTCCCAGACCAGCTGGTTCTTGTTCGTCACCATCGACAGCGTGAAGTAGCGTTCGATAGCAATACCGAGCCCTACGGCGAAAACCAGCAGTATCGGGAACATGAACAGGCCACCTGATGAGAAAAAGCCTGCAATCGAATAGAAAAAGTCCATTTCCAAACCCTCTTTTGACAAAACATCCCGGATCCATCCCGGGATAGCTCTAGAATAGTTTTCGGTCACCCGATTGAATGTGACGCAGCGCACGTTCGGGCATTATGTCCGGCGCAGTTAAGCAATCTTTGAATAGCGTCACACTGCGGGCGCAGTGGCCGCTCAACCCTGGTCGGATGACTTGCCCGAACGGATCTCGTAGAAGTGCAGCTGCCTCAGGAAGACCTCTTTATCCACGGGGCGTGCGCGGTCGTCGAGCGTGTCCGAGAGGCTGATGTTGTCGCCCAGCTCGGATGACTTCCAGGGCACGATGACGAGCGACTTGGGCGCCTCTTCGTTACCCAGTACCGACATGCCGGACATGGTCTTCGGCTGCGAGATGCCGTCGCCGTTCTTCTCTTCGGCCGCTTCCTCTTCCGCGACCGCCTCTTCGGCCTCCTCAGGCTCTTCGGCGAACGAATTGAAGCTCAGGCAGAGTGCGGCGGCAGCTATTGGAAATAGTCTCTTCATGTCGCCTCCTACTGGTCCAGGCGATAGCGGAGGTCGGCGATCCACATCGACGCTTCTTCATCACTCGGGACCGTCTTCATGTAGGCCTCGTAGTTCTGCAGCGCGCACTCGAGGTCCGCGAGGTAGAGATCGCAGAGTATCGCCAGGTTGCGGCGTGCGAAGTGGAAGCCCGGGTAGACGGCAAGCGCGGCTTCGTAGCTCTTGCGCGCTTCCTCGAAGCGCCCGGTCTTGCGGTAGATGATGCCGAGCTCGTTGTGGGCGACGGGTTGCTCCGGATTCGATTCGAGCGCGAGCGCCAGGTTCTTCTCCGCACCCTCGAGATCGCCCGCGCGGTGTTGCGCAATACCGAGATCGATGCGCGGCGCGCTCAGCTCGGGCGCCGCTGCAGCGACCTGCTCGAGCATCGCGATACCTTCTTCGTGCCGGCCCTGCTCCAGGTAGGACACCGCGATCTCGTAATCGGCCCGCACGTCGCCACCGATGCGCGCCTCCTCGGTAATCGTAAAGCCGACTTCTTCCTGGATCTCGACGTTCACGGGCGGGCGCACCGGCTCCGACGTCGTGGCGCAGGCGGCGACCAGGGACGCGGACAATGCAACCAGGATTATCTTGATGTGTCGTGTACTCACTGTCTAATCCTTCGCCGGTACCGGACCGTCGGTCATCTGTGCGGTTGCTTCAACGTCACCTTCGGCGCCCTCTGCGGCGATGTCGATCTCCGGCGCGATGGGCATGCGGTAGGCATAGCGGTCGATGGATCCGACGAAGCCGCCGCTGATCTCGGCCTTCGCATAGCGGCCCGGCATCAGCACGGCAAGCTTGTCGAGGCTCTTCTGCACCCAGGGGTTGTAGACACCGACCGAGAGCAGCTCGAAGTTCTCTTCGTGAACGCTGATGGCCCGCTCCTCGAAAGGATAGGCCTCTTCCTCGATCACCATCTCGTAGTCGACCTTCTCCGCCTCGCTCAGGCCGGCGGGCCGTTCGGAATCGAGCAGCGCGGCGCTGAACTCGAAGTAGATTTCTGCGAGATAGAAGGTAGCCGCAGCGGTAACCTCGGCAACCTCGTAGTCGACGAGCGCCTCGAACGACGCCATCGCCACGTCCATGCGCAGCTGTTTCTCCGCGAGGCTCTCCTCGAAGGGCTGCACGAGCTCCAGGTCCGCGAAACGCTTGTAGCTCTGCTCGGCGAGCACCAGCGCGGCCTTGGCCGCGAGATAGCGGCTGCGATCGGTGCGATCGATACCCGCCTCCCTGTCGGCGTCGATGATGTCGTTCAGCTGCGCGTAGTAACGTTCGTAATCGGAATCCGCCTTGAAGATCTCGGACAGCCGGTTGCGCGCTTCCATCGCGAGATCGAGCGGCCGCGGGTAGTCGTTCACGTACTGCTCGTAGACGCGCACGGCATCGTCGAGCACGTTCACCTCGTCATACAGTTCGGCGGCCGTGAGCAGCGCCTCGCGGGCGAGCTCCGGGTCCGTCGCCTCGGCGGCGATGCGTTCGTGCTCGGCCGCAGAGCGCTCCGTCTGCCCGTCCTCGCGGTAGATGTAGGCGAGTTGCTTCGTCGCGTCGGCGTTCAGCTCGTGATCGGGATGCGAGGTCCTGAACTCTTCGAGCACATCGGACGCCATCGTCCAGTCCTCGAGCTTCATCAGCGCCGCCGCGGCGTCGTATTCCGCGACGCTGCGAATATCGGACGTCGGCGCGAGCACCTTGATGCGCAGGAAATGGTTTGCCGCCGTGCGGTAGTCCTCGAGCAGGTTGGCCTGCTCGCCCTGCTTGTAGATCGAGGCCGCAAGTCCGTCGATGACGGCCGGCCGCGACTCGTCATCGGCGGGCGTCAGTGCGAGCACGTTCTTGTAGGCATTCTCCGCGTCCGGGTACTCGGCCAGGTCGATCGACGAATGCGCGATGACCGCCCACGCCCCACGCAACAGCTCGCTGTCGCTGTCCGGGTAGCGGTCGATGAGCTTCTGCGCCGAGTCGATCGCGACCGGGAAGTTCTTCATCTCGTACAGGTCGTCGGCCGCGGCACCGAGTACGACGGCCGCCTGCTCGTGTCCGGGGAAGGTGTCGGCAAACCTGAGCGAACTGTCCACCGTGGCCTGCTTCACCTCCAGCGTGCGCGCACCGGTGGCAACCTTCAGGTCTTCGCGATACGCGTAGATCGCCGCGTAGCCGGCAGCCGATGCCTGCTCGTGCGCTTCGTATTCGTAAGCGGTGCGCTCATACTCGAGAGCCGCCTCGCCGAAGTCCTCGTTCTCGAGCAGCAGGTCGGCGAGCTGGTAGTTGATCTGCGGCGTCTCTTCGTCGGACGGGAACGAATACAGGAACTGGCGGTACCAGCGCGATGCTTCCGCAAAGTTCTGCGGCTGCTCGTCTTCGAACACCGGCTCCTGGTACAGCGCGTGGTAGTGATTCGCGAGGTCCGAGAGATTCGTCTTCAGGAAACCGACGACTTCGGGTGAATCTGCTATGTCGAAACGATGCCAGTACTCGGCATCCACCGCGTAGCGCGTCGCGAACTCCTTCTTGGATTCGACAACGAGCTTGGGGAATCCCGCCTCGCCGTAGATCTCGACGATGCGCATGCTGAAGTGCGGCGACACGCGATGGTACGGGTTCAGGTTGATGAAAGACTTGTACACCGACGCGGCGTCTTCGTAACGCAGCTTGCTGAAGTAGAACTCGCCGAGGTTGCCGTAGATCTTGTCGCCGTAGATGCGATGACCGTGCTCGGAGAAATACTCGTCGACCACCTCGGGGCCGCCGAGGTTCGAGAAGCTCAGGCTGACGACGCGGAAGGTGTCCGATACGCGATGTTCTTCGCTCTCTTCCAAAGCCTCGTCGAAGTCGTAGCCGATCGACTGGCGATGATCGAGCATCGCCATGTACTGGTGCAGCGCTTCCTCGTAGAACTCCTGCTTGTAGAGCGCCCAGCCGAGCTTGTACAGGGCCAGTTCGTAGTAGGACGAGGTGCTGCCCATGGTGATGATCGAGCCGTAGGCGCTCTCCGCGTCCATGTACTTCTTGCGCACGAAGTAGTACTCGCCGCGGCGGAAGTGCACCTCGTCGATGTACTTGGAATAGGGATACTCGGCCACCAGGCGATCCATGACCTTCATCGCCTCGTCGGGCTGGCCGATCTCGTCGTAGGCGCGCGACATCTGGTAAAGCACCTGGTCGTTGCGCTCGTAATTCGGGTAGGTCTCGAGGATCTGGCGATAGGTTTCGATCGCCTCGCGCGGCCCGGCCGGGATCGGTTCGCCGCCGGCACCCATCAGGAGGTCGTCGTCGCGCGGCGCTTCGCTCAGCAGGTCCTGCCGCTGTGACGCGCGCTGCTCGAATTCCTTCTCGGACTCTGTCGGACCGGCGGAAGTCGATGCGACCGCGCTCGACTCCATCCGCTGCAGCGGCGCAGCGCTTGCCGGCGCCGCCATTTCCGCGGCCTCTGGCTTCACCCTGTCGGGAGCCTGCACGGTCTTCGAGTCGCGGGCCTCTGCTGCCGAAACCTCGACCAGTTCACCCGTGCCGATGACGCCGTAAGCCTGTTCGATCTGCAGGTCGGCGAGGCGGCGCATGGCCTCGGGTGTCCGCGCGGTCTCGGGTGTCTCTTCCAGGTAGCGCCGGTAGCTCTCCGCCGCACGCTCGAGCCCGTCCTCGAGGTAGACCTCGTCGACGTCGGGCTCCACGGCGGCGAGTTCGGCAAGCGTGCCCTGCTCGGTGACCGTGGCGCAGCCCGACAACAGTGCCGACGCAGTACCGATGAGAAAAGCGATCCGCCTCATCATTCGATATCGCTCCTTGCCTGCGCCTGGGTTGCCCGGTCGTAGCTGTCCGCGAGCGCGAAGCGCGCCTTGTCGCGATAATTTTCCAGCCTGCCGCGGCGGGCCATCAGTTCGTCGATCGCGACGATCTCGAGCTGGCGTCCCTGGCGCTTCATCAGCAGGTCGACGCGTTGAATCGACTCGCTGACCCGGGCGCGCAGGCGGCTGATGGGCGTTTCATAGCCCTCGAAACTGTGGGTGGCGGCCTGGCGTGCACGAACGAACTCGTCGTACTCCGTCTGCGCGGCGACCATCGCCTCGTCGAGGGTGCGCAGGTTCTGGTCGAACTGCGTCAGGCGTTCGTGATATTCGGTTTCGAGCGTCCAGGTCAGCAGGCCTTTGAGGCGCTGCATGCGCCGGACCAGCGCTCCCTCGAAGGGCGTCGATGCATCCTCGAGCTGTCCCTCGATGTACTCGACGCGCGCAAGCACCGCCATCTCCTCGGGCGTTGCCAGGAACTCGGGCCGCGGTGTCGTCAACAGGTCGTCGCGGCGCCGTACCAGCATCTTGTGCTGTTCCCTGCGCAGGCGCAGGCGCGAGTCGAGCTCACGGAACTTCGTGTCCACGTCCGGCAACAGCGGCTCGTAGTGATCGTGGCGTATCGCCACCATGTCGTCGAAGGAATCGAAACTCGACTGCCAGCTGAGGAGCTTCTTGCGCAGGTCCGCAAGGTCGAGGTAGTTCTGCAGGCCGGTCTGGAAGTCGTGCGTCGCGAGGAGTTCCATCAGGTAGTAGGTCTCCGGCGTCTCGGGCAGCGAGCGCAGGTGTATGACCCAGTCCTTGTCCTTGCGTATTTCCTCGCGCACCAGCGCTTCCAGGAAGCCGCCTTCGCGGATGCTCTCGATCGACTCGTTGAGCTTGTCGACCTCGGCGCCGAAGGCATCGAGCGCGCGGCCGTAATAGATAGCCGCCCGCCCGTGAATGTCCAGTTTGCCGTACGCATACGGAAGCGCGAGCATGGCCTCCTGCGTGGCGCCGTCCGTTACCTCGCGTTCTGCGAGGATGCTCCACGGCACGACGGCGCGTTCGTATTTTTCCTCGGACAGGCTCGCCCAGCCCGCGCTCAGTAGCGCCTGGTTCGAGAACGGTCCGTCGAGCCGGACCCGGTTCAGGTAGGGCATCGCCCGGTCGTACTCGCTGTCCTCGAGCAGGATCGTGCCGAGCACGAGATTGGCCTTGTCCCGGATCGCGAGCTCCGCCGGATCGTCCGTGACAACCTGGCCGGCGCGATCGAGCTGCTCGATGGCCTGCTGGCGCTGGCCGTCCTGGAGGTAGGCGATGCCGAGATTGTAGGCCGCAAAGCCACCGTAGCTGTCGGAGCCCTGCAGGCGCTTCAGCACCTCGAAAGACTCCACCGGCTTTTCCTGGGCGAGGTAGACGTTGGCGCGCAGGAATTCGATATCGTCGCGGATGCCCTCGGGGATCTTGCCGTCGATGCGATCCAGTGCCAGCAGCGCGTCTTCCATCTGGCCCTTCTGGAAGTGGATACGGGCAAGACGATAGGCAGCGTCGTTGCGCACGACCTCGTCGACCGCACCCTCGAGCACGGCCGTTATCGCGCGGCCCGCCCGGTGATGCATCCGGTAGCGCAACTCGAAATCGCCGAGCGAAAACTCCGCGTCGACCATGTGGTAATAGAGCGAATCGAGTTCCGGCTCGTCGAGCCCGGCGTGCTGGCTGACTTCGGCATCGAGCCGTTCCAGCGCCTCGAAGTAGTAGCCCTGGTGCGCGTAATAGAGCGCCTCGCCGAAGTACAGATCCTTCAGCTCTTCGCTATTGGTTGGACTCGTTGCCAGACTGGCGATCAGCAGGAGCCCGAACCCTGAGAACGGTGCTCGGAACATGGATTACCAGTCTCCGACCTGTATGCCGCTCTTGCCGAGACCCGGACCGGCCAGCGTGATGCCGAGCGCCTTTGGTTCGACGCCCTTGGCGAACGCAAACTGCTCCGTCTTGTTCACCTCGGTACCGCTCTTCAGCTTGCCGATCATCGTGACGCTGAGCTGGTGATCGCCGGTCGGTACGTTGCCGGTGTAGATCCTCTGGACGCCGCCTTTCTGCAGCGCTTCGAGTTCCTTGTAGCTGTAGATGTGGTGCGTCGCGAGCTCGCCGTCGATCTCGATCTTCACGGCGTCGAGTCGAAAGTCGTCGTCTTCTTCGATGGCGACGAAAAGCGCAACCTGTGTATTGGATGGATACAGCAGGCGCTCTTCGAGATTGCTGAGTTCGGAGGCGATGCTGAGCACATCGGATTTAATTTCCTGGACCTGCCCGTCCAGACTGCGCATATCGTCCCCGGATATGTCCTGCGCCATACTCGCAGCGAACGGGCCGCCGGCGAGGAGGAGCAACATCAACGTGCGGATAAGTCTCGACATCGTTCAAGTCCCTTTTGTATTACATAATCCGTATGCGATTGCCGCTATCGTGCGCTATCGCGCCACTGTCACGGACAGTCGCTAGTGTTTAGTAAATGGTCGGGTTTATCTGTGAACTGACCCGCAAATCCACGCTGTCCCTTTTTTCGCGCCCTGAACGCGGTGCCGCGGCGTTAATAACAGGAATGTGAATCGCATCACTGTGCCGGGATCCCGATCGAACCATAGTCGCGTTGATACCGACATGATCGATAACTGGCTCAACACCCTGCGGGACATTGGCGCCCTGGTTCGCGAGATCTACCTCGTGCCCGGGGACTTCGTGCTGTCGAAATTTGCCGAACTGGCACCGGTGACCGCCGCGAACTGGGGTGTCGAAGGCAGCGCTGACTCGCTCGTGCAGGCCGCGGTCATATCCGGGATCTTCTGGTTGTTGATGTCGATCGTCGCGTGGCGCGTCTACCGCTATTCGCAGAGCCTGCTGAGAAATATCGTCGCCGTATTCCATACCGCGTGGTATCGAAGCCGGCAGGCTGTCGGCAGCGCGAAGACCTGGCTGGTATGCAGGCTGCGGGACTTTGTGCCGAAGAGCCAGGATGACGGCATCGACGCCGTGCCCGAAATCGACTTCGACGATCTCGACCTCGCGGTGCTTCGCTCCGCCGCGGCTGGCGGACCCGGCATGGCGACGTCTGCGCCGGAGATCGCGGAGAAATTCAAGCTGCGACCCTCGCAGGTCCAGCGCAGCATCGACAAGCTGCGCCGCAACAAGATGCTGGATACCGTCATCGGCTCGACGGACGGCTACGGCAACATTCGTCTCTCCCCGTCCGGCACGACCTTCGTCGCGATGTGGCAACGGCAACACGAAACCTGACGAGTTGCCACAACCCGCTTGATGTGGACCTGCCGCTGCACCCACAATCGAAGCACACGGAATCGAATACCCCGGACGCTCCATGGCAGGCTGGCTGTTCCTCCTGGTTTCTCTCGTCGGCACGGCGATCGTCCTCAATGCGGCGAAGCCGCGGAGAGGGCCGATATCGCTCGTGCCGAGCTGGGCGCTGGCGTTCCTGACCCTCGACCTGGCGCCGTTCCACATCGCGCTGGCGCTCGTGTTTACAGGCGGCTTTGCGCTGCTCGGTGCGCTCGGGTCCTTGCCGGGCAAGCTCGCGCTGCTCCTGGTCCTGGCTTCCTGCGCAGCCCTGTTCGTTCTGTGGCTACCGAGCCTGCGCGCCGGATCCGTCGCAGATACCGTCGCGGACGAGCTCGAGCTCGACGACGTCGAGCGCATTCCGCGGCGACTGCTGCTGGCGCCTGTCCCGCGAGTTCGCGACGGCGTCTCCGTCGTTCGCGACGTGCCGTTTGCGCGGCGGGCCGGGCGGGTTCTCGCGATGGATATCTACCGGGGTTCCGGCCACGAGGGCAAACGACCGGGACTCGTATTCATTCACGGCGGCGCCTGGGTGCTCGGTGACAAGCGCGAGCAGGGTCTGCCGTTCTGCAATCATCTCGCCACGCTCGGCTGGGTCTGCGCCAATGCCAACTACAGGCTGAGCCCCGGCGCGACCTACCCCGACCACGTCGTCGATGCGAAGGATGCCGTTGCCTGGCTGCGCGAACACAGCGACGAATTCGGCATGGACCCGGACTTCATTGCGATTGCCGGCAACTCGGCGGGCGCGCACATCGCCGCCATGACCGCGCTGACCGGCAACCGGTCGCGGGAGAGCGGGACGAAGCAGCGCGACTCCTCCGTGCAGGCTGTCGTGACCTGTTACGGCGTGTACGACCTCACCAACCGGCTCGGCGTGCACGGCGCCGCGTTTCTCGACCGGCTGATCGGGCCACACGTGCTGAAAGCATTCTTCGACACCGAGCCGGAACGCTTTCATGCCGCCTCGCCGATGGACCATGCCGAACGGGTGTCGATGCCCTGGCTCATGCTCCAGGGTGACCGGGACAGCCTGACCCCGGCGCCCGAGGCACGGGAATTCGCGCGGCGACTCCGCGAGCACTCGAAGCACCCGGTGGGTTACGCCGAGTTTCCCGGCGCCCAGCACGCTTTCGACATTTACTATTCGCTGAGGGCCGTTGCCGCAGTCGAGCTCACGGCGCGCTTCCTGGTTACGGCGTATCGCGCTGCCGCGACGAGTTCGTCGAAAGACTCGCGCAGGCACTCATAGTAGAACGCCGGGTCCGGCATCATCTGCCGGTCGCAGACCGGGGCAATCGTGACCTTGTCGTCGTAGATCGTTGCCGTGTGATTCAGCCCGAGGTTATCCATGAGCGCGCCCATGCTCGTGTAACCGACCAGCCTCGCGCCGCAGAGATACAGCGGCTGAGACGGACCGGGATGAACCGAGATCACCGTGTTGTGATTGTCGCGGTAGCGCCTGCCCGGACCGAACTCCGCGCTGATGGCCCGTGCCGCAAGCGTCATCGCCGCTGACGGCAGCACGTCCTGCATCTCGGCCATTTCCCGCGCGCTGATGGGCTTCAGCGCCCGGGCTTCCTGCATTTCCTCGCGAATCATCGCGAGCCGTTCCAGCGGTTCGTCGACATGCGTCATCAGCGCGATGCGTATCAGCTGCACGCGATGGCCCGGCACGCCCTCGTCGTCGCGGTCGTGAACGTGCAGGGGCACGAGCGCGTAAAGCGAGCGCCCGGGCAGTTCATTCCTGTCGATGAGATAGCGCCGCAGTGCGCCGCTGCAAATCGCGAAGATCATGTCGTTCAGCGTTGCATCCGCCAGCGCTGCGGTGACGTGCCCGAGCGCCGACAGGTCGAAGGTGAACGGCGCGAGCACGCGATGCGGTGAGACACTATCGTCGAAACGCGTCTTCGGCGCACTCTGCTGGTCGAAATGCAGGACGTCGTCCGGCCTGATCGGGTTCTTGCCGATGCCGGGGATCCTGTCGATGAGGGACTGGCCGGTCTCGATCAGCTTGATCGTGTTATTGAACCAGGCAAGTGCGAGCAGCTGCACGGTGCCGGGTTCCTTTTCCGAGAACCAGCGCTGCTTTACGTCTTCGGCTTCGGGAATTGCCTCGAGATCGTGCAGCGCGATCGTGAAGTCGTCTTCGGTCACGTCGTCCAGCGCGACGTGGTGAACCTTGACCAGCACGGCAAAGGCCCCTTCGGGAAGCCAGGAAATATTTTCGAGGCCGTCGATAACGTACATTTCCCAGACCGGTCGGTGCATGTCGACCGGCCGCGCATGCAGCCGCGACGCGAGGATGCAGAACTGCCGCCAGTCGCCCGGCTGTGGCAACGCGATGTGGCGCACGTGAAACTCGAGATCGAAGTGTTCGTCGTGGATCCAGTAGGGGTAGTCGACGTTCAGCGGAACCTCGACGAGCCGTTGCCGAAATATCCGGGACGTACCGATGCGCTTGCGAACGTGCTCGAGAATCTCCGCGAATTCCAGGCTGCCGCCGGGCGCGGTCGACGGATCGTAAAGATAGATCGTGGACAGGTGCTGGTGGCGCCCCGGCTTGTCGGAATACAGGAAAAAAGCGTCTGACCCACTAAGCTGGCGCATTGTTGCCCCTCATGCAATCGACCTCGAATCTCGAACCGCGAGCGATGGAGAATCGTCCAACGGGCGATCGTAAATATCCTGCAGCACGTTGATCGCGGCGAGCGCTCGCTGCACGTCGGCCGCGAATGCCTCGCGGCGCTTTTTAATGTCCTTGTCATCGGAATCCAGCAGCCGACGATGCCGTGCCAGCCGAATCGCGGTCGCGAACAGCGGGCGGGACAGTGCCGCTTCGGTGCTGATCTCCTTTCTCAGCAGCATCTCCCTGCCGAGCGCGAGAGCGCCGTCGATCAGCGCCGATTCTTCGTCGGCGGTTACCGGGCGCCATCCGCGCCTGACCAGCATGCCGGCAAGGATCCGGTAGGCCTCGATGAAGGAGCGCAGGATGCTCTGCCCGAACAGCGGTGCGGCACCGGCGGGAAGGACGCCGTCGCAGTCGCGCCAGCCCGGGTAGCGTTCGTCGAGATAGGCGTTTGCGCTGTCGAGAAACTCGTCCCTGGCCCTGAAGGAGAACTCGAACTTGAGCAGGTCCCGGAGACGCATCAGTTCCTGCTCGAAAGTGTCCTTCGAGCCACCGTGGCCGGTTGCAGCCAGCGCGACTTCCGCCAGTGCACCGTCGAGGAAGTAGTGCACGATGGTGTTGCGGTAATAGGCGGCCGCGAGCTGCCGGCCCGGCGTTATGACGTAGACCGGCGACGTGCCCCCTGAGAAACACTGCAGCAGGCCGGTCTCCGTGAGCGTGCGCAGCGTCTGCTGCAGGTCCTCGACGCCGCCCAGCCGCAGGTTGTCCGCCTTCGGCAGGTGCCAGCGTTCGATGAGCCCGGCGATGTCGCTCGCCTGGCGCCAGATCTGCCCGGCATCCAGTGCGCGCCCGTTCGCCGCCAGCAAGACCAGGGTCACCAGGTCGGTCAGCGTTATCGGTATGGAACGCTCGATGCGACTGCAGATCTCGAACGCGAGCTTCTGCACGTGCGTCGCGTCCGCGACGTCAACCGACGCAGGCACTTTTTCCGAAAGCGCGATCGGCTCTGCGAAGCGCACGTAGACCTTGCCGTACTTGGACTTCATGCCGGCAATGTAATCGAGGAACCACTTCAGCGATTCCTTGCGCTTGGGTACGCCGTGCTGCATCGCGATGTAGTCGTCCATTTCCGGGATCTGGTCGAAGCTGATCGCAACGGGAACGAACAATGCGTCTTCGATGGATGCCCGCTTGTACGCGTCCATCACCCAGTGAATCAGTCCGAGCTTCGGCCGCAGCAGCTTGCCGGTACGCGAACGTGTGCCTTCTATCGACCATGACAGCGGTATGCGGCGCGAAGCCAGGTAGTCGATGAAGTACTTCAGGACGAGCTTGTAGACTTCATCGTCCTTGAAGCTGCGCCGCAGGAAAATCGCGCCGGAGTGCCTGGCCAGCGGCCCGAAACCGGCAAAATTCATGTTGATGCCGGCAAAGATCAGCGGTTGCGGCCGGAAGCCCGCGTCGTACAGCGCACGGGTGAAGACGAACCCGTCCAGGTGCGACTTGTGCGACCACAGGAAGACCATCGGGTGCGTCCGCGATAATTCCCTGAGTTCCTGCAGGGCTTCCGAGTTGACGTCGAATTCGGGCTCGAAACTGCGCGTGTACATGAATCGAGCCAGCGCCGCCGTCCAGCCGAGGTAACGATCGGCCGGACGTACCGCCAGTTCATCGAGGCAGTCCTGCGCATCCTTTTCCACGTCCGCGTAGCTGCGCCCCTCCTGTTCGGCGAGGGCCCGCAGCGCGGCGAGAAAACGTTCGTCCCTGAAGACTTCCCGCTCGTCGATAGACGCAGCCCGTGATAACTGCGCTCTCTCTTTCATGGTTCCAGGCTACGCATTGACCGCCTGCCTGCGCTGGCCGAGCGCATCGAGATACATCTCGCGAATACGCACAGCCTGCGGCTCGACGTCGGCGAGCTTCCATTTGTCCGTCGCTTGCGGCGGCAGCACCGTGACCTTGACCTCCGCGGGATGAATCACGATCCCCTTGTACGGCAACGCATCCTGAGCGTTGTGGATGACGATGGGCACGACCGGTACGCCGGCCTGCCGCGCCATGTGAAATGCGCCCAGCTTGAAGGGCCCGAGCGTGCCGTCCCGACTGCGCGTGCCTTCGGGCGCGATCACCACCGAGCGGCCGGACCTGAGCGCATCGACGGCCGGCTTCAGCGCTACCCGTGGATCGCCGACGTGTTCGCGATCGATGAATACCGTGCCCGTATAGGTGAACGCGAGCCCCATCGGCAGCTGGTGCTTGATCTCCTTTTTCGCAACGCCGATGACATCCTCGCGGAGCATGCGAGCCGTGATCAACACGTCGACCGCGCTCTGGTGATTGAAGATGAAGACGGCCGGCCGGTGCGACCAGAGATGCTCCTCCCCGTCGATGAACAGCTTCAGCCTTGCGATTGCAGAAGCCACGCTCGTCCAGGCGCCCAGCGAAAAGTTGGTCGCTTCGCGTTCCGGCGCGCCGAGCGCGCGCAACGGCAAGCCGGCGGCAAGTAGTGGCAATGCCGTGCCATAGACCAGCAGGCTGCGCACGACATCGCCGACACCGGGCATGCCGCGGCTTTCGAGATGGACCGCGCGCCAGCCGTTTTCCCGCACGACGGCCTCGAGCTTGCTGTCCGGATTGATGCTTACGGGGTGGCCAACCGCCTCGAGCAGGGGCAGGTCCTCGATGCCGTTGGTATAGAAGTAGCTCCTGCCCAGCCTGATTCGCTGCTCCCTGGCGAACTCCTCTGCGGCCAGCAGCTTGCTATCACCGAAACAGGGCTCACCCTTCACCCTGCCCGTGAGCCGTCCGTCCTGCACCTCGAGTTCCGTGCACACGATGTGCTCTACACCGAGCATTCTCGCGACCGGCTCGATCTGGTAGCGCGTGGCCGAACTCACGATGACGACGGTGTGACCCTGTTGTTCGTGCGCCGCGATCATCGCCCGAACCTCGGGGTAGATCTCCGCGGCGAGATGCTCGCGCGTGACTTTTTCGCCGAGCTCGATGAGCTGCCGTTCGGGCATACCCTTGAGATGACGGACTGCGGCAACCAGCGCATCCTCGAAACCGCCGAAGTTCAGCAGGTAGCGCGTCACCATGTCGCCAAGGTCGAAAAGCTCCTGGCTGGTGATCTCCCCGTTCCTCAGCCGCTCCAGGAACATGTCCCTGACCGAGTGGGTCGCTATGATCGTGCCGTCGAAGTCGAACAACGCCCCCGTCGTCCTGCCGCGCATGCCCGCGGCAATTTCCCGGGTGAAGTGTTCATAGGGTTGCACTGCGCCGTCTCCGTGTGCCGATTCGACCGCCGTCAGAATCGCCAATTTACGATGACGCAGGCGGGGGCCGTATTCAATACGTACTGTCCCTGTCTCAGCGGCGCGTTTGCGAAGCGTAAAATAGCGTTGTAAACGACCGTTGCCAGACCTCTCGAATGGCACTCGAAGACGACAAGCCCCTGACGCGGGCAAAGCCACCTGCTCTCGGTTACGCCATTGCGGAGCCGTTCCGGGCCTTGCTGGAACTCGCGAGCCTGGTACCCGGCCACCTGTTCCTGAAACGTGCGCCGCAGGGCGACGGTCACCCGGTAATCACGCTGCCCGGCTACCGGAGCGACGACACCGCCATGCTCGCGATGCGGCGCTACCTCGAACGCTGGGGCTACGCGCCTTATCCATGGGGTCTCGGCACCAACCTCGGCATCGGCTACCAGCGCATCGACTACGAGAAACGCATGCTCGAAAGGCTCGAGAACGTCGTCGAGAAGCACGGTGAGCCGGCAACGATGATCGGCTGGAGCCAGGGTGGCGTGATCGCCCGCGAGATCGCGAAACAACGACCCGAACTCGTCCGCCAGATCATCGTGCTCGGCAGCCCGCTCGCCGATGCGCCGGAAGCCACGACGATATTCCGCGTTTTCCGCCGTACCTCGGCGGAAGAGATCACCAATGAACTCATGAGCATGATGCGCGAAGTTGCTACGCCGCTGCCCGACGTGCGTTGCATCTGTATCTACAGCAACTCCGACGGGATCGTGTCCGCCGACATCGCGCAGGATCTCGTGTCACCGAATGTCGAGAATATCCGGGTGACCTCGAGCCACCTCGGCCTGGTCGTGAACCCGATGGTCTTGTTCATCATTGCCGATCGTCTGTCGCAGCCCGAAGACGACTGGCGCCCTTTCAACATGTATGCGCTGGACCGCCTGCTGAGCTGGTCGCGCTGAAACGGACAGTCCGATGCTTAAACAACTATCAGGAATGGACTCACTCTTTCTTTACACCGAGAACCACCGCGCGCCGCTCGAGGTCGGGTGCCTGCAGTTCTACGACCCGTCGACGGCGCCGAACGGCGAGGTGCGCTTCAAGGAAATCCTGGCGACGTTCCAGCAGCGCCTCGACCGCGCCGACCTGTTTCGGCAGAAGCTCGTCGAGGTGCCGTTCTCACTGGACTACCCGTACTGGACCGAGGACAGGGACTTCGACCTCGAGTATCACGTGCGCCATATCTCGCTGCCGAAGCCCGGCGGCTGGGAACAGCTCATGGCCCAGGTCGCACGCCTGCAGGCGCGGCAGCTCGATCACTCGCGGCCGCTGTGGATAGCGCACGTCATCGAGGGTCTCGGGAACATCCCGGGTATCCCGAAAGGCGCATTCGCGGTATTCATGAAATTCCATCATGCCGCGATCGACGGCGCGACCGGCCAGGACTTGCAGGCCGTGATGCATGATCGCGAACCTCTGCAGGCCGATGCTTCGTCCTACCGGCCCTCGATCGGGCCGGGCGACGACACTGCGCCGAGCACGTGGAACCTGCTGGCGCGAACGCCCTTCAACACGGCGCTGCGTTCGACGAAGCTGGGCCTCGGTTTACTGTTCGCCCTGCCGGGTGCCGTGAGGATGGGCCTTACCCGTGACAGGAAGCCGAAGACGGGAGTGCCGGTCACGGTTCTCAACCCGGGCCGGGTGACGCCGAACCGCTCGGTCGGCGGCCGCTTTTTCGAGCTGGACGATTTCCGCGCAATCCGCGAGACCTGCAAGGGCGCGACGGTCAACGACGTTGCCCTGACGGTCATAGCCGGCGGACTGCGCTACTACCTCGAAGCCCGGGAAAGCCTGCCCGACGTGGCCCTCGTCGCGGGATGCCCGATCAACATCGGCAGCCCGACGGATGCTGCGCAACGCCGGCCGAACCAGCTGAGCATCATGACGCCATCGTTGCACACCGACGTGCGCGACCCCGTCGAACGGCTGCGTGCGATTCGTGACGATACGCTGGGCGCAAAGGCGACGTCGGCCGCGCTCGGCAAGGCGACACTGACGCGCATTCCCATGAACCTGCCGGCACCGGTCGCGAGGAACCTGTATCCGCTGCTGGTCACGCTTGGCATACAGTCGAAGACGCTGCTCTTCAACACGCTGATCAGCAACGTCGCGATAGAGCGAAGCCCCCTGTACTTCTCGGGTGCGAAGCTGATCAAGGTCATGGGGACAGCGCCGCCCTTCGACCAGTGGGGAGTGTTCCACACCGTGGTTTCCTACGACGGCGAGGTGTCCGTCACGTTCACTGCGTGCCGTGACACGCTGCCGGACCCGGATTTCTACTCGGAGTGCATCGAAGCCTCGTTCGACGACCTGCGGCAAGCGACGCTCGGCAAACCGGCAACCGGGAAGAAGGCGAAGCGCAGGAAGAAGAGTACGGGGCGCAAGGCGCCGGTGCTGGAGATCGCAAGCTAGCCGATCATTCGATGTAGTGGTCGATCGAGCTTTCGATCGCCGAACGGATGGGCTCGCGTAACATCATCATCGTGAGCCCTACGTGCACGTGGACTTCAACGCTGTCCTCGAAAACGAGGATGCGGCCGGAGACCCCCTTGCCGTGCACGCACAGGTGATCGCCTTCCCATTCCGAGGTCAGGCCGAGCTTGCCGCCGAGTTCGTCGGCGACACGGTCAACGCGTTGCCTGGCTTCCTCGACGCCGAGGGAATGTTGGCGTTTGATTTTCAATTTGCTGCAGCCGCTCCTGCCGGACGAGCTTAAATTAGCAGCATCGTTCCCGGAACCAAAATAAAAAAGGGGGTGAACCGCATGCGGTCCACCCCCAACAGGAGCTGCAATCAGCTATTGAGCCTGCGGCGCAGTACCGCAAGGAGCGCCAGTAACAGCGGGAAGCCGGTCGAACCGCCGCCGCCCGAGCTGTCATCCATATTCGGCGACTCCGCAACCAGCGGGTTCGTACCAAACACGTTGACCTCGTCACCGTCTGACTTGCCGTCGTCGTCCGTGTCCGGGTCTTTCGGGTCGGTGCCGCGATCGCGTTCGTCGCCATCATCCAGACCGTCGTCGTCGGTGTCCCTGTCGCGCGGATCGGTGCCGTCTTCGTGCTCGTCACCGTCGCTGACGCCGTCGTCGTCAGTATCGTCGTCACGAGGATCGGTACCGTCCTCACGCTCTTCTTCGTCGCTGCGACCGTCGTTATCGTCATCGTGGTCGACATCGTCATCGATACCGTCGCCGTCGTCATCGGCGTCGTCGTCATCCCTGATGCCGTCGTCGTCGAAGTCGTCGTCGCGGCCGGCAAGGTAGCCGGCGATCGCGTCGATGTCCGAGCGCGGCATGCAGGCCATGTAGTTCATCTCCTCTTCGTCGAAGATGGCCTCCCAGATTTCGTCCGCCGAATCGCCGTGGACGTCTTCGTCGACCGGGCCGCCGGAGCCATTGTCGCCATGACAACCTGCGCAGGTAGTCACGTAGCGCTGCTCGCCGCTGGCATCCTGGGAGTTGAGATACTCCGCGATCGCGTCGATATCGGCATCCGCCAGGCCCTTCAGGAACAGCATGTCGGGGACGCCGTTCGGGAACACGCTGGTGCCGTAGATCGAGCCCGCAATGTTGCAGCTGCGAGCGCCGGCAACGCGCCTGAGTCCCGACAGGGCGTCTTCTACCGCCGGGCCGTTCCAGGGATCGCCATGGCACATAGCGCAGTTGGCTTCGTAAAGCGAGGCGCCGTCCGTATCCGGCTGGCTCGCCACGAGATCGACAACCTCGACTCTCGTAGCTGCCGCGGCGCTGTTCAGTCCGCCGTCGTTTACGATCAACGTCACTTCGTAGACGCCCGATGCCGTATAAGCGTGCGTCGGCGTCGCGCCGGTGCCGGTCGAGCCGTCGCCGAAGTTCCAGGCGTAGGTCAACGGGTCGCCGTCGGGATCGCTGGACGCCGCGCCGTCGAAGCGAATCGCTTCACCCGTGGTGCCGCTGTATGGGCCGCCCGGATTGGCCACAGGCGCCCGGTTCGCCGGTGCTACCGCGATTTCCGCGACTGTCGTGACCGGTTCGCTGTCCAGGGTGCCGTCGTTGACTACCAGCGTCACGGTGTAATTGCCGGCCGATGCATAAGCGTGCGTCGGGCTGGCGCCGCTGCCGGTGGAGTTATCACCGAAGTTCCAGCTGTAGCTCAGCAGATCGCCGTTCGGGTCGGCCGAGGCGGAACCGTCAAATGTGATCGCCTGGCCGGGTTCT
>Ga0209536_100004805_pt1 | contig 21259 bp, 22 predicted proteins | sample DeeMarSeWOR28_12_FD_187461 | JGI IMG/M metagenome (GOLD analysis project Ga0209536, IMG submission 187461) | Marine sediment microbial communities from White Oak River estuary, North Carolina - WOR-2-8_12 (SPAdes) (version 2) | ecosystem: Environmental > Aquatic > Marine > Intertidal zone >... | reverse complement strand
GATAAATATAGACAGCAAGACCTTTGGTGGAGATATGGCAACCGCATTACACAGAGCCTCCGGCGCTGGACAAGTGGAAACAGTTAAATTTCTGATTGGAAATGGGGCAAATGTAAATATCGGAAATGAAGCATCCCAGACTCCGATATACTACGCAGCGCGCAACGGACATGCTGAAATCGTAAAAATCCTAATTGAAAACGGTGCCTACGTGTCAGGCTCAAAGAGTGGACGTGGCAACAAAGTTCCACTATGCGCGGCTGCAGGGAATGGACATATCAAAGTTGCAAAAATACTTCTGGCTCATGGCGCTGATATCAATCAAAAAGGGATAGACGGATACACTGCTCTGAACACAGCTGTAGTATCCCAAAAAGTGGAAATGGTCAAGTTTACGACACCCGAAACATCCTACGACGAGTTAGAGACTTTGCTGCAAAATGCGGAGCTGCGAATATCGCTATTCCCGATCAAGTATGCTTCCTGGGAAAAAGCGCCGCTGTTCTCCAAATTTTTCCAAGGATTGAAATATGGAGCAAGTTTGGGCTTCTTTGTTGACAGCGGAACGGTGTGGGATCGATCCGACCAGCTTGCGTTGGATAATTTCTTTACCGGCTACGGCGCCGGAATCCATTTCCATGTGCCGTATTTTAATGTATTCAGGGTTGACCATGCCTGGAATGATAAAGGTCAGGGTGAATGGATTATTGATGTTGGGGCTTCGTTTTGACTTTAGAGTGTTTGAGCGCCAAAGTATTCAAGTGTTCAAGGGCGTCCCTACTGGAGAGTAATAAGAATAGACCATGGAAGTATTCTACTCGGAAGAATTAACCGACCAAACAAACCAAATTAACCTTTCCAAAGAGGAGAGCCGGCACCTGCGAAGGGTACTGCGTAAAAAGGCCGGCGACCTTGTTCAAATCACAAATGGGAAGGGACTACTTGCTAATGCCAGTATTACAGATGAAAAATATTGTACCATTCAATCAATTCAGCTTGTGCCATCTCCGCCTGAAAGAAGGATTCACATCGCACTATCCACCATCCGGCCCAACCGATTAGATTGGGCGGTGGAAAAGCTCACCGAATTGGGGGTGGGCTCTATTTCATTTTTTCATTCACAGTTTACCAGTGTGCGGTCATTTAAGGCCGACCATCTTCACAAGATCGCTATCAGCGCAATAAAGCAAAGCAGGCAGTGCTTCTTGCCGCAAATCAAGTCTCCCCTGCCCTTTTTCGAGTGGATACAATCACTATCCAAAGAGGATGACCAGATTCGCCTGTTAGCACATTTGAATAATTCATCCAAGAATCTGTCAGAAATAAAATGGGGGAAACAAGCCGTGGTTGTTACCATCGGTCCCGAAGGCGGTTTTTCTGAAGAAGAATTGAATTTCGCCGCTGAAAATGGATTTGAGTTGATCAGAATCGATAACCATATCCTTCGCACTGAAACGGCGGCGACTGTAGCTGCAGCGCAATTGAAAATGCTTATGGAGAAATGATGGATGCGTGGAAGTTAATGAGTTAATGCGTTGATGGGTAATGGGATAATGAGTTTGCTTTTTGATAAGATCATTGTAAATTGTAAAAAAATAGGAATTAAATTTTGAAAGAAATTATCGTTATCGGCGACCGGGTACTGATCAAACCCGATACGTCTGAAGAGAAAACCAAAGTAGGTCTGTATTTGCCCCAGACCGTAAAAGAAAAAGAAGAAGTCATTGGGGGGACTATTATCAAAACTGGTCCGGGAATTCCCCTTGCTGATCCGTCCACGATGGGAGAAGAACCCTGGCAAATCACCCCGAATAAGGGCACCCAATATTTGCCCATGGAAGCCAAACCCGGTGATTACGCCCTGTTTCTGCGCAAAGCTTCCGTGGAAATAAAATACAAGCATGAGAATTACTTAATTGTGCCGCAGGGGGCTATTCTGGTTTTAGTGAGAGAAGATGATAAGGTATTTCCAAAGGATGAACCTCCTGCCCCGGATTTGGATGAGGATATTACTTTTTAAGCCGTTTCCTAATTAAGCCATTACTTTTCACCTTGCTCCGGTGGTGGGAAATGACCAAGCTGCATGAGAAGAGCGAGATTGTCCCATTCCACCCATAGTTCAGCTATTTTCCCTTTTTCAAAACGGAACATGCCGATAAACTTACTTGCAAATTCTTTTCCCGATGGTGGAAAAGGCGGCATAGGTCCGTCCTGTGTACCTGAATAGGTCGCTAGTGCAGCCACATAATCTCCTTCGGCAACCAACTTTTCAATTGTAACTTTTTGGTTAGGTACCGATTTTAAAAACTCTTTTTGAAGATTCTTAAAATCTTCCAGACTTTTAACCTGAGGGCCTATTGTGGCGTCGCTGTGACGAACAAAATTCGGTAGAACCAAATCATCCAAACCATCCCATTCCTGATTATTCATGACTTCCGTAAACCTATTGATGACTTCTTTGTTTGCATCGAGTTTAGCTGTTGAGTTACAGCCAATGAAAATAAAAGCCAATAATAACAGGCTACCAATTGCTAATTTCTGAGATTGCATTTTGAAGTCTCCTCAAAAATGCTTCCTAGATTAACTATTTGATACGCAAAAATATAGGAAAGTAAAATGATTTAAACAAGGACTTGAGACTGTGGAATTTGAATTAACTCAAGCTTTGTCTTCATTAATGTTATTGTGAGCCTTAGTGATGAGATCCATCCGCAGGCTTCAAATCTTCAGCGCCGGGTAGTTTCCCGACAAGTTGCGAAGGGTCATGAATCAAAACCGGCAAATGTTGCGGACAAATAGCCAGATCATTCTCTCGGAAATGGAATCTGATGAGTGGAACCTGGTTGCTATCTCGTTCACAAAAGAGACATTTATCAGGGTTAGTTGACATATTATTCCTTCAATTTTCTAAAAAATCAATTTAGAAACTTAACGACTTTCCAATCTCAGCTATTAATCAGATTAAAAGATGCACAATATAAAGTGCAAATATGAAATCTCAAAAGCAAAAGGCATTTGGATAATACCTGATAACATGTTTTTGAGCGGGAGAGAGCCCCTCTTACCATCAAAGTGCTCCAAGCGTATGATACGAAGCTAAGTGTTTAAGCCTCTAAAAATTACTGCTTGCATTTTCACCGGCATACATTTAACTTTTTTTCGCTATTTGAGAATAAGCTACCGGGGGCGGTAGCTCAGTTGGTTAGAGCGCCACGTTGACATCGTGGAGGTCGTCAGTTCGACTCTGGCCCGCCCCACTTCAGGTTAGCCACGAATGTTTCTCGTTCGTGGCTTTGCTCGATTGTACAAAAGGCGTTTGAATGGCTGAAAAGATTAAAATAACTTTTCCCGATGGCAGTGAAAAAGAGTTTCCTTCCGGGATCACCACAAGCGAGATCGTAAGGGGTATTAACGGCCGGTTGGTGAAGGAAGCCATCGCGGCAAAATTCAATGACAGGATTATTGAGTTGAACCGCCCCATTACCGAAAATGGCACTCTGAAGGTATTGACGTTTGCCGAAAAAGAAGGAAAAGAAGTGTTCTGGCACAGCTCCGCACACTTGATGGCGCAGGCGGTAAAACGTATCTTCCCTGAAGCAAAACTGGGAATCGGTCCGCCCATTGATAACGGCTTTTACTACGATATTGAGTTGGATCGACCCATCACTCCCGAAGATTTCGAACACATCGAATCAGAGATGGCAAGAATTGTGGATGAAAATCTGGAAGTGAAACGCAAAGTGCTGGCACGCGAGAAGGCATACGAGTTTTTCAAGAATACTCATGAGGATTTGAAATTAGAACTCATCGATGATTTTGGTGAAGATGAAACCATTTCCGCCTATTCCCAGGGAGAATTTACTGATTTGTGTCGCGGACCCCATGTACCGTCTACCAAACGATTGGGCAAGAACTTCAAATTGCTAACGGTTGCCGGCGCTTACTGGCGCGGTGACGAAAGAAACCAGATGCTGCAGCGGCTATACGGAACCAATTATCCCAAAAAGTCCATGCTGGAGGAACATCTCTACCGCATAGAGGAAGCCAAAAAACGCGATCACCGCAAATTGGGAAAAGAACTCGATCTGTATTCGATTCAGGAGTCAATTGGCAATGGTTTAATTCTTTGGCACCCCAAAGGCGCCCGGGTTCGCCAGTTAATCGAAAGATTTTACGTGGACGAACATTACAAACACGGCTACCAGTTTGTGAATACGCCCCATATTGCTAAATTAGATTTATGGGAAAAAAGCGGGCATACCGGATTTTATCAGGATTATATGTTTTCTCCAATTGAAGTGGAAGAGCAGGCATATCAGTTAAAACCCATGAACTGCCCCTTTCATATTACCATATACAAAAACCATCTACACAGCTACCGGGATTTGCCGATACGGATGGCGGAGTTTGGCACCGTTTACCGCTATGAACGCTCCGGTGTGCTGCACGGATTAATGCGCGTCCGCGGTTTTACCCAGGACGATGCCCATGTTTTCTGCACTCCGGAACAGTTGACCGATGAAATCGTCCGGGTATTAGATTTGGTTTTATATATTTTAAAAACATTTGGATTTAGCGAATATGAGGTTTTTCTTTCCACCCGTCCCGAAAAGTATGTCGGAACGGTTGAAAATTGGGATGAAGCGACCGAGGCATTGCGACGAGCTTTGGAGGTAAAGAAATTAGAATATGAGATTGATCCCGGCGAGGGGGTCTTTTACGGGCCAAAAATTGATATTAAAATTCAGGATTCACTGGGACGTTCCTGGCAGTGCTCAACTGTACAGGTGGATTTTAACCTGCCGGAGCGGTTCGAAATGGAATATATTGGCGAAGATGGTAATCCCCACCGCCCGATTATGATTCACCGTGCCCTGATGGGTTCCGAGGAACGATTCTTCGGCGTGCTATTGGAACATTACGGCGGTGCATTTCCGTTGTGGCTGGCGCCGGTTCAGGTTATTATTTTACCCATTGCAGACCGGCATCATGATTATGCCGACAAAGTGAAACAGGGACTGGAACGGGAGAATATTCGAGTGGAGCTTGATTTGCGCAATGAGAAGATTGGATATAAGATCAGAGAGTCGGAAGTTCAAAAAATCCCGTATATGATTATAATTGGCGATAAAGAAGTCGACAATGAAAAAATTTCGGTGCGCCATAAAGGTGAGGGCGATTTAGGCAGCATGAAGCCAGATGAATTCCAGCAAAGAATCCAGAAAGAAATTCAGCTTAAGAAATAGGTTCACTTAAACAAAAGGAGCTCTTTATTAGCAAAAAAAATAGGACCAGGATCAATGATGAGATTCGTGTATCAAAAGTTCGCGTCATCGATCCGGATGGCAAGCAATTGGGAATATTACAGATTGCGGAGGCATTAAACGCCGCAGACAAGCATTACCTGGATTTGGTAGAGGTTTCTCCCAATGCGAATCCCCCGGTTTGTCGGATAATGGATTTCGGAAAATATCAATACGAGCAGAGCAAGAAAGAAAAGGAAAGCAAAAAGAAACAACACACGATTACTGTAAAAGAAATCCGCATGCGCCCAAAAACGGATAATCACGATTTGGAGACAAAGCTAAGACAAGCCAGGAAATTTTTTGAGCAGAAGAACAAAGTCAAATTCAGCCTTATATTTAAAGGGCGGGAAATGGCTTACCAGGAAACCGGAAAAGAAATGTTAGAGAGAGTAGTTGGTTCATTAGAAGATGTAGCAAAACCTGACGCGCCAATGAAAATGGAAGGAAGACGACTAGTTTTAATAATGTCGAGTAAAACGTAAATAATAAACTGAGTGAGGTTAAAATTATGCCTAAGATGAAATCGAACCGCGCTGCTAAAAAGCGCTTTAAGGTGACAGCTTCCGGCAGAGTAAAGCACCGGCAAAACTATAAAAGTCACATTTTGACCAAGAAGTCATCCAAGCGGAAAAGGCAGTTGCGCAAGTATGGTTACGTTCATCCAAGCGATGAACCAAGAGTAAAGTCAATGATTTTGGAATCCTGAAAACAGCGGAGGAAAAATGCCAAGAGCAAAAAACAAACCTGCGGCAAAAAACCGGCATAAGAAAATTCTGAAGTTAGCCAAAGGCTATCGTTTAGGTAAAAGCCGGCTCTACCGCACTGCGAAAGATCAGGTTGAAAGAAGCCTGCAGTATGCATATAGAGACCGTCGCAACAAAAAACGCCATTTTCGTAGATTATGGATAGCACGCATAAATGCCGCCTGCCGGTTGAATGGTATTTCATATTCAAAATTTATGCACGGGTTAAACGAAAATAGTATTGAGCTGGATCGAAAAGTGTTGGCCCATATAGCGATGCACGATCCCGCAGCTTTCAAAGAAATAGTGCAGCAGGTCAGTCAATAACATATTCATCAAATTCTGCAGGTAGGAATTGAATGATATGTTCAATTCCTATTTTTTTTACCTACGGTATCGTAGATAGGTTCAAAATGAAAAAAGAATCCGAAGAAATAAAACGCACATTCATAGAAGATTTCAGTTCTGCAAAAGACGCTAAAACATTAGAAGAAATCCGTGTCAAATTTGTGGGTCGAAAAGGGCTGATAACGGCATTGTATAAGCGATTAGGGGAGCTCAAACCGCAAGAGCGTCCCCAAGCGGGGAAAATAATAAATGAATTGCGGAATGAATTTGATGAACGGTTTAATGAAATGAAAGCGGGCTATGGCGAGGAGAGGCAAAAGGATTGGATCGATCTCACCTTACCCGGTCGCAAAGCGCCCGTGGGACGTAAGCATCCCCTGACTCTGGTCCTGGACGAGATAAAGAGTATTTTTTTCGGATTGGGATTTAGCGTGGCGGACGGACCCGAAGTGGAAACTGACTACTATAATTTTGAAGCTTTAAATATCCCCAAACTGCATCCATCCCGAAACATGCAGGATACCCTTTACATCAGCGAAGATATTGTCTTGCGCACACATACGTCGCCAGTTCAGATACGAGTCATGGAACGCACGCAGCCTCCGGTTCGGATTATAGCTCCGGGCAGGGTTTATCGCCGCGATACCCCCGATGCCAGCCATTCTCCCTTCTTTCACCAGGTAGAAGGGTTGAGCGTGGACAAGGGCATTAGTTTCGGAGACCTGAAGGCGGTCATTTCCACCTGTGCGCATCAACTGTTTGGGAAGGATATTAAAGTGCGCTTCCGCCCAAGTTTTTTCCCCTTTACCGAGCCCAGCATGGAATATGATTTCAATTGCATTATCTGCCGTGGGAAAGGATGCAAAGTTTGCAAGCAGACCGGGTGGGTGGAAATCTCCGGCGCGGGTATGGTCGATCCGAATGTATTTCGGGCGGTGGGATATGATCCTGAGATTTACACCGGTTATGCTTTCGGAATGGGCGTTGACCGCATAGCGATGATGAAATATCGAATCGATGATATCCGCCTGTTTTTTGAAAATGATATGAGATTTCTAAGCCAGTTTTAGAATGCCTCTAACATTCCCCCTTTCCTAAAGGGTCTACGATCTCGTAGAGGGGATTAATGGGGATTTTTACCAATTACCAAAATAAGAGTCGAAATCGCAGTTTTTTCAATGACAAATTAAAAATGAAAATTTCCTACAATTGGCTGAAAGACTACCTTCCTCTTGATACTGATCCACATCTTCTTGCGGAGAAATTATCCTTAGTGGGATTTGAAGTGGAAGATGTGATTGAGAAGCGCCTTGATTTTCCCAATGTGGTTGTGGGGAAAGTCAATCAGGTTGAGAAACATCCCAATGCGGATAAACTGACAGTATGTATGGTGGATGCCGGAACCGGCCCTTTGTTAAATATTATTTGCGGTGCTCCTAACGTAGCGAAGGATCAGACAGTGCCAGTTGCGCTTGTTGGAGCCGATTTGCCTAACGGGCTTAGGATTCGTAAAGCTAAAATTCGCGGAGTGGAGTCCGAGGGAATGATCTGTTCCGAACAGGAGCTGGGACTAGCAGACGATTCCGAGGGTATTTGGATTTTATCTCCCGGCTTGAAGATCGGAGCACTTCTATCCGAAGCGCTTGAATTTGAGACAGATTTCATTTTGGATATAGCGGTTACTCCCAATAGACCTGATGCCCTGTGTCATATCGGGATTGCACGGGAGATAGCCGCAATTCTCGATCTCCCCTTTTCGAAACCAGAGGCGAAATTTCCGGAGTTGGAAGAATCCGCCGAAAAAATTGTCGCGGTCGAAATTCAATCGCCGCAATCATGTCCCCGCTATGCCGCCCGATTGATCCGCAAGGTCAAAATCGGTGCCTCTCCGCTTTGGATTCAGCGCAGGCTGGAAGCTATCGGAATGCGCCCGATCAACAATATTGTCGATATTACCAATTATGTGCTGATGGAAACAGGTCAGCCGCTCCACGCTTTCGATTATGATCTCCTTGAAGGAGGCAAAATTATAGTCCGGGAATCAAGAGAAGGGGAAACGTTCATAACGCTGGATGATAAAAAACATCAATTGCAGGAAGGAACGGTTCTAATTTGTGATGCAGAAAAACCTGTTGCTCTTGGCGGCATTATGGGGGGACTTAATTCGGAGGTGAATAGTGAAACAAAAAATATCCTATTGGAGAGCGCCTACTTTGCACCCGCGAATATCCAAAAAAGTCTGCGGTATTTGGGAATGAACAGCGAGGCTTCTCAGCGATTTGAAAGAGGAGTCGATCCGAATGGAATTATCTACGCTCAGGATCGTGCCACGGAGCTTATGGTCAAGTTGGCCGGGGGTGAAGTCTACAAGGGAGCGTCTGACAGCTATCCCCAAAAAATTTTCCCGATCGAAATTCCTCTGAAGAACGAGCAGATCAATACTCTTTTAGGTACAAACTTATCAGCGGATGAAATGTCTGATATCCTTCAAAAAATTGAAATTGAGACCAAAGACGATAAAGTCATAGTACCTACTTTTCGTCCCGACCTTCAAAGGGCCGCCGATTTAGCCGAAGAAATTTCCCGGTTATACGGACTTGATAATATTGCCCCGGCGGAAAACAGCAGCATCCGCTATGAATACGAAAAAAATCCTTTTGACAACTTTGTTGACCGACTTAAAACAGTACTGGTTGGAATGGGGTTTCAGGAAGTGATCACCAATAGCATGATCAACAAAGACAAATGGGAGGAATTTACCGGCGAAAAGATTTATCCGGTTTTAAATCCAATCAGCCATGACATGAGCGGCATGCGAAATAACCTTGTGATCAGCTTGCTAAACGTTCTGCAGTGGAACATAAACCGCCAGGTAAACGACTTAAAAATTTTCGAAATCAACCGGATTTTTCACCATCCCGGTTCTCTAAAAAGGCTGCCGGATGAGGAGCTGCGAATAACCGTTGCCCTAGCCGGCAATGTGGAACCTGAGCTATGGTATTCCAACCGTCAATTAATTGATTTTTATAGTGTTAAAGGAATTGTCGAAAGCCTTATTGACAAATTTTCGCTTGACAACTATCAATTAATTTCTTATGATAATTTCGTAGTCGAAGGGCATTCCCTGGCGGTGGAGGTTGACGGAAAAAATATCGGGTACTTTGGCAGAGTAAACAATAGCCTGGAGAAATCTTTCGATATTGAGACGCCCGTGTATGTAGCAGATTTTGATGCAAGAATGCTCTACCATTTAACGCGGGAACAGAAATCGTACCGAAAGATTCCGAAGTATCCTCTCGTTGAAAGAGATTTAGCCGTCATTATAGATGAAAAAGTTGAGGCAAAAAAACTCGAAGAGAAGATTCGTTCCCAAGATATTCAGAATTTGAAAGAGATTTCAATCTTTGATGTTTACAGAGGAGAACAAATTGAAGCGGGTAAGAAAAGCCTTGCCTTTCGATTTAAATTTCAATCAATGGAGAGGACGCTAACAGAAGAGGAAGTAACCGCTTCAATGCGGCGCATCATCAAAATTCTTGAGCAAAAGCACCAGGGAAAAATAAGATTGTGATTGCAAGATGGATAATCAAAGCGAGACTGCAAATTTTGAGAGGGTATATCAGAAAATCCAACAATTTTTTGAAATTTATGAAGAACTAAAGAAGAGGCATGACCGTTTAACAACAGAATTAGAGCAGGTAAGATCCAATCCTGAGAAAGAACAGCAGGGTAAAAGAATCAGAGAATTAGAAAAAGAAATAATACACCTAAAAAAAATAAATAAAACCCTAAAGGAGAAAGAAAGCCTAATCAAAAATAAAGTTGATCGCCTGGCAGTCAAATTAGAAAATATTGAAGTCTAAACTTTCGCTTCTTTTTTATTTAGAGATGATGTAAATTTGAAAGTAACTTAAATGGGAAAAGAATCAATTCCAGTTGAGATTTTCGGCACTGAATACACATTAAAATCTGATGCAGATATTGAACATATCAGACAGATTGCCAAAATGGTTGATGAAAAAATGCGGAGATTAGCAGAAAACAGTACGGTAAAATCTCCGGCCAAATTAGCGGTATTGACAGCTTTAAACATTGCGGATGAACTTCATCAATTCAAAAAGAAGTATCAGGGTGTGATTGATAATATTAATGTCAAAAGCAAGGAAATAAGCGAAAGAGTAGATTATTACGTAAACAGCCTTACGAATTCAAATAGTTAGTCCCTGCATCTGATTTGGGTGTTGTATTTGAGGAGAACCAACACCATACTAAAGGGAGTTTGACTCTGGGCGTCTAATGCAAGCCTTCATTTTAGAAGGAAGCATGATCCGTTCAGGCAGGCACCCACTGTGCTTTGCACGGTTCTTACTCAAATCCATCCAGATGATGCAGGGATTTTTTATTTAGATTGGTCTTTGATATTTTTCTGAGTGAAACCGGTATCGCCGGGCAGTTAAGATTGGAGGTTAATTAAATGAACTGGATTGTTGCACTTTTATTGGGGACGCTGAGTGGTGCATTAATAATGTTTTTCTACCTGTATTTATCTTCGAAGGAAAAACTGCTGCGAGCTCAAAAACAAGCAAAGGAAATCATTTCCGATGCTCAAAAGGACGCCGAGACGATAAAAAAGGAGAAATTAATTGAAGCTGAAGAATCTATTTATCAGAAAAAACAACAAATTGAAAAAGAGATAGATCAGAAACGCATCCATTTAAAAAATTTGGAAACGCAGATCGATCAAAAAGAGATCGATGTTGACAGAAAAGCTGATATTGTCGAAAAGAAAGAAAAAGAAATTGCGCTCCAGGAAAAGAAAAACCACGAAAAGGAAGTCTATGTTCAGCAGAAGTCAGAAGAATTGGATGGTTTGGTTATTGAGCAAGTACATAAATTAGAGCAGATTTCGGGATTGACCAGAGAGGAAGCAAAACAGACTTTGCTAAGAGATATGGAGGGTGAAGCCCAGGAGGAAGGCTCTAAGATAATGATGAATATTCTTGAAAGCGCAAAGTTGGAGGCAAAGCGGAAAGCGCGCGAGATTACAATACAAGCGATTCAGCAGGTGGCTTACGAACAATCCGTCGAATCTACCGTCTCGGTGATTACGTTGCCAAGTGATGACATGAAGGGACGAATCATCGGACGGGAAGGTCGCAACATTCGCGCTTTTGAACTGGTGACAGGCGTGGACGTCATTATCGATGATACGCCGGAGGTAGTTGTACTGTCCTGCTACGATTCATACCGAAGAGAGATTGCAAAATATGCCCTTGAGAAGTTGATTTCCGACGGCCGCATTCACCCGGCTCGTATTGAGGAAGTTGTGGAAAAGACCACCCAGGAAATGAAAGAATCGTTGAAGGAAGTTGGCGAACAGGCGTTGCTTGAGTTGGGTATTCACGGTGTCCCCGCAGAAATTACTGAGCTCCTGGGAAAACTGAAATATAGAACATCCTACGGACAAAACCTCTTAAATCACAGTATCGAGGCTTCGCACCTGTGCGGCATCATGGCTGCGGAGTTGGGTCTGGATGTGCAAATCGCAAAAAGAGCAGGCATTCTTCATGATATCGGGAAAGCGCTCGAAAATTATTCCGAAAACAATCATGCCGACCAGGGCGCAGATTTGCTGAAGAAATTCAACGAGGGACCCAATATTATCAATGCAATTCAATTTCACCATGAGCTTGAAAAAGCCAGTTCTCCCTATACAATATTGGTATCCGCAGCGGATATTATTTCCGGAAATCGTCCCGGCGCGCGGCGCGAATCTCTGGAGGGTTTTATAAAGCGCATGCAGAATCTGGAAGAACTTGCTGAAAAATTTGAAGGCGTTAACAAAGCCTATTCTATTCAAACGGGAAAGGAATTGCGTGTTATTGTCGAGACGGGCAAGATTGATGACAATCGCGCCCGGCAACTTAGTCGCGACATTGCCAGAAAAATTCAGGAAGACATTGATGCTATTGGTTCAGTTAAAGTAACTGTGATCCGTGAATACCGGGCTTTTGAATATGCTACTTAGGGGTATATTAGTTTGATGTATTACTTCGAATCCCATAAAAGTGGGCTCCTGTTTTAGTCATGCGAGTTCTTTTTATTGCTGATTTAGTAGGCGACGAAGCAATCGATTTGGTGTTGGATTTATTGCCCCTGATACGAAACCGTTTCCATATTGATTTCACCATCGCCAATGCAGAAAATGCCGATAAGGGAAAAGGTGTTACGCCTCAACACGTAGCGCGGCTAAAAGAAAACAAAATCAACTGTCTTACCTCAGGAAACCACATCTGGAATACAAAGAAGAAAGACACACTAATTGAAAATGCAGGATATTTGCTTCGTCCCCTAAATTATCCCGACGGAAATTTAGGATCCGGATCGGCAATTTTTGCAATGGACAATAATATCAAAATTGCCGTTCTAAATTTGCAGGGACGAAGTTTTATGAGCTCCATTGACTGCCCCTTTCGAAAAGGAGAAAAAGAGATCCGCAAGCTGCGCAGCGAAACACCGATCATCTTCATTGATTTTCATGCCGAAGCCACGGCTGAGAAGCAGGCGCTGGCCTGGTATTTCGACGGACAGGTATCTGCGGTGATTGGCACTCACACCCACGTACAGACCGCGGATGAGCGAATTTTGCCGAAAGGAACTGCTTATATTACCGATGCGGGAATGTGCGGGCCTATGGATTCAGTGATCGGGATGGATATTCAAAAAGCCATTGATAGGTTTATTTTGCAAACACATGTCTACTATGCTATGGCGAAAGGTAATATCGATTTTAACGGAGTTGTGGTTGATGTTGACGAGCGCAACGGAAGAGCCAAAGACATATTTCGGTTGAATTTCAATAAGTCCGGCTTTAAGAATGAAGGCTAAACTCATAGACGGAAAAGCGATCGCTGCTCTAATCCGGCAAGAGGTTCAGGATGAAGTGGCGAAAATTTCAGAGCAGGAAAAAACACCAGGCCTTGCAGTTATTTTGGTTGGTGATGATCCCGCTTCCCATGTCTATGTGCGGCAAAAGGGCAAAGCCTGTGAGAAAGCCGGCATTTATTCCATCACAAAAAACTTGCCCGCCGATATTTCGCAGAAGGAATTACTGGATTATGTGGAACAGTACAATAACGACCCCAAGTTTAACGGGCTGCTGGTGCAGCTGCCATTGCCGGACCATATTAACACCCAGCAGATCATTGATGCCGTTGCGCCGCCAAAAGATGTAGACTGCTTTCATCCCTATAATGTAGGAATGTTGACAATTGGCAAGCCTGTTTTCAAACCCGCCACGCCCGCCGGCATTGTAGAGCTGCTGAAGCGCAGCGACATTTCCACGTCAGGCAAACATGTGGTGATCATCGGGAGGAGCAATATTGTGGGAAAACCGCTGGCAAATCTGTTGGTGCAAAAAAATCCCGATGCCAATGCGGTGGTCACTGTAGTACACTCTGCGGCCGGGGATATTGCTCATTATACCCGGCAGGCCGACATTCTCGTTGCTGCAATCGGCAAGCCTGAATTTGTCCGCGGAGATATGATTAAAAAAGATGCAACTGTGATTGACGTGGGAGTCAACCGTGTGGATGCAGATAATGAAAAAGGATACCGTTTGGCGGGAGACGTTGTCTTTGAGGAAGCTTGCGAAATTGCCAGCCATATTACTCCCGTGCCAGGCGGGGTTGGACCAATGACTATTGCAATGCTGCTGAAAAATACGTTGACAGCTTTTCATTTGCAGAATCAATAATTCTCGCCCTGAATTTATTTCAGGGTCTACAAAACAGGATGCTGAAACAAGTTCAGCATGACATCTGTTTTTTTGTTAGCCAGAATTTATAACCGGAGTTTGGTCTTGCCCAAAAACAAAAAAGCGTTCGGCGACTGGGGTGAAGATATTGCCGTAAAATATCTGGAGAAAAAAGGCTTTGCCATTTTACACCGTAACTTCCGGGCGGAGCGTGGAGAGATTGACATTATCGCCCGTGAGAAAGACTGCATTGTCTTTGTGGAAGTGAAAACCGGCAATTCGGATAAATTCGGTCCGCCCGAAGAACGAATCTCTATGTCCAAACGAAGACAGCTTTACAAAATTGCAAAAGCCTATATTCAGGACAATCCTATGCCCGATGTGGACTATCGATTTGACGCGGTGATTGTGGACGGCACACCGCATAACCATGAGATTCGATATTATGAGAACGCGTTTTACTTTTAGAACCCAAAAAAATGCCTACACAAATAGATTTTTTATTCAAGAGGTCTCCGTATTCTGCTTTCTTTTAAGACCTCTCACCTCCTCCCTGTACCGCATTCGCTACAAAAGCTTCTAACTGTTGCAAAATAGCCGAAAGTGTTGCATTTTCGATCCTAATTTTTCTTTTCAGCATTGTTCTTTACTATTGTTTCATTATCTTGATGTCTAACTATACGAAATAATACAAGGAGAGAAATTGGACTTACTTATTGTTTTCATCGGTTTAAGCATCATCCTTTTCTTTTTCACTTTACTGAGCACCGCTCGAATAATGATAATTAGAAGACAAAAGAATAAGGATACACGAACATTCTTTGAAAATATCATAATGGATCTTACCCAACCTTTCATTGATTTAGCCCATACATCGAGGGCACTTCTTGGGCTAAATATATCTTATGTATTAGAAGGTTTGACCTACTTTGGTGTATTGAGTCTTTTAGCAATTTTCTTTAATGATTTCATCGGTTTGAATGATGTGGATGCCGGATTTATGGTAGCAATCCTGACCGGGGGGATAACATTAAGTATGCTATTGTTAGGCGCTACGGTGGACCTGATTGGGGTTAGAAAGGCTTTGCTGATTTCATTATCGTTCATGCTGGTAGGAAGGGTATTACTTACAATGGCGCCCGATTGGGGGGTCACCGGTCTTTGGAATTCAGCTCACATTATTGCCATGTTTGGCATTTTGGGAATAATCTTGGGGTATGGCATTTACCAACCCGCCTGTTATGCAGCAGTCAAGAAATTTACCACAGCAAAAACCGCTGCAATGGGTTATGCCATGTTATATGCTTTGATGAATTTAGGTGGTTACCTTCCGGGGCTCATATCACCGCCCGTTAGAAGAGCATATGGTATGACCGGGGTTTATTGGGTGTATGTTGCTTTGACTGTTACGGGCATTTTAGTGGTTGCCTTAATGATGTCAAAAAAAGCTATAAAACAGGCTATGGACGAGGCAAGCGCTGAGGGAAATGTGACCGCTACGGAAGAGGACGATGAAATGGCTGGTATGACATTTCATCAAAAGGTCAAGTTTTACATCCGGAATTTTCCACTAAAAGATACAAGGTTTTTATTTTTCATTTTTATCCTAATACCGGTGCAGACATTGTTTGCTCACAATTGGCTTACCCTCCCGCAATATACCAGCAGAGCTTTTGAAGGATTTGTTCAGAATAATTTCGAATTTTTTGTTAACCTTAATCCGATTCTGATCTTCATCTTAACGCCAATGGTAACTGCCCTTACATCAAAAAAGAACACCTACACCATGATGATCATTGGCACTTTTGTGATGGCCTCTCCCACTTTCTTTTTGGCACTTGGCCCCAAGATGGAAACCTTAATGGCATTTCTAATTATTATGACAATCGGGGAAGCAATGTGGCAGCCACGCTTCCTGCAATGGGTTGCTGAAATTGCACCTAAAAATATGACCGGCATATATATGGGAATTGGACAATTTCCATGGTTCCTGACAAAGATAATTACCGGTTTATATTCCGGATGGTTTCTTACTCAATATTGCCCGCAAGATACGCCATCGTCAGAAATGAATACTGAAATGATGTGGCTAATTTATGCGTTCATTGCGATAATTAGTCCAGTTGCGTTACTGCTTGCCAGGAGATGGATGGGAGCACACATGTCACAGAAATCCAGAAATGCGCAGATATAGAAAAGCACGGTTTGCAAATTGCGTCTTTTTCCAAAGCTACATAATTATGGTTCTATATATTCCTAAAATGTTTCAGCAGAATTGTAGTCCTTTTCGCCGGGGCGACGGATCTCCGAAAAACGCTCTATCTCCTCCCTGATAGCATTAATTACAAAAGCAATAACCGCAGCGTCATCCAGAAATCCAATGCCAAATATGAAATCAGGGATGACATCAAAAGGATTCACAAAATAAATGATGGCGGCAATGGCGTAGACAATCGCTTTCCACGGGATGTTCCGGTACTCCCCTTTCGCATATGCACTTACCAATTCAATTAGCTGGAGGAGTTCTTCCCAGACTTTTCGAATTCTTTGCTTTTGAATTCGGGCTTTATTGAGCGCTTCCTGAAGCAACTGATTTAATCTCGCGCTGCTGTTAATCAATTCTTCGGCTTTCCTTTTGGCATTCTCAAAACCCCCTGGCGATTCTTCCATCTTTATTGCACCTTGCTTTGACGGAACCCTTCAAAGATAATATGGCTCTCGACAGACACCCATTTATTTTTAAAAGATCGCTACTTTTGTTTCTTATATCATCATCAATTATATTTGTTCAACAATCTGATGAACTCCTAATGAGACTGCTAAGTGCGCTAATCAAAATTCTTTTCGGTATCCTTTGCTCAATTGGCATTATTGGATTTATTGAAGCCGGAATATATACTTATAAGCTGCAACAACCCAATCAACTGATTCAATTGGGTGTTGGAGCAGGTGCATTCTTGCTGATATGGTTTTTGTTTCTTTCCCGAAAAGAGAGTTTTTGGAGCGTTGTTGAACACGAGCTGACCCACGCGGTATTCGCATTGATGTTTTTTAAGAAAGTCCGCACCATTAATGCTGACCGGCGCAGGGGCGGGCTGGTGAAAGTCGAAGGAGGCAATTTCTTAATCGCACTGGCTCCATACTTCTTTCCCCTGCTTTCGGTTATTATTATTGTGGTTAAACCACTGATATTTTCTACATATCAATGGCTACTGAACGGATTATTAGGATTTACATTGATGTTTCATCTTTTGTACTTACTCAACGAATTTCATCCCTCGCAACCTGATTTGCAGCAAACCGGCTTTCTCTTTTCAACCGTCGTGGTACTTTTTTTAAACTTATTTTTTATTGGACTATCGTTGGCTTCCCTTCAGGGACAATGGATCAATATGGCGGACTTTATCCGGTTGGGCGCACGCGAAACCTATAATTTCATAGTGTACGGTTGGTCCGTTGTGAACAACAACTTATTCATCAAATAAATTTAGGGGTGGTCACATTGAAGACAGTACCAAATTCAACAAAGTCGATTCTTTTGTTAATACTCCTTATTGGCGCCGCTCTGGCTGATGAAATCAAAAGTTTGAATCTGCAATATCATTATGACTTAAAGCGCGAACATCCCACGGCAACGCTGGAATATTACGGCACCGATAAACTCGGATTTTGGTTCTTCTTCTCCGACGTGAATTTTGACCACACGCTTAAAGCGGGGGGAGCCAGCGATTTTTATTTCGAACTGATGCGCTATTTTCAATTGATAAAAATTAAAGGAATGAATTTAACAGCAACAATCCAGTACAACGACGGGAATTTTCCCACCGAAAATGCATGGCTCGCCGGTTTGAATCTTAATAACATTTTGATTGGACCTGTCAATATCTCAACCGATTTGCTGCTCAAAAAGAATTACAAGTTAAATGTGGATTGGCAGTGGACAGTCGTGTGGTATTCCGACTTCATCAATCATAAGTTGGTATTTAACGGCTATTTTGATTTATGGAAGAACGACAATACCAATGCTCACCGGCCGGATTTTTCCCCAGAAGTAAAGAAAACAATACTGTCATTTCAGTGGGAGCCTCAAATCGGGTGGCAAATCACGCCTCATTGGAAAATCGGGAACGAATGGGAAATCTCTAAAGGTTTTTTAGGGGCGGTTACAGGTGAGTTGGCTAAGAACGAAGCGTATGAATATGAAAAATGGTATTTCTTGCCAACGCTGTTTATTCAATTCAATTTTTAGTTTAATTCTAAAGGAGTAGGCCGCTTCAGCGGTGTTTTATATTCTCCATTAGCCATTTTTGTTCAATTCTGTGTGTTATCTCCGGCCAAATTCGAAACATTTCTTCTCTAATTTCAAGAAATATTTCCTCATAATATTCTTTTGGACCGCCATATGGATCTTCAATCGTAGGATAAGTATCAGCATATTTCCTGGCAAACTGTTTTAAAAGAAAAATTTTGTCCTGGAAATCTGGAAAAGTTTCGATTAACTCTGACTTATGCTGTGAGCCCATACATAGAATCAAGTCTGCTCTCTTGACCATGTCCGGGTTAATCGATCTGGCTATATGAGGTGTTGTGTCTATCCCAAATTTCTCACAGACAGCGGTAGTAAATTCTGCAGCAGGGTAGCCCTCCAGAGCGGCAGTACCTGCAGATTCCACTTGAGCCAGATACTGCAGATATTCCCTTTTTATCAGATCTTTCAGGATATACTCGGCCATTGGCGTTCGGCAAACATTTCCGGTACAAACTAGCAATATGTTAAACATGAGAATGGCTATGAATGTATCTTTATTGCGTTCGCTTCGAATTGAATTTCATAGAGGGTTTTGTATTTGGGACAGCTTTGCAGGAGTTCCGTGTGATTGCCGCTGCAGATAATCCTTGCGCGCTCCAATACAATTATGTTATCAGCATGGGTAATCGTAGACAATCTGTGAGCGATGACCAGTACAGTCCGGTTTTCCATTAAGTTATCAATTGCATCCTGAACCAACTTTTCTGATTCCGTATCGAGAGAGGAGGTCGCTTCGTCTAAAATAAGAATCGGTGGATTTTTCAGAATTGCCCGGGCAATTGATACTCTTTGCTTCTGTCCTCCTGATAATTTAATGCCCCGCTCCCCGATGATCGTATCCAAACCCTTGTCCATATCACTGATAAACTCCCACGCGTTTGCTGCTTTTGCAGCTTCGATAATATCTCCTTCGGAGGCGTTTTCCATCCCGTATCCAATATTGGCGCGAATGGTGTCATTAAATAAGATGGAATCCTGCGTGACAATGCCAATCCGGTGGCGTAACGAATTAATTGTGAGATCCCGAATATCAGTACCATCAATCAAAATCCTTCCTTCAGTCACATCATAGAATCTGGGTATCAAATCGCTTAAGGTGGATTTGCCGGCGCCACTCGGTCCCACAAGCGCCACCATTTGTCCCTTTTTGATTTCCAAATCTATATCGCGGAGCACCAGGGGGCCATCATCATCATAGCGAAACGATACATGATCGAATCGAATTACATTTTGAAATGAAGACAATTGAACCGCTCCGGGTTTTTCATAAACCTCAGGCTGAATTTCCAACGTATTGAAAATCCGCTCTGCTGCAGCAAGCCCGGTTTGAATTGTATTGTTCAGACCTGAGAATTTTTTCAAGGGCTGGAACATCATAAAAAGGAAGACCAGAAATCGGGTAAAATCTTCAGCCCCCAAGCCGACGTTATTATAAACCATGTTTCCACCGTACCAGAGCAGGAAAATCAGGATAAACGCCCCCAGCGTTTCGTTCAATGGCGATGTTAGCTCCCTCAATTTCTGCGAACGCAGGGTAAGTTTAAAAAACTGTTGATTCGCCTCATTAAAACGCTCCTCTTCTTTGCCTTCATTGGTAAATGCTTTTACAATGCGGAGAGATGTCAACGCCTCCTGGAATACCGTCACAACGTTTGCGTTTTGTCTGAACACCCTGCGGCTTTTTCTCCTTATGCTTTGGCCAATCTTGGTGATTAAGACCCCGCTAATTGGTATAATAACAAAACTAATGAGAGTCAATTTCCAGTTTATTAAGAATAGGATAACAACATTGGCGATCACTTGAAATGGAGTCATAACCAGATTGCCATAAGAATTTTGGATAACGCTATTGACAGAATTAACATCGTTGAATGCGATTGAAATGAATTCTCCGGTCCGCTTTCTCTCTATAAAAGACAAGGGAAGACGCAGGAGGGCATTGTATATCAAGGTTCGTAATTTGATTGTAATGTTAATCTGGACAAAAAATATTATGATTGATCTGATGTAAAGTATGAAATTCTTAACTAAAAATGATAGGAAGATCAGGATACAGACAATTTTGAGAGTCTCCGTCTTGTCGTCCTTGATGATCAGTTCTTTTATGGCAAGCTTAACCCGATTATACAATCCTTTGCTTTTGGAAACATTATTTCCGTTGCCGCCCGATTGCGCTGTCGTGTCGGATGCAGACAATCCCGGTACTGGTAGATTGGAGGGTAAGGATTCGCCCACAAGCGAAGTTTTGTCCGAAACAAACAATTCTCCAATAAAATCCACAGAAATCCAAAGAGAAAAATTGTTGAATATTACATAGAGAAGGCTGAGGATTATGGACAGGGAAATTAGTTTCCAGAACTGTTTCGCAAATGTGATAATTTTCAAGAATAGCTTCATTTAAGCTCTTTTGGTTTTGGGATGAATTACCTGCGTTCAATGCAATTCTGATTAGAGCGAATTATATAAGTTCACCAAACGCTCACCATCAATATTCCAGTTGTATTTTTCCATGACTGCCCGGTTGCCCATTTCCCCGTAATCAGCAGGATCGCGGTAGATTTCCATCACCTTCTCCGCAAAGTCCCTGGCATCTCCAGCCTTGAATACTTTCCCCGCCTTTGTTTCATTGACAATTCTTTTTAGTGGCGGGCAATCGCTGGTGAGGACCGGTACTTTAAAGTACATGTATTCGAATAGCTTATTGGGTATCGTGTTATCTGTATGTTCTGATGAGTGGTGCGGAATCAGCCCGATGCTCGCTTTCCCAAACTCCTTTACAAGGTCATCATACTTCATC
>Ga0209536_100004804_pt1 | contig 21260 bp, 18 predicted proteins | sample DeeMarSeWOR28_12_FD_187461 | JGI IMG/M metagenome (GOLD analysis project Ga0209536, IMG submission 187461) | Marine sediment microbial communities from White Oak River estuary, North Carolina - WOR-2-8_12 (SPAdes) (version 2) | ecosystem: Environmental > Aquatic > Marine > Intertidal zone >... | reverse complement strand
TTCCTTAACTTAGCCAACAGAGAAATTATAAGTTTCTTGACCTGATTACAAACTAACGTCTAACCGGCAGGCGTCCGAAAATGGCCGATGGTCGTCTCTCACTTTCATGCCACCAGTGTCTCTTGTGGGCACTTAGCGGAATCCCAAATTCTCGTGGCGAGGATCTGCTTTCTCGTAAGCGGACCCTTAAACGAAGGCACTGGGCTTCGCCTTTCGGCACATTGCGGACGCCCAGGCAATTACGACGAGCTACCGCTAACGACCCTGAACCGACACTCAGATATGAAACATATGGGCTTGTTTAGTGCCCCTGATGGATAGTTTTCGTAAATTGACAAGCGTTTGTCATTGTCCGAAACGAGACCTCAATGTTGCGCCGCCACGTAAGAATTTACTGGGCGGAACACCAAGGGCCTGTCGGAACATGTAAGTAAAGCTGCTCGGTGTTGCATATCCAAGATCAAGAGCAACCGAACTTACAGAGCGCCCCTGAGCAAGTTCTGCAACGGCTTTGATCAAACGAGCCTGTTTTAACCACTGTGATGGCAATAGTCCCGTTTCTTCGAGGAAGAGCCGCTCGACTGTCTTTCGGCTTGCCGGAGTTTTCTCCGCCCATGTGGAAACCGATGTAATCTCTCCTAGATTTAACAATGCTTCATCAGCCATTGGTTGGATTCTCTTGTCGGAAGGCATGGGTAAAGACAATGGTATCTCTGTGGATTCAGCTAGTTCCGCTGAAAATATTTCATTTAGCGCTGTACGGCGCCGCCTGGATGCATGTGAAATTGAGGGCGAGACGAAAGAGAGAATCAACTCGCGTAGAAGAGGAGAAACCGCCAGTAGGCGACTTCTACCATCGTCGATCGGGAGAGTGTCGGGGCGAGCAAAGATGATTCTCATCTCGGTACTGGTTAGAGGTTCTAGTTGGTGGTGTATGCCTGGTGGCACCCAGGCCGCCATTGTGGGCGGGATCAGCACGATATTTTCTCGTGTAGACACGCGCATTGTGCCTGATATGGCATAAAGGAGGTGACCTACTTCATGGTAATGCCAATCCTCGCCCTCATTGGCATCATACCTGAACGCTAAGCCTGCGAAGCGCGGCATGGTCTCAACCGTCAGGCCTTCTAACGACTCCACATAATCTAGCGGATTCAGATTCTGGACAGTATGCGCCATTGACGAATTATAGATACTATGTGACTTTCTGTCGATTGTTGTGGCACAGCGAAATTTGTATTTTGTACAGGCGCTCTAGAAATGGTTATTTGTTATCAACGATTTATTGATGAGGTGCCCTATGTCCAAATACCGCAATGCCTTGCCTCAGTTATCTACTGATTTGTTTCTGACAGACAGCGGTCTGGAAACAATTCTCATATTTCACCAGGAAATGGATTTACCTGATTTCGCCTCCTTTCCGCTACTTGATGAGGCTCAGGGTCGTCAGATCCTTAAAGAATATTATTGTCGACACGCTGCGATAGCAAAGCGCAATCGTGTCGGTTCTGTGCTGGAAACTCCCACATGGCGCGCCAGCGCGGACTGGGGAGCGCGGTTGGGATTTGATAAGGAAAACCTAAATCGTCTTAATCGAATGGCGGTTGATCTTCTACGTGAGGTCCAGGAAGAATTTGATGATGGAGTTACACGCGTCGTGGCAAGTGGATGTCTTGGCCCGCGTGGTGATGGATATGATCCTGGTGAAATAATGAGTGAAACTGAGGCAGAACATTATCATCAAGCACAAGTCACTTCACTTGTTGCGGCAGGAGCCGACATGATAGGAGCGGCGACCATAACAAACACGCCAGAGGCGATCGGTATTGTCCGTGCTGCACAATCAAACAACATTGCGGTTTGTATTGGGTTCACGGTCGAAACCGACGGTAATTTACCTACAGGCCAGACGTTGAAAGATGCGATTCAAGCGGTTGATCTGGCGACGGGCAACGGACCTGTTTATTACATTGTCAATTGCGCCCACCCGACTCATTTCGACAACATCTTATCAACCGGTGAGTCCTGGCTTAGTAGGATTCAGGGAGTTCGGGCAAATGCCTCAAAAATGAGTCACGCTGAACTTGATGAGGCAGAAAACCTTGATGACGGTGATCCAGAGGAACTTGGTAGGCAATTTGCAGCGCTCAAAGCAGTAATGCCTAACTTGAACGTACTTGGTGGTTGTTGCGGAACCGATCATAGGCACATTGAAGCAATTTGCAGTTCCTGCGTTGACGATAGAGCATCATAATCAATTCCTAGCAGGCGCGGCTGGTTCGGTGTGGCGGTTGCGAAGCTGAGCATTCGTTTAAGTCCATTGTTGGCAGAGGCTGGGAATTATGGCAGTCAACTTAGTTCTAGTCTGAGGGTCCGCTCCTGGCCGGTAGCTGACGCACCACAGCGGACATAAAATTATGCTTTTCGGGACATCGCCGACAACCTAGTTTAAAGCCAACTTAATTTTGCTATCGAAGTTCGCTTTTGCTGCAGAGTTGTAGGGTTCCTCCCATTTGAAACAATGCAACTTGCCCGTGGACGTAGATACAAAAAGCTTACCGTCCACCGACTTGATGCCGTGATGATTTTTTAGGTCTCGCGCAGCAGTCCAGACCTCTTCTCCGGTGTAACGATCACAGGCAAACAACCGCGTATAGTCGAAGGAAAAAACGAGATCACCGGCAATGCAATGCCGGCTGCCCGTCTTGAGCGGCTTCGACCACAATCGATGGGAATAAAGCACACACTAGCCGTCAAAATGCAGGAGAATTGTATCAATGAGTCCGAATCCCGAAGGGGCACAGCGCGGTGAAAACGGAGAATTCAGCCTGACAAAGCTGGCCCTGCTTTCGCTACTCACAGGTAGTGGAATCGGTGTTGTTATCGGGTGCTTTCGGGTAGCGCTGGAACACATGAACACGGCTCGCACTGACTCGATGGCATTGTGGGCGTGACGAAAATGTGGGACAGCAGTGGGGACGGAGGGATTAAATTCAACACCGACGAGGCCCTGGAAATGGAGAATTGACAGTCTCGCCGCGCGGGTGCAAGATTCGCCGCATGCATCCGGAGGCAGTTTGCCCATGCTCGCTCACCCCGCCCTGCTGATCGGCAGGCGACACGATAAATCGAATCTCGTCCCCTGAGACGCGTCGACCGCGCGCCCGCCGCAAGGCGCCGGCGCGAGTTCGATCAGAGGCCTGCCGTTAATCACCAAACACCGGCACCCTGGCCCTGACAGCCCGCGGCGCACACGCGCCGTTATCCCGGTCTTTCGAGGATGATTCGATGCAGCAACCCGGACATGCCCGCCTCGCCGTCGACATCGGCGGCACCTTTACCGACATCGCGATCGAGGTCGGCGAAACCATTTACACCGCGAAAACCCTGACCACGGCGGAGCGCCCGGTGGCGGGCGTGCTCGAGGGCATCGGCTACGCGCTCGACAGCGCCGGCATCGAGCCTGCCGGGTTTCGCTCGGTGATCCACGGCACCACGCTCGCCACCAACGCGCTGATCGAGCGGCGCGGCGCGCGCGTCGGCGTCATCGTGACCGAGGGTTTCCGCGATATTCTCGAAATCGGTTACGAGCGGCGCTACGACCAGTACGACATCAACCTCGGCAAGCCCGATCGCATCGTGCCGCGCGAGCGCGTGTTCGGCGTGCGCGAGCGCATCGGCGCCAGCGGCGAGGTCATCGAAGCGCTCGACGACGCGTCCCTCGACCGCGCCATCGACGATTTGCTCGCCTGCGGGGTCGACAGCGTGGCGGTGTGCCTGCTGCACGGTTATCGCAATCCCGATCACGAAAACCGGGTACGTGAACGCCTGCAGTCGCGCGCTGCCGGGCTGCCGGTTTCGCTGTCGGCCGAGGTCTCGCCCGAGGTGCGCGAATTCGACCGCCTGTGCACCACGGTCTGTAACGCCTACATCGCGCCGCTGATGTCGTCCTACCTGCGCGAGCTCGAGATCGCGCTCGCTCAGCGGGGCTTCGCCTGCCCTCTGTTCGTGATCACCTCGGGCGGCGGCATCACCACGCTCGATACCGCGATCCGCTTTCCGATCCGACTGGTCGAATCAGGCCCCAGCGGCGGCGCCGTGCTGGCCGCGCGCATCGCCGCCGAGCGCCGCATCGAAGACGTATTGTCGTTCGACATGGGCGGCACCACCGCCAAGGTCTGCCTGATCGAGAATGCGCGCCCGCGCAGCTCGCGCAGTTTCGAAATCGACCGCAGCGACCGCTACCTGAAAGGCAGCGGCATCCCAGCGCGCATCCCGGTGATCGAGATGATCGAGATCGGCGCCGGCGGCGGCTCGATCGCGGCGGTCGATGCGCTCGGCCGCCTGCGCGTCGGGCCGCAGAGCGCTTCCTCCGACCCGGGGCCGGCCTGCTACGGCCGCGGCGGTACTGCGCCGACGGTGACCGATGCCGACCTGGTCGCCGGTTACCTGGACCCCGGCGCCTTTGCCGAGGGCCGGCTCGAACTCGACCCGCGGCTTGCGCGCGCGGCGATCGAATCCACGCTGGCAGGGCCGCTCGGCGTCTCGGTCGACGTCGGCGTCGACGGCATTTCGCAGACCGTCGACGAAGCGATGGCCAACGCCGCGCGCATGCACGCGGTCGAACAGGGCAAGAACCTCGCCGACTGCACGATGGTCGCCTTCGGCGGCAACGGAGCGCTGCACGCGACCCGCGTCGCCGACAAGGTCGGCATCGACGAAATCATCGTGCCGCCGAGCCCGGGCGTCGGCTCGGCGCTCGGCTTCCTGTACGCGCCGGTAGCCTACGAAATCGTGCGCAGCCATCACGCGCGGATCGCAGATTTCCCGTTCGCCGACATCAACCGCCTGCTGGCGAACCTCGAGGCAGAGGGCCGCGAGGTCGTCGCAGCCGGCGCGCCGGGCGAAACACTGGAAGCCCGACGGATCGCGTTCATGTGCTACGACGGCCAGGGCCACGAAATCGAGATCGAGATTCCGGCCGGCGATATCGATGCGTCGAACCTGGACTTGCTGGTGGCGCGCTTCGAGGCCGAGTACCGGCGGCTGTTCGGGCGCGTGGTGCCGGACATGTCCATCGAAGTCATGAACTGGTCGGTCACGGTGCGCAACCTGCCGCAGCCGGTCGCCGAGGTCGGCGATCGGGACCCGCTACGTCGAGCGCCGTCAGCGGGCCGGCGCGAGCTGTGCCTCGGCCAGCAGCGGCAGCGCATCGCGGCGGACGTCTACCATCGCGCCGAACTCGAACCCGGCGACCGGCTCGACGGCCCGGCGCTGATCGTCGAGCCGCAGACCACGACCTTCGTCGCCGCCGGCTTCGCGGCGCGCATCGATACCGCCGGCAACATCGTCATGCGCCGCCGCGCGCGGACCGAGGGCGCGGCGCGGTGCGTGAATGCCGGCTCGGCGATCGACCTGCAGGTCATGTGGGATCGCCTGCTGGCGATCGTCGAGGAACAGGGACAGGTGCTGATCCGCACCGCCTTCAGCCCGATCGTGCGCGAATGCGGCGATATCTCGGCCGGCATTTTCGACACCGAGGGCCGCATGCTGGCGCAGGCGGTTACCGGCACGCCGGGCCATATCAACACCATGGCGGCCGCGGTATCGAAGATGCTGCCGCATTTTCCACTCGCTGAAATGCGCCCCGGCGATGTCTACATGACCAACGACCCGTGGATCGGCTCGGGGCACCTCAACGACGTGGTCATGGTCGCACCGATCTTTCATCGCAAGCGTGCGGTCGCGCTCACTGCCTGCACCTCGCACGTCTACGATCTCGGCGGCCTCGGCATGGGCCCGGACGGCAGCGACGTGTTCGACGAGGGCCTCTACCTGCCGCCGCTGAAGCTGGTCGACCGCGGTGAAGTCAACCAGCTCGTGATCGATATCATGAAGGCCAACTCGCGCTCGCCGCTGGCCAACGAGGGCGATTTCTACGCGCTGATGGCCTGTTGCGGCGTCGCCGCGGCGCGCGTCGCCGAGATGCTCGACGAATTCGGACTCGACGATATCGAGGCGCTGGCCGCGCACATTCTCGAAACGTCGCGCAATGCTACCGAGGCCGCGATCGCCGCGATCCCCGACGGCACCTACGGCTACGCACTGGAAACCGACGGCTACGACTTCGACATTCGGCTCAGGGCCAGCATGCGCGTGAGCGGCAAGCGAATAGTCACCGACTTCGCCGGCTCGTCGGGACCGTCGGCGCGCGGCATCAACGTTCCGATCAAATACACCGAGGCCTACGCCGCGTTCGCGCTGCGCTGCCTGATCGGCAGCCAGGTGCCGAACAACGCCGGATCGCTGGCGCCGTTCGAGTTCGTCGCGCCGACGGACTGCATCCTCAACGCGCAATACCCGGCGCCGGTGGCGATGCGCCACTGCCCCGGGCAAATGCTCGCCGACCTGATGTTCGGCTGCGCGCACCAGGCCATGCCGGGCAGCGCGCCGGCGGAGGGCGCATCCTGCCTCTACGACCTGCCGCTGCGCAGCGTCGCCGCCAGCGGGCACGGCAATGCGAGCACCGCGTTCGCCACCGAGCTGTGCCATTCCGGCGGCATGGGTGCACGGCCTGACCAGGACGGCCTGTCGGCGACCGCGTTTCCGAGCGGCCTGTGGGGCACGCCGGTCGAAATCACCGAGACGACCACGCCGCTGCGGATTCGCCGCCGCGAGTTGATCCGAGACAGCGGCGGCGCCGGCCGGCAACGCGGAGGACTCGGCCAGCGGATCGAACTGGAAAGCAGCGAGGCCGCCCCGCTGCTGCTGTTCGCCGGCGTCGAGCGCATGAAGTTCCCGGCGCGCGGCCGGGACGGCGGTCACGACGGTGCGCGCGGGCGCGGCACGCTGCGCTCCGGGGCCGCGATCAGGGCCAAGGGCGAGCAGTTGATTCCCGCGGGCGAGTTGCTGATCTGGGAGACACCGGGCGGCGGCGGCTACGGCGACCCGCGCGAACGCGATCCCGACGCGGTATTGCGCGACCTGCGCTCGGGATTCGTTTCGCCGCGCGCGGCGGTCGGGATCTACGGCGTCGTGCTCGCCGCAGACGGCAGCCTCGACGCGGTGGCGACCGCGGCGCAACGCGAGCGGCTGCTCGCGGGCGCGGCATGATGGCGGCTTCGTGTTACGACAGCCGGGGGCGGGCGCGGCTCGGCATCGTGGTGCCGGTCAGCAACACCAACCTCGAGCCCGACATGATGCTGCTCGCGCCGCGCGGCTTGTCGCTGCATTTCGCGCGCGCCGGCGGTTACGACGTCGACCGGATTCCGGACGAAAACCAGATGCGGCAATACTCGGATACGCCAGTCGACGATATCGTCGCCAGCCTCGCGCATTGCCGCGCGGATTTCATCATTTATGGCTGCACCTCAGCGACGCTGGCCCAGGGGCCGGCCTACGACCGCGCCTTTCGCGCCAACATCGAGCGCATCGCCGGGGTGCCGGCGGTGACCGCCGCCGCGGCGCTGGTGCAGGTGCTGCAGGCGCTCGACATCGAACGCTTCGCGTTCACCTCGCCCTATGTCGCCTCGCTTAACGACCTGGCGGTCGATTTTCTCGAGGCGTCCGGCATGCGCTGTGTGCGGCGCGTGGACGCGCCCGAACCGCTCGGCAACGAGGCCGTGGGCGATATGCGCCCCGAGGAAATCATCGCAACCGCGCTCGGCGCCGATCACCCGCGGGCGCAGGCGCTGGTGATCTCCTGCACCGACTACCGCGCGACCGAGGCGATCGACGAACTCGAAACGCGGCTCGGCAAACCGGTAATCACCAGCAACCAGGCCTCGATGCTGGTGGCCCTGCGGCGGCTCGGCATCGACCCCGGCGACTCTCCGCTCGCTTCGCAACGCGCGGCGCCGGCCTTCGACCGGCTCGGCGCGGTCATTCAAAGCGAGGCGTCGTCATGACAACCCCGTAACGCGGGGAAATCGCCCGGCTGCAGGAGCGCCTTGCCAAAACGCGGCGGGTCGGTCAGTCTACGAACCCTGAATCGATCGAATCCTCGGAGGCATCATGCGCGTAGGTCTGGTTGGTGTGGGTAAAATGGGTACGCCGATAGGCTTGCATATGCTCGCTGCCGGATACACGGTGACCGTGCACGACATTCGGCCGGGCCAGTTGCACGCGCCGATGAACGCCGGAGCACGCGCAGCAGGGTCCGCCCGCGAAGTGGCCGAGCACAGCGATGTCGTGTTGACCTCGCTGCCGGGCCCCGAGGAGATTCTGGCGGTTAGCGGGGGAGACCAGGGCCTGTTGGCTGGCCTCGCGCCGGGCAAGGCCTGGTTCGACCTGTCGACCAGTTCGCCGACACTGGCCCGCGAACTGCACTCGGAATACGCAGCACGCGGAATACAGATGCTGGATGCGCCGGTCAGCGGCGGTCCCTACGGGGCGGAAAGCGGCAAATTGTCGATCTGGGTGGGCGGCGATCGGGCAACCTATGAAAACCATCTTGCGTTGCTGCAAACGATCGGCGACGAGGTCAGCCATGTTGGCGAGGTCGGCAGTGCGAGCATTGCCAAGCTCGTGCACAACTCTGCCGGCTTTGTCATGTACGCGGGTCTCGCCGAGGTGTTTTCCATGGGTATCAAGGCCGGACTGGAAGCCGATGTGCTGTGGGAAACCGTGCGCAAGGGCCTTAACGGACGCCGCCCGCTGTTCGATTGCCTGGCGCGTAATTTCATGCCCAGCCAGTACGACGATGCGGATTTTACCCTGGCACATGCCGAGAAAGATTGCCGGCTGGCGCTCGAACTGGCTGCCGAGCAAGCGGTGCCCATGCGGCTGGCTGAACTTGCCCACCGCGAACTGACAGCGGCCATCGATCGGGGCTGGAGCACGCGCGATGCGAGAGCATCGATGTTGCTGCAGCTGGAACGCGCCGGCGTCGATCCGCTCACCGTGACGGCGCAGCGCATCGCGGAAATACTGGCGGATTAAACACTCGCACCAGGAACCGGAGACAGAAATTTTTGCGCGATTGATTCGTTAGCGCGCGCAGGGTCAGCGATGAGTTGTTACTGGCTCACATCGAGGGCACGGAACCCACCATGCCGGCATTACCCCAGGCGACCGCCGCCGCGGCTAACGCGGTCCCGAGCGGCGCAAGCAAGAGCGCGATTCAGGCCAGGGTTTCTTCGGGTCTCGTCCTGGCGAGATCGACCAGTTGCGACTCGACCAGACCGAGGGCAGTGATATGCATGCCGGGTTCTTTACCCATCGACTCGGATTTCGCCAAAGGCTGATTCGATGAACTTTCGATCGGTTGACTTGCATCAGGATGCAGCGACGGATTTTGAGAAACTATGTGTTTCGTTAAATTCATTAGGCGGCTGCGTGCTGAATGGTGGCGGCCATGTTGACAACCATCCGGGGGCGGCTTGCAGACAAGCCCGGTTTGACCCTGGCATATATCGGTAAAATCTTATGCAACAACCACTAGAGATCACTTTCCGCGATATCCCCCGCTCCGAGGCGCTGGAAGCGAATATTCGCGAGAAAGCCGGCAAACTGGACCAGTTCTACGAGAAAATCATGGCTTGCCACGTCATCGTGGAACGACCGCATGGCCATCACCACCAGGGACAGCTGTACCACGTCAGGATCGATTTGACCGTACCCGGCGGCGAAATGGTGATCAAGCGTGATCCAAAAGAGCATCACGCGCACGAGGATCCCTACGTGGCGGTACGCGATGCTTTCAAGGCCGCGCGCCGTAAATTACAGGACTTCGCCCGCAAGCAGCGGGGCGATATCAAATCGCATGAAATGCCGCCCCACGGGATCGTTAGCGAAATCGTGCCGATGATGGATTGCGGCCGGATCCTGAGTTCCGACGGCCGGGAGATTTACTTTCATCGCAACAGTGTCGTCGATGGGGACTTCGACCTCCTCGAAGAGGGAGACCAGGTCTGGTACGCCGAAGAGGCCGGGGAAGAAGGACCCCAGGCGAGCACCGTGCACATCATTGGTAAACACCACTCCTAGAATACCAGGCGTGATCCAGCGCCGACCGTGTGCTGGCAGACGGCGCGCGCGCCGTCGACGTAAATTATCCGGTCAGCCTTTCACACAAACCAGCGGCCGCACGCGCGCCACCTTGCGCGCCAGTCCCGCACGATCCGCCGCGTCCACCACGGCGGCAACGTCCTTGTAAGCCGATGGCGCCTCTTCGGCTACGCCGCGCAGCGACGGACTGCGAACGATAATGCCCTGACGCCTCAATTCATCGACGACTTCCCTGCCGCGCCATTGCCGAGTCGCCTGGCGCCGGCTCATCGCTCGGCCCGCACCGTGGCAGGCCGAGCTGAACGCGCGCTGCTCGCTTTCCGCCGTACCGGCCAGGATGTAGGAACAGGTTCCCATCGAGCCGCCGATCAGCACCGGCTGTCCCGCCTCGCGCAAGTCCGCCGGTAGCTCCGCATGACCGGGACCAAAGGCTCGCGTCGCGCCCTTGCGATGGACGTACAACTGGCGCGCCCGCCCATCCTTCCGATGCGTTTCCAGTTTGCAGGTATTGTGCGAAACGTCGTATAGCAGCGGCAGGCGGGAGCCAGGGAATATCACCTCGAATGCCTGCCGGGTCAGGTGCGTAATGATCTGCCGGTTGGCGAGCGCACAATTGATCGCGGCGCGCATCGCGCCGAGGTAAGACTGGCCAGTGTCCGATTTGATCGGCGCGCAGGCCAGTTCGCGGTCGGGCAATACGATGCCATGCTGACTGGCGGTGGTCGCCATCAAACGCAGGAATTCGGTGCCGATCTGGTGACCCAGCCCGCGCGACCCGCAGTGAATGCTGACCAGCGCGTCGCCCTGGCGAAGGCCGAATGCGGCCGCTATCGGTTCGTCGTAGATCCGGTCGATGTACTGCACTTCGAGGTAATGGTTGCCCGAACCCAGGGTGCCCATTTCATTGCGCTGGCGGTGCCGGGCTTTTTCCGACACCTGGGCGGGATCGGCACCCCGCATGCAGCCCCGCTCTTCGATGCGCTCGAGATCTTCCAGGGAACCATAACCCCGACTCACCGCCCACTTCGCACCGCCGTTCAGCATGGCGTCCATTTCCTTAGCGCCGAGATGGATATGCCCGGTGCTGCCGACCCCGGCCGGCACCCGCTGGTACAGCTCTTCCGCCAGCGCGTCCCTGGCCAGCGCGATATCGTCCGCAACGAGACCTGTATGCAGGCAACGCACGCCGCAGGAGATATCGAAGCCGACGCCGCCGGCCGAAATCACTCCGCCCGCATCCGCATCGAAGGCCGCGACTCCGCCGATCGGAAAACCGTAACCCCAGTGCGCATCGGGCATCGCGTAAGCGTAATCGACGATGCCCGGCAGCGTCGCCACGTTGACCACCTGCTGGTATACCTTGTCGTCCATGGCTTCAATCAACGCCCGGTCGGCATAGATAATGGCGGGAACCCGCATGCTGCCCCGGGCCGGAATTTCCCAGCTGTAATCATCGCGTTGCTTGAACAGATCGAGTTTCATGTAAAGTCTCCGGCCGGTCTAGACGTCGACGACGCATTGCGCGACCCAATCGCCCGCGTCGGTCTGGTATACCTTGAGCTCGGTGAAGGTAGCGCCCTTGATTTCCACGGCCGGCTGGTGCTTGCCGGGGTCTGCCGTTTCGCCGTAGAGCCGGGCCAGCAGGCGATGGTCGTTGATCTGCACATCGAAACGGCCAAACAGCATGTTTCGCGTCGCCATCTGGTAAACAATTTCGTTGAGCCAGTCCACCAGCAGCAATTCGAAATCGGGTGCCTCGCATTCGATGTCGACCGACTCGCTGGCATCGATTTTATCGAGGTCGGTTACGATACTGGACATCGACAGCGCCGCCTGCGTGAAAGCTTCCGCCAGGCTGGCGCCGCAGCCCCTGACGCCGATGTCGGCACCATGTTCGAGATGTTCCCAACCCGGAGTTGTCATCGTCGCGTTCATTCCACGGCAATTTACCGATCCTACATCGATTCAGGTTATCCCTCGGTTGAACGAGGATTGCTGACTTGGATCAGCTTTGTACAGAAAATCTTCACCCGGAATGAGCTAACAGAGAGCACCGGTTGATGCCGGAGTAATGACACCGGCGCCGCGCCGTGTCATTCAGGCTCGCTGTTGACCAGAGGATCGAGCGCTTCGCACGATCATGCCGCACGGCCACCAACGCGACCGGCATTGAGCTATATCAATGAGAAGAGGCGCTTTTCTGATGCAGAATGTAGCCAGTATGGATCCGGTCGGGAAAAGGGCTTTTAGGCGCGCTTCGATAACCGGGTATTTTTGACAGCTGGGGATCATTCATGAACGAACACCTAAAAGATAGCCAGGTCCGGCAATTGAAACAGTTGCTGGACGATCGATTCAACTCTCTGTGGAAGGAGATCGGCGCCGAGTTGGACGAATCGGACAAGGAGCGCTTCCAACAGGTAGCCGGAGAGGCGCAGGACCTCGAGGACCGCTCCTTCGCCGACCTGATTACCGATTTGAACATTACGATGATCGACAGGCACGTGCAGGAGACGCGCGACATCAACGACGCGCTGATTCGGATCAACAAGGGAACCATCGGGATTTGCAGCGAGTGCGGCGGACACATCGATTTCGAGCGTTTGCTCGCCTATCCGACGGCAAGCCGATGCCTGCGCTGCCAGCAGGTATACGAGAAGACGCATGTCGGCGGCGAACACCCCACGCTTTGACCGCCTGCAGGCGACGGCCGCGGCTTTAGTCGCGCTCGGCCCGGACGTCCGGTTCGAGATAACATCCGCACCCGGGCACGGCCCGCATTATCTTTTCGATGTCGATCTCATGCAGAGCATTTATCATCCATCTGCCTGAGCGGGTTGCCCACGGCATAGTCGCCGCGTTGGCCTGGCGCCAATAAATACACCCCATAGAGGGAAACCGTAAACCTTGGCTACTCGTAACTCCCTGATACTGCCCGAGCAAAATACTTATCCGCTCGGCATCAGCGCGGCCAGGGAGCGAGTGTTGCGACAACTGGCGCGGTCGATTCAACAGGATGAGCCGGCACTGCTGGTAACGAGCCCCCATGCACCCGGCATGCACGGCGAGATTCTCGATGCCCCCAGCCTGGTTATCGAGGATCACGGCAGCATCCGGCTGTTTGAACACAGCGGCGACGAAGCCTACTCATACCGATCACTGCTGCTCGCCGGCGACGGCGACCTGGTCGCGATCGGGGTGGCCCGCTGCACCGAGTTCGAAGCCTATTGCCGCGACTATCTTGGCCTGGGCCAGCCCCGAGTGCTGACCCCGAAATCTTTCGCTGCCGAGGATTCGCTGGCGGTTCGCTGCCGCAAGGACATGGACTTCGTCGCCAGCGTGGCCGCTCACGCCGAAGCGGCCGGGGGGCTCAATATCCTGCCGTACATGGGATCCTGGCCGCTGTGGGAGCTGGCAGGCTCGATTGCCGGTAAATGCCGCGCGCCGGTGCGGGTAATTGCGCCCCCGCCGCAGTTGACCCGCCGCGTCAACGACAAGATCTGGTTTGCGCGGCTGGTGCGGTCAGTCTGCGGTCAGGCAGCGCTACCGGCTGCCCACCAGGCGGAAAATTTCACGCGCCTGTGCCGGCTGACCATGGAGCTTGCCGACAGCCACGCCAGCGTCGCGATCAGGCTGCCGGACAGCGCGAGCTCCGCCGGCAACCTCGTGCTCGATGCTCGAATGTTGCGCGCCATGTCCTGGCAGGCCCTGCACGATCAACTCTACCTGCGGCTGCGCGGGATGGGCTGGAATGGCCGCTTTCCGCTGCAGGTCGTGGCCTGGGAACAGGCGCTGATCAGCAGCCCGTCGGTGCAGATGTGGATCCCTTTTGCGCAGCGGGGTGAGCCGCTGGTGGAGGCGCTGTTCGAACAGCATTGCAGCGGCCTTGCGCGCGAGTTTGACGGCGCGAGACCTGTTCAGCTGGATAGTGACTGGCAGCTGCGAATTGCGCAACAGGCGTTCGAAATCGGCACCGTTTTGCAGCACCTCGGCTATTTCGGTCGCTGCAGCCTCGATGCCATCATCGTCGATACCGACAACGACAGCGCGCGGCTGCACTGGGTCGAATGCAACGGGCGCTGGGGCGGCGTGTCGCTGCCGCTCAGCCTGAACCGGCGTTTCGATCGCGAGCACTCGATATCGATGCCGTTCATGGTCTATGAGGAAGCGCACCAGCAGCTGCCCGCGCGTCAATTTCAGGCGGTGCTGGAAACCCTCGAGCCGTTGTTATATCGACACGGGTTACGCGACACCGGTGCGGTACTGTTATCCCCGGGAAGGTTGCTGGCCGGCAACGGTTTCGAATTCCTGGTGCGCATGGAAAATATCGAGGACGCAATGCCCTGCGCGGCCAGGGTCGCGGCGTTACTCGACAAGCGAGCTAATTGATGCGCGCGGCAGGTTTCGCCCACCGCTTTATGTTGCAGGAGCGTAGCGCCGCCGCAGGAAGGCATCCGTTAAAGCCGGCACAAACATCAGTCTGGCCCCGTAATTCCATACAACTGACCGGGATACCTGCTAGCTCGCCGGAGGTAGCGACAACGGCTCCGTAAAGCGGACGATCTGCTGGGTACCATCGGCCGCACAAATTTCGAGGCTGTTCATCCCCTCGCTGCCATCGGTGGCAAAAATCTGTTGCGGTGAACGGATCACGTGCTCGATTTCTTCGGTGCTGATGATGAATGCGTCATCTTTTTTGTCATAGGTAAGGCCGTTAAGCGACAGTTTTTCCAGCTCAGTCTGCGCGCCCAGCTCGAGGCTATCGACTTCAATCTTGATCAATTTACCGCGTAATGCCCTGGAGACCTGGTCAAAAAAGCCTTGCCAATTTCCTTTTTCGATTTCTCTGGTCTGCATGTGTGTCTCCCGCCTTGAATGGTTTGCCGGAAATTTGATGTGAATTTATCGAAGATCGACACCGGCGAAGTTGATGATCGTCAATCAAACTATCGATTGGGCTTATATGATGATCACCTGATGTCAGCGTTAATATTCGATGCGAGATGCTGTTCGGTTGCCGATTTCAACAGCGCGGACAAGCGCTCGCCAGGGGGCGGTGGGACTCGCGACCGCTAACCATGATCTTGTCACCGGGATGAACCACTCTGTCCGAGAATTCGAGGAGGCGATGCATGGCAGCCGATCTTAAACGGCGGAACTTTTTCAAGTTGCTCGATTTCGAGGCGGACGAAATTCGCTATTTACTCGACCTGGCGAGGCAGCTGAAGGCGGATAAATACGCGGGCACCGAACGGTCGCAACTGGCGGGTAAAAACATCGCGCTGATTTTCGAAAAGACCTCGACGCGCACGCACTGTGCGTTCGAGGTAGCCGCTTATGATCAGGGTGCAAACGTCACCTATCTCGGACCGTCTGATAGCCAGATCGGCGTCAAGGAGTCGATGAGGGATACCGCCAGGGTGCTGGCGCGAATGTACGACGGCATCGAGTACCGCGGTTTCAAACAGGAGACGGTTGAAGAGCTGGGGCGGCACGGCGTGCCGGCCTGGAATGGCCTGACCAACGAATATCACCCGACCCAGGTGCTTGCCGACTTGCTCACCATGGAGGAGTTTTCGGAGCTGCCCCTGCCCGAGATCAGCCTCTGCTACGTCGGCGATGGGCGCGGCAACATGGGTGCCTCGCTGATGGTCGGCGCCGCCAAAATGGGCATGGATTTTCGCATGGCGGCGCCACTGGCTCTGCACCCCGATACCGGACTGACCGCAAGATGTCACAACATTGCGCAACAAACGGGGGCCAGGCTCGAGATAGGCGTCGAGCCGGCAACGGCGCTGCGGGGCGCCGATTACGTGTATACCGATGTCTGGGTCTCGATGGGCGAACCCGAAACGGCATGGAGGCAACGCATCGAGCAGCTGAAACCTTACCAGGTCAACCGTGAGCTGCTGGCGATGACGGGAAACCCGGCAGTGAAATTCATGCACTGCCTGCCGGCGTTGCACAATCGCGAGACTGAAATCGGCGAGAGGATCTACCAGCAATACGGATTGGACGCGATGGAGGTTACCGACGACGTGTTCGAATCCGAGGCGTCGATCGTGTTCGCGCAGGCAGAGAATCGCATGCACACGATCAAGGCCGTGCTGGTCGCGACGCTGGCGGATTGAATGCGTGTCGTCATCGCACTCGGTGGTAATGCCCTGCTGCAGCGCGGACAGGACCTGACCGCCGAAAATCAGCGCCGCAACATAGCAGTTGCCGCCACGGCACTGGCGCCGCTCGCGCGCGCGCATCAGCTGGTCATCACCCACGGCAACGGCCCGCAGGTTGGATTGCTGGCGTTACAGGATCTGGCAGGCGGGCGAGACGCGCACTACCCGCTGGACGTGCTGGGCGCAGAAACCGAGGGCATGATCGGCTACCTGGTCGAGCTGGAGCTGATCAACCTGCTGGGCGATAGCCAGCGTTGCGCCACGCTGCTGACCCAGACCGAGGTCGATGCGCGCGACCCCGCGTTTCAACATCCCGTCAAGCCCATTGGGCCGGTCTACCGCAAGGCCGAGGCGCAACAAATCGCCGCGGTTCGTGGCTGGACTGTCGCTCCCGAGGGCAAGGCATTCCGCCGCGTGGTACCGTCGCCGCGCCCGCTGCGCATTCTCGAACTGGACGTTATGCGGATGCTCGTCGAACAGGGCGTGACCGTGATCTGCGCGGGTGGCGGCGGTATTCCCGTGGTGCGCCGGGAAGATGGCCATCTGGTCGGCGTCGAGGCGGTTATCGACAAGGATTCGGTCAGTTCGCTGCTGGCGCGGGAGCTCGGCGCGGACGCCTTTATCATGCTGACCGATGTCGGGGCCGTTTACCGCGACTGGGGCGCAACCGGCACGAGAGCCATGCGCCGCATCTCCGCTCCGGCCATCCGCCGATATTCGTTCGCGCCGGGTTCGATGGCGCCGAAAGTAGCCGCGGCCTGCGAATTTGTCGAGCAAGCCGGGGGGCTCGCCGGGATCGGAAGACTCGAAGATGCGCAGCAGATCCTTAACGGCAAGGCCGGTACCGTGATTACCCGCGAGGCAGGCGATACGCTGTGGTGGGACTAACCGACCAGTTGTCTTTCCCGCAGGAAGATTTCGACCAGGCTGCCCAGCCCCGGTTCGCCCGCCTCGGCAAATTCGTAGCGGGCACGCACCAGCGGCTTGTCGATATCGATCAGCGCGCCGATGTCGCAGGGCGTAGCCGAGATCACCACGTCGGCATCGACCGCGTTGATGGTCGCGCGCAACGCTTCGAGTTGCGCAGGGTGGTAACCCAGCGCCGGCAACACGCTACCGATATGCGGATACTGCGCGTAAACCGGGGCGATCTCGACGTGCGCCGCGGCGCGCGGATCGACGATTTCCGCCGCCTGGGCCTGGGTGGCGGCGACGTAACCGGCGCCGTAGGGCATACCGCCATGGGTGATCGTCGGGCCGTCTTCTATCACCAGCACGCGCCTGCCGCGCACCGCCGCCGCATCGTCCAGCCTCACGGGTGACGCGCCCCGTACGATGGTGGCGCGTGCATTGATCCTGCGCACGTTCTCGGTCACGCTCTGGATATCGGCATCCGCGGCCGAATTCACTTTTGCCAGCAGCACCACATCGGCCATGCGCAGCACCGCCTCGCCGGGGTAATGACTGGTCTCGTTGCCGGGCCGCAACGGGTCCACCAGCACGATGTGCAGGTCGGGCCGAATGAACGAAAAGTCGTTATTACCGCCGTCCCACAGGATGATGTCGGCTTCGCATTCGGCGCGTGCAACGATCTCGGCATAGTCGACACCCGCGTACACGATGCTGCCCATCTCCAGGTGCGGTTCGTATTCCTCGCGTTCCTCGATGGTGCAATCGGCGGCGTCCAGATCGGCGGACTGCGCGAAGCGCTGTACAGACTGCTTTTCCAGGTCACCGTAAGGCATCGGGTGGCGAATCACCGCAACCCGTAAACCCCTGCTCTTTAATAGCTTTGCCAGCCAGCGCGTAGTCTGCGATTTGCCGCAGCCGGTTCTGACCGCGCAAATGGCGATCACCGGCACGGCTGCCGATAACATGGTGCGCTGCGGGCCTAGCAGCAGGAAATCGGCGCCCGTCGCAAGCACCAGCGACGCCCGGTGCATTACCTCGGCATGACTGACATCGCTATAGGCAAAGACAACCTGGTCGACGTTTTCCGCGCGGCACAGGGCGTCCAGCTTCGACTCGTCGACGATGGGGATGCCATCAGGGTAGCCGGCGCCGGCGAGCGACGGCGGGTAGCAGCGCCCGGCGATATCCGGAATCTGGCTGGCGGTAAAGGCGACCACGCGGCTTCGGGGATCGTCGCGAAACACCATGTTGAAGTTGTGAAAATCGCGCCCTGCCGCGCCCATGATCACGACGCGAGTGTGTTCTTGCTTGTTGGCCATGACAACCCTGTCTCGTAACAATCGGGTGGTTAACACGATTATGGTAACCAACTTTTCCGTCCAGTTGAAAGCGTCAGCAGGGCAACGGTGCTTTTATCGGCGGCAAAGCTGATCCAGGTCATTAATCCCGGCGCGATGCACGCTGGCCTGTACTCGATTGGCAGGCACGGCATATATCGAGCAACGTAAATGCATCAAGCAGCCAGATACCTTTCCCGCCAAATCAACGAATTGATCGGCTTCACGGGGAGGAACAGGATCACTGGGGCACCGAGCCGAAATGCGTCGAGTGCGGCGCCGGCCTGCCGCCGATAACGAGCAACCGGGGCAGATCAAACTTCTAAGGTTCGATCCGCCCCATTTTCTCAGCGCATCAGGGTTTCCAGCCTTTCGAGGAGTTCGGGTGCGTCCCAGTCGATGGCGGCGTTGACGCCGTAACGGATATTGCCAGCCTTGTCGATGACGAACGTCGAGGGGTAGCTGATTACGCGCCAGGCATTTGCGAGCTCGCCGTCCACGTCGAGCAGCACCGGGAAATCCACCCTGACGCGCTGCATGAAGTCGAGCACCGTTTCCCTGTCCTGCCTGTAATTGATCGATATCAGTTCGAACGGGCGCCCTGCCAGTTTCGTTTTGAGGCGGTTCAGCGACGGGATCTCCTCGATGCAGGGCGGACACCAGGTCGCCCAGAAATTCACCAGGGTGACCTTGCCGCTGAAATCGATACGTTCGAAACGCTTGCCGCCGATGTCTTCGAGCCGGATCGGCCCCGGCCGACTGCCGCCGCTGTATTCTCTGAGGTAAATATCGATGCCGCTTTTCGGCTCGGCCGGCCGGGTAAGCGCCGCCGCCCGCAGCGGGTAATCGTGTTGCGCCAATAGCGGCAATACGCGGCGAATGCTGGGCGCCAGCTGCTGAGCATTCCGGGTCATGGCCTCGGTCGGGGGATCCTCGTAAAACAGGCTCATGACGTCGGCCACGAGGCGCGTGTATACCGGGCTGTCGTGGCTGCGCAGCTTTTGCAGCAAGCTGTCGAACTGGCCATAGGTGGCGCTGCCTTTGGCCTGGTAAATCATCAGCGGAATATTGGTCGACTCGACGATCGGCAGGTATTCCGGCACCGCTCCGAGCGGCGGTATATAGGCGAAGCTGTAGGGCGTAAACAGCACTGCGCCTACCAGGTAGCGGGTTGGCGGCGATGCCTGTTGCCAGCGGCGTGCGCCGCGCAGCGCGGTGATCGCCGCGTAGGAATCTCCGGCGACAGCGATCTTCTTGCCGCTTTCGACGTGCGCGTATTCGATCAGGTCGGCAACGAGGGCGCCGTCGAGCTGCTTCAACGAAGCCGTGCCCGGCGGCAGGAACAGCGCCTCGACGAGATCGACCTGCCAGACCTCTACGCCCTGCGCCGACAGCGTTTGCGCAAGCGCGCGATGCGCGTCGCGAAAACCGTACTCCGGCGCCATCCACAGCATGAGGTAGTCGCCGTCGGCGGCGAAACGGGTCAGGCTGATTTCCTCGGCATCGTCCGTTTCGAACAGGATTTCGTCGACGGCAGCGGCCGTATTCGCCAACAGGAGCAGTAATATGAAAAGCAGACCCGAACCTGTGTTTCTGCTGATATGAATTATTGCTGTGGGCATAGAAACAATACTGGTAATCCTGTGGACCTGTACGAGGCGCTAGGGTTTTACGTCGCGCACGATCTCGATGGGGGTAACGGGCGCGAGTTTGCCCGTGGGATTGAGTTGGCGCATCTCGGGAACCATCGCGGCCAGGGCAGCCTCGCGATTGCCCGGCGCCGGGTGGGTGCTGAGAAACTGCGGCGGTGCGGAGCCGCCCAGCGAGCCCATCTTGCGCCACAGGCTCACCGCGGCATCCGCGTCGTAGCCGGCGAGTACCGCCAACTTCATACCGATTTCGTCCGCCTCCGATTCCGCGGTGCGACTGTTGGGCAGCTCGAGCGCCAGCTTTGCAGCCAGCGCGCCAGCGGCCATGGTGACCGCCGGACGGTCCGAGGCAACGCCCAGCGCGACGATACCGATGGAAGTGGCCATGGCGCGCGACATGCGTTCAGCCGTGTGGTTCGCCAGGGCGTGGGAAATCTCGTGCCCCATGATCTGGGCAAACTCCGCATCGGTCAGCTTGAGCCGGTCGAATAACCCGGTGTATACCGCCATGCGGCCGCCCGCCATGCACCAGGCGTTGACCGTTTCCGGGTCGTCGATGATCGCCACGCTCCACTCCCATTTGGCTGTCTGGGGATACAGGGCAATAGCCTCGGTGACCAGGCGACCGGTGATGCTAGCCACTCGCTGCGCCATTACCGGGTCATCCAGCAGCTTGTTTTCCTTGTCCAGCTCACTGACCGTGCTGAGATAGGCCTGTTTCGACTGCACGATGGCTGCCTCCGGGGAAATCAGCATCAGCTGGCGGCGCCCGCTGGGACTGGTAGCACAGGCCGCCAACAGGCAGCAAACCATGATTAACGAGAGGATTTTTTTCATCGGGCTAATTACAGGTGCGTGGATCGATCAGGTTGTTGGAGTACACAGTTTATAGAAAAGTTCTACGCGGTGCTCGCCCAGATGCTGCTTACCTCAGCATGGCAGGCCATCGTCGATATAGCGCCGCGTGCAGGGTAAAACGAGCGAAGGTCACCCTCACGCAAACAGGGGTCTCACGCGTTAAAATTTCATTTGGTCGAACCGAATTCGAACGCTTTGCCGCGATCCCAATGGTGTGAAAATTTCTGACGCATCCTGGGCCGTGAGTGCAAGGCAAAATTTATTGCAATAGCGGGAGCAATACACACAGTATGCGAGCGCTTTGCAATAAATTTTAACGC